>ERZ772999.1736-NODE-1736-length-12420-cov-3.775738_pt1 | contig 12420 bp, 9 predicted proteins | sample MGYA00511467_ERZ772999 | MGnify/ENA primary metagenome ERZ772999 (study PRJEB29015, sample SAMEA2738064) | human oral metagenome | biome: human oral; feature: human-associated habitat; material: saliva | place: China | collected 2218 ...
TATTACTCGAGAAGCCAGAGGGTTATGTAGAGCCTCAACGTCGCCCAAGAGGAGAGCGTCGTACACGTCGTGATGGTGAGCATCGTCATGAAGAGCGTTGCCCACGTCGCGAGAACAACGATATAGAGAATAACAATTAATAGATTTTTCCATGATACTTTGCCCTCGGAAAGCCCACTACTTGGCTTTTCGAGGGTATTTTATATCCAATAGTTAAATACCCATCGACCTATACTAACCAACAAAATTGGTATTCTCAACTTCAATGTTAAGAATATCAAAAAGGAAAGATAATACTTGCTTCATAACGAAATAATAAATAACTTTGCTTCCAAATAGATAGATTATAGATGACAAAGCAGGCTTATAACGCAAAAAAGACATTTATTGCATGGCTACTGTTAGCACTCTTCATGTTACCAATGGTAGTAAAGTCTGTGCATGTATGTCAGGTTGAAACTGAGCTTGCTAACGGTCATCACGCAACAGGACAACAAGGTCAAAGCCACAATCCTGATTCTTGTTCCATCTGTCACTTTACCTTTTTCAACTTTGTAAAAGGTGCGGATGTCTTGCTTGCAACAGCAACCCTTATCTTATTGGGCTTCCTCTTCCTTTTTACGCACATCTCTTATGTACGCCCAGAAGTAGAAGTCACCAGCCTTAGAGCTCCCCCTGTACGTTTTTAAAGGGGACGTTCATAAATGATAATCACTGTTATTAGTCTTCCTGATTATCAACTTATTATCCTTTATTAAGCCCTCTTTCCGTCATCACGACAGGGATTATAGCGTAATATTGCATCCTCTCGTATAGGGGAGAATACGCCTTATTGTAAGTCTATAATCTGTCGTCATGGCGCACAAACACCCTCTTTTATATTGCTTCCAACGCATATAAAGGAGAGCTGAAACAGCATTTTTTATTTAAACATTAGAACAAGTGATAATGAATAAAGCTATTTTAGCTTTCGTTCTATCACCTATCTGTGTGACAGCAGTAGCCGTACAACACACTTCAATAGTCGTTCCAGCGAAAGAAAAAAGCGACGTTGACAGTAGTATTGTTATGCAAAATGTCACCGTATTAGGCGATCGTCAGAAAGAGACACAAATGTCATCTTCTGTCAATACTGTACGCATTGACAAGTCATATTTACAGACAAACTTCACTGGAAGTCTCATGCAATCACTCAGCGGAATACCTGGAGTTAAGGCAATGAGTATCGGTTCTGGACTATCGAAACCCACGATACGTGGACTCGGTTTTAATCGAATGGTTGTAACCGAAGATGGCATCAAACATGAAGGACAACAGTGGGGAGATGACCACGGATTAGAGATTGATCAGTTTGCTATCGACCGTATCGAAGTGATCAAAGGACCAGCTGCTCTACTCTATGGATCGGACGCTATTGGTGGAGTTATCAACCTTTACACCAACTTCATACCTACCAAACCATTTGAAGGAAGTGCCTCTCTCTTCACCAGAAGCAATAACGCATCTATTGGAGCAGCAGCCCGTTTGCAAGGAACTGGTAAGCATTTCTATTGGAAAGCAAACGCGACTTACATTGATTATGCCGATTACAAAGTACCAACCAATAGTATTCAGTACTTCTCTTACGACATCCCTCTCTATAAGAAAAGACTTCGTAACACAGCTGGATTAGAGCGTGATGGGAGCGTAACCATTGGTTACAAGCATTATAACTTCCATACTGAGTTGAAGTTTTCTGATACATATTCAAAGAGCGGATTCTTTGCTAATGCACATGGTCTGGAGGTCAGATTGTCAAGCATTGACTATGATAAGTCACGTCGAGACATCGACTTACCTTATCAGAGTGTGAATCATTTTAAGGCAATGAGCCACACTGTTTATCAACATGGCAACTTAGCTCTTGAAGCCAACCTAGCCTATCAGAACAACCATAGAAAGGAGCTTGCAGAAGCGGTGTCACATGGCTATATGCCAATTCCTCCACATACGCTTGAACGTGAATTTAAGAAAGATACTTACACTGCCAACGTCATTATGCGCCTCACGATGGGTGAACGACACACACTAACAACAGGTATCAATAGTGAATATCAGCATAACCGCCGTGCAGGATGGGGCTTTATTATTCCAGACTTTGAGACGAGTTCGTTCGGAGCCTACGCCTTCGATCGCTTTAAGGTAACGAACGACTTAATTCTTAACGCTGGTGTTCGTTATGACCACGTACATACTCACTTGCACAGTTACAACGACTGGTTCAAAACACCAATCAATGCTACTGACTCCGTATATAAGGAACGCTCCATCAATCTTAGCCGTTCTTTCAATAGCTTGACATGGTCAGCTGGTGTAAACTATGCAGTCAAGCAGTGGATTCTAAAGCTCAATATCGGTAAGAGTTTCCGTGTTCCAATACCAAAGGAACTCGGTACAGATGGTGTCAATTATCACATCTTTAGATATGAGAAAGGTAATCCAGACCTCAAACCAGAAGAGTCTTATCAAGTGGATGCAGGTATTCACTGGGGCAATGATCGACTCTCCGTTCAGTTCGATCCCTACCTCAATTACTTCCCGAACTACATCTACATGAATCCAACTCCCGATTACTACGAAGGCTTACAATGGTATTTTTATACACAAAGTCGCGTAATTCGCTATGGAGCAGAGCTACAATTAAACTGGAAGATACTCCCTTCTCTGAGCACGGAACTAAAGGGTGAATATCTATATGCCGAACAGTTGTCAGGAGCAAAGAAGGGTTACACCCTCCCATTCAGCACTCCTTGGTCAGCAGATGCCACTATCAAGTATGATTTCTGTCGTGAGAAGATGGGTAATGAAGGGTTTGTAGCATTCAACTTGCATGTCACTGGCAGACAAAACAATATAGTTCCACCAGAGAAACAGACGCCAGGTTACTACACTCTAAACCTCACTGCAGGAAAGAACTTCAACCTCGGAAACAAGAAACTACGCATTAATCTCAATGCAGAAAACCTCTTGAACCGAAAGTATTATGACCATACTAGCTTCTATCGACTCATCGATGTACCTGAACCGGGACGCAATGTAGCATTAATGGTAGGGCTGGACTTCTAAAGAAGAAATAGCACTTAATCTTACAAATTAAATCTGAGATAGTGAAAGGATGAGCGTGGTGGGCAGACATATACACATTCTCTTCCCCCATGACTCCCTTTCCTTAAACATAAACAAACAAGTCATTAAAGACAAGTTATAAGATTACAAATCTAGGCGAAAGCCTTACTTAAAACAATTTACACAATGAAAAAGAAACTATTTATTGGTGCTTTAGCACTCTTAAGCGTGTTTGCAATGGTGTTGACATCATGTGACAACGATGACATCACACCAAGTTCTATTGAATTCAAGGACCCTGAATTTGGTCATGACAACAATAAGATTGGTATCATCGGAGGTGATATTCACCTTGAGTGTGACATTGTCTCAAATGCAAAAATCCGTGTTATCCAAGTTGCCCTATTAAAGGATAATAAACAAGTAAAGCTTCAATCATACACAGATGCAAAGTATGTTGGCGTATTAAACACCAAGTTCCATGAGCATCTTAAGCTCTCAGACGATCTCAAAGAAGGCGAATATACTTGTATCATTGCAGTTACAACAGTTGATAACACTACTCGTTACATCAGTGAAAAGATCCAGTTAAAGAAAAAGACTGTTGATACAAAAGCACCGAAAATCACCAATCTAAATGTTGACAAGATGACAGCTGCACCTAATGAGAAGCTCACTTTCCAAGCCAACATAGAGACAACTTCAGATATTAAAGAGATTGAGGTTGAGTTCCACGGAGACAAGGAACATGAGATAGAAGTCAATGATCTCAATGGTAAAAAAGGTAAGATTACATTTAACAAAGAGCTTGCTGTACCTGCTGAATGTAAACCAGGAACCTATCACATACACTTCACAGTAAAGGATGTTGATGGTCGCGAGACAACCGAAGAGATTGAGGATTTTATCGTAAAATAACCTCCTTGTACTATTCTTCATCAATAACAATAAGAGTAAACAGCACATGTGTCCGCCCTACCCTCCTATGAGGTGGCGGACACATATACCTTACATCTTTACGAAGAACCAACTAATTAACAACGAACAAACATAAAACAAGAAACTTATGAGAAAGGTTTTATTTGGTTTAATAACCGCTGTAATGCTATTGGGAACAGTAGCTTGTACCAAGAACGACGAATACCCTACGATTACAAATGAGGGTATCGTTGCTGTCCCAAAGGACTGTGATGTCTTTGAACGTGGCGGACAGATACCTTTCCGTTATCGCTTTACTGACGATAACGAGTTAGGGAGTTACAACATTGAAATACACAACAACTTCGACCATCACACGCATGGAACACAGGCTCAAGGCTGCTCTATGGATCCAAAGAAGACCCCTGTAAAGCCTTTCCACTATGATGAAAGTTTCAAGATACCTAGCGGAAGTAAGTCTTTCGACGCTAAGCAAGATATCGAAATACCATCAGATATTGACCCAGGAGACTACCACTTCGTCATTAGAGTTACCGATCAAACAGGCAACCAGCAATTGCGTGCAATGGCTATAAAGATAAAATAAAGGTTAAAAGACTTGCTTCTTTCAAAGAAAATATAATATCTTTGCAGCCCGAGAGTATAAAGATTAATTACAAACTAATGTATAGAAAGTTATGAAAAAAGTAATGTTATTGGTAGCTGCATGCGCAGCTATGGTAGCTTGCAACAATGGCAAGACTACAACAAACGCAGAGAGTAAGGATTCAACAGCGCAGGACTCTGTTGCAGCTGACTCATCAGTTTATGAAGGAATGACACCTGCTGCAGACGTTGCAGGTATCAAGTATCATGTCGCATTAGCGAAAGATTCAACCAATGGCTACAGCGTTTCAGAGGCTTATATGAAGTCTGAAACAGAAGTAGACACCACTTACAGCTACACAGGTAAGTATAAGGTTGTAGAGAAGGATGTTAAGGGTAAGAAGAATACCTACTACCAGTTTGAGTTGGGCAAGGGCAACACTACCAACTTCCTCGTAGTAAATGATTCAACCCTCCGATTGGTTAACGCTGACTTTGAAGAGCCTGCTGTTAACAGCAAGGACATGAATTATGACTTGAAGTTGAAGAAGTAATTCCAGTCGACTTAAGGTTTTAAAAGATTAAAGCATAGGCTACATAAGTGGGTTCGCAACCATTTGCGCAATCGCTTATGTAGCCTTTTTTCATCCCAGCTTGTCTATCTCCTTCATTTAAGGCTAGCGCCTCTCCCCCTCCTCCAGAGATAGAGGATAGGTTCTAAACACCACTACGAATCATAGACAAACACAATGTTTCTTTTCAAGATAGAGAATAAGTACTATTAAGGAAGTGCTTTCTTCCCATCGAAGAAACGCCCTCTTCACTATAAGGAAACGCCCTTCTTAAATGGAGAAAAGCGTTCCTTTACTAGTCCCCATAGCCACATACCCTTCTTCGAAGGAGCTTGGAAAGGCTTTTACTAGCATTCCCTTAACCTTTCCTCTTCCCTTCTCATTCCTTGAACACACCTATCTTTTTTCTTTATTATGCCCCATGTTAACGTATAAATGCGTATCTTTGCAATGGGAAGAATGGCACATTCGCTACCAGTAGTTCCCTTTTCATCAATCAAAAGACAAAGAATTAACAGTAACAAATAGGTTAAATGGCACTGAACTACATTTGGATAGCGTTCTTCTTCATCGCTTTCATCTTTGGAATCATCTCTCTTCTGATGGGCGACACGACTATATTTGAAAAGATGGTAAAGGCTACCTTCGAATCATCTGAGACCGCTTTTACAACATCCCTGAACCTAACTGGTATCTTAGCATTGTGGTTGGGCATCATGAAGATAGGTGAGCAAGCGGGAATCGTCAATGTTCTTGCACACATGTTGAGCCCTTTTCTATCGAAGCTGTTCCCTGATATACCACGAAACCACCCTGTCATGGGGTCGATCTTCATGAATATTGCATCCAACATGTTGGGACTTGACAATGCAGCAACACCTACCGGACTAAAGGCGATGAGCCAAATGCAGGAGCTAAACACGAAGAAAGACACAGCAACAAACCCCATGATCATGTTCTTAGTGCTGAATACTTCAGGACTAACCATCATTCCAACAGCTATTCTTGGCTATCGAAGCATGTACGGGGCAGCCCAACCAACTGACGTATTCATCCCTATCTTATTGGCAACTACCGTCGCTACACTGGTTGGAATACTGATTACTGCAGGCTGGCAACGCATTAATATCTTCCAACCCACACTCCTCTTAGGGCTCATCGGACTGATGGGTTTTGTCGGAGTAGTCATCTGGAGCTTTGGACAAATGGACAAGCAGACCATGGCAACAGTAACTTCTATTGCCTCAAACCTCATCTTGATGACCATTATCGTCCTATTCATTGCTGCCGGACTATTAAAGAAGATAAACGTTTATAACGCTTTCATCGAAGGAGCAAAAGAGGGTTTTCATACGGCAGTACGCATTATTCCTTACTTAGTTGCTATCTTAGTAGCTGTCGGAGTATTCCGTGCTTCAGGTGGTATGGAGCTTATGATGAAAGGTATTAGATGGTTTGTCGAAACCTGCGGACTAGACACTCGATTCGTCGACGCACTCCCTACGGCTCTTATGAAACCTCTTTCAGGTAGCGGGGCACGTGGATTAATGATTGAAGCAATGAAGACTTATGGTGCAGACTCATTCGTTGGACGATTGAGTTGTATCTTCCAAGGATCAACAGATACCACCTTCTACATCCTAGCTGTTTACTTCGGTAGTGTTAGCATTAAGTACACTCGACATGCAGTAGCCTGTGGATTGCTAGCCGACTTGGCTGGTGTAATAGCTGCAATCGCTATCTGTTATATCTTCTTCTAGTAACCAATATAAGACGATTAGGGGTTACTACTTCTCTAGAAGTATGTGCCTAATAATAAAAACAAGCAATGGCAAATTTAAAATCACTTGCAAAAGACACTGCTATCTATGGTATGAGCAGTATCATCGGAAGGTTCTTAAACTATCTTCTCGTACCCCTTTACACCGCAAAGATTAGTGCGGCGAGCGGAGGATATGGTGTTATCACAAACATATACGCCTATACTGCACTCTTACTCGTCGTTCTTACTTACGGAATGGAGACCACTTTCTTCCGTTACGCCAATAAGAGTGACCAGGATCCAAAGCGTGTCTATTCAACGACATTGACGCTTGTAGGCTTCACATCCCTGCTCTTTATTGCTCTAGTATTCATCTTTATACAGCCCATCTGTAACTTTATGGGCTATTCGGAGCACCCCTCTTACGTATGGGCAATGGCTATCACTGTGGCGATTGATGCGTTCCAGTGCATTCCCTTTGCGTATCTTAGATATAAGAAACGCCCTATCAAGTTCGCAGCCTTCAAACTCTTATTCATCGCATTGAATATCATCTTGAACCTTGCTTACTATCTCGTATTAGGTGGACATGAGGTGGGTTATGCCTTCTACATCAACTTGGCATGTACAGGAACTATCACTTTCTGCTTCTGGAGAGAGCTGAAAGACGGATTCTTCGGCAGTGGGAAGCTCTTTGATGTGCCTCTCGCAAAGAAGATGCTGTCCTATTCTTGGCCTATCCTCATCCTCGGTATTGCTGGAATACTTAATCAGACGGCAGGTTACATACTCTTTCCTTATGTCTACAAGAATAACGATGCACATACACAACTCGGTATCTTCGGTGCCGCCAGTAAGATTGCTATGATCATGTCAATGATTACGCAGGCCTTCAGATACGCTTATGAACCCTTCGTCTTTGGTAAGTCTCGAGACAAAGACAACAAAGAGACATACGCAAGAGCTATGAAGTTCTTTATCATCTTCACCTTACTTGCCTTCTTAGTGGTAATAGGCTACATGGATATTCTGCGTCACATCATTGGTCGTGACTATTGGGTTGGACTGAAGGTCGTACCTATCGTGATGGCTGGTGGTATCATGACGGGCGTTTACTTCAACCTTAGTTTCTGGTATAAGCTCATTGATAAGACCATTTGGGGTGCCTATTTCTCTGGCATTGGATGTGCAGTAATCATTGGAATCAACGTTATCTTCGTACCACGTTATGGTTACATCGCCTGTGCATGGGCAGGTTTCTTAGGCAATGCAACGGCAATGATACTCTCTTACATCGTCGGTCAACGTAAGTATCCCATTGCTTATCCATTGAAGAGTATCTTTGTTTATGTGCTTATCGGTGGTCTTTTCTTTGCGGGAATAACGATCAGCAATGAACGTTTATCCGTTCCTCTCGCCCTTACCGTGAACACGATTATCATCTTACTCTTCGTTGCTCACGTCCTTTACCACGACCTTCCACTGATAAAGATACGGAGACATAAGAGTTAAGGAGAGTGTTTGAGGAATGAAAGAAACCTAAGAATATCATCAACCAATTATATTAAACATGAAGAAATCAACCTTACTTATTGCTGCGTCATTGGCTTTAAGCAGTCCTTCTATCCATGCTGATGAAGGTATGTGGACGCTCCACAACCTCCCAGATGCTGTCTACGAACAAATGGTGGCAGAGGGTTTTCAGTTGCCATGTGACATGATTTACAACTCTCCCAACGCTATTAGCAATTACGTTGTGAGCTTCTCTGGTTACTGTTCTGGCGTTGTCGTATCTCCAGATGGATTGGTCTTCACCAATCACCATTGCGGTTTTAGTGCTATCAATGCCCACTCCACTGTAGAACATGACTATATGAAGGATGGCTTCTATGCAAAGAATTACGTTGAAGAACTACCTAACGAGAACCTCTATGTGTCGTTTATGAAGAAGCAAGAGGACGTTACGGCACGTGTGAACAAGCTCATCGCAGGAAAGAACGCAGAGCAGACTGAAGCCATATTAGACTCTCTCACGAATCATCTAACCGACTCAATCAAGGCAATCGATAAGACTTTGCACATCAATATCGACCCATTCTACGAGGGAAACAAGTATTATGCAACAACTTATCAAGACTTCCCTGATGTCCGTCTAGTATTCACTGTACCTAAGAGTATGGGTAAGTTTGGTGGTGAGACAGATAACTGGATGTGGCCGAGACAGACGTGTGACTTCTCTGTATTCCGCATCTACGCAGACCCTAAAACGAATGGTCCTGCAGCCTACTCAAAGGACAATGTGCCTTATCACCCAGCCCATTGGGCACCCGTGAGCATGCAGGGTTACAAGGACAAGGACTTCGCTATGACCATAGGTTACCCCGGTTCAACAAGTCGTTACTTGTCTTCTTATGGTATTCAACAGCGCCGTGACATCGACAATTCTGTACGTGTTCAAGCGCGAGATATCAAACTCGCACTCATGAAGAAGTACATGGATAAGAACGAGAAGACACGCATACAATACGAGAACAGGTACGTCCAGGCTGCGAACTACTGGAAGAACTCCATGGGAATGAACAAGTGTATCGACTCTATCGGACTGATTCGTCAGAAGGCAGAGTACGAAGCTCGCATTCGTACATGGCTCCAAGAGAAGAATATCCAAGACCCAACTGTAAAGGTTGACTTCGATAAGTTGGCTAAGCTCTATTCGAATAGTAATGATGCAAAACTTGCCAGTATGTATTGGATGGAGTCGTTCTGGAGAACGTCAGAGTTATTCACCAGAGCACTTAACATGGCTCGCGGCTCCCTCAAGGTGTACGGTCCTGCGAACGAACCAAAGAAGCAGTACATGCTATATGAGGATAACCAAGATGAATGGAACCCTGCCCTTGACCAAGAGATGGCGGCTGCCATGCTAAAGAACTATGGTGAACATGTACCTGCTAAGTTCCTTCCTGACTTCTACGAGACTATCAAGACGGAGTTCGGCAACGATTATGAGAAGTACACCAAGTTCGTTTATTCACAGAGCAAACTACTCAAGAAAGGTCAAAAGTTCTATCAGAACGAGAAGACACTCAAGGATCCTGGAGTACTGTTAGGCATTAGCTTATTGATAAATTATCGTGCCATTCTTGCCGACCTCAGCAATAAGACGGAAGAGATTGACGCTGAAGAGAAGAAGTTGTGTGAGGCTAAAGTACAAATGGAGATGGATTTGCCACATTATAGCGACGCCAATTCCACCATGCGCCTATCGTATGGACAGGTGGGAGGATACATGATTGGAGGCTTCAACAGCAACTATTATACAACCGCAGAGAGCATTGTTAAGAAGATGGATGAGGGCTCGAAGATAGAGGACTATCAGGTAGAACCTATCATGAAAGAGCTTATGAGTGCCAAAGACTTCGGTCCTTACACCGACAAGACGACTGGTAAAATGCAACTATGTTTCCTTACTAACAATGATATCACTGGTGGTAACTCTGGTTCCCCGATGTTTGATGGCAAGGGACGACTCATTGGTCTCGCCTTTGATGGCAACTGGGATAGCCTCTCAAGTGACATCAACTTCGATCGTAAACTTGCTCGTTGCATAGGCGTTGACATCCGTTTTGTACTCTATCTCATGGATAAGTGGGGACATGCTGACCGCCTATTAAAGGAGATCAATCCACAATAAGCACAAGTAAAATCGGTTATCTGATGAAGAGAATATCAATCATCAGATAGCGTAACACAAATAACCAAGAGGCTGTATCGGTTCTCTTATCAATGCAAACGATTGATAAAAGAATGTGATACAGCCTCTTTTTAGCTATGAACAAACCGCTAGATAGGTATTAAAGCCCAGCTTCTTATTGTGATAACACAGCTTTACTTCCATCAAAGCGGAGTTTAGTCTTTATTATTAAGGAGCGTGAGACAGGTTGCTCACTACCAACAAAAAGGATGTGCCTAATCTGACACATCCTCTTTCTCTATGCTTAGTAATTGTCTTTTTCGGTCTGTTCCACCCGCATAACCGCCCAGGGTTCCATTCGAAGCAATGACTCGGTGACAGGGAACAAAGAGCATTAAAGGGTTATGACCATTGGCATTCCCAACTGCTCTTACAGCCTTCTCTCGTCCCATTCTTCGGGCTTGTTCGGTATAAGAGAGCGTCGCTCCATAAGGAATGGTTAATAAGGTCTGCCATGCGAGGCGTTGGAAGGGTGTTCCGTCAAAGCCCAATGGTAAGTCAAATGAGCCTCGTTTACCAGAGAAATAATCGTTTAACTGCCGACAAGCCTCAGCCAATAAGGAGTCATCCGAACTATCAACTTCCGTCCAATCATCGCCTATCTTCCTCTCCATAACATCCTCCCACCAGCAATATCTTAGCTTTCCTTCAGCTTCAGCAAGCACGAGTATGCCCAAGGGAGATTGGTAACGACAATAGAACATAACAGCGGACTAAGGTTGATAAGACTTACTTCTTCGGGCGTCTACGTGCCCACCCTTCTTCTGAGAAGTCGGGTTCTTCACCTTTCAGCTTTGCTGGTGCACCTTTCATAAGCTCTTTCCAATCGTCCTTCTTGAACTTATGTGTAGCAAACTGTGCGTCATTCTCTGCTTGACGACGCCCACGACCTCTGCGTCCACGATCGTCTTGGCGACCTTCAGTACGGCTTCCGTAACCACCACGACTACCAGTAGAACGACCACCAGCCGAGCGTCCGTGCCCTGGCTCATCAGCATCATTACAACGCACTTTACGCCTCTTGTAGACTGCACCATCTAAGGCTTTCATCACCTTCTGGGCGTCTTGTTCAGGCACTTCGATGTAACTTTGCTTCGCAAGAAGGTCTATATGCCCCACTGCCTGGTGCCCATTCATATTCTTATTAATGAACTGCATGACCTCACCAGGATAGAACCCGTCATTCTTACCGAGGTTAATAAAGAGTCGCTTAAAGCCCTTCTCTGCCTTACGAGCACCACGGCTGCGTGTTGCTCTGCCCTCACTACGACCGCTACGACCCTCCTCACGACTGCTGCGAGCCGATGGTTTCTCAATCTCTGGCGCATTCTTATAATAGTCAAGGAAGCGTCCAAAGGTGGACGTAACAATCTTCTTGATCAGATCCTCCTTATCTATATACTCAAACTGGCGGTTGATATCCTCCATGTAAGGTGCTATCTGTTCCTCATCCACATCCGTCTTCAAGATGTTATCCATCGTTTTGAAGAGTTGTTTCTTGCATATCTCTTCAGGCGAAGGAAGCGTTCCATCAATAAATTCCTTACCTATCTCACGTTCAATGTTACGTACCTTATATTTCTCACGAGAGTGGATAATCGAAATGGAAGTACCCTTCTTGCCCGCACGACCTGTACGACCCGAACGGTGGGTATAGTTTTCTATATCGTCGGGAAGCCCATAGTTGATGACATGTGTCAAAT
>ERZ772999.1737-NODE-1737-length-12419-cov-22.041491_pt1 | contig 12419 bp, 9 predicted proteins | sample MGYA00511467_ERZ772999 | MGnify/ENA primary metagenome ERZ772999 (study PRJEB29015, sample SAMEA2738064) | human oral metagenome | biome: human oral; feature: human-associated habitat; material: saliva | place: China | collected 2218 ...
CCTCCATGACCGTGTCGTAGGCGGGGGCCGCGTCGTAATGGGGGACGATGAGGCCCGAGTGGAAGGCCTCGCCGACACCGTGGCCCGTGTAATCGCGCACGACCCCGTAGTCGAATCGCTTGGCGTAGGCTTCGATGACGCGCCCGATGACATTGATTTCGCGCCCCGGACCCACGGCCTTAATTCCGCGCATCATGGCGTTCTTGGTGCGCTCGATGAGCAGGTGCGACTCCTCGTCGACAGTGCCAACCTCGAACATAGCGCAGGTGTCACCGTGCACACCGTCCTTGAAGGCAGTGATGTCAATGTTGACGATGTCGCCATCTTCGAGCGGACGGTCGTCGGGGATGCCATGGCAGATAACCTCATTGATTGATGAGCACAGGGACTTGGGGAATCCCATGTAACCCAGGCACGAGGGATAGGCATCGTGGGCGATGAGGTACTCGTGACCGATGCGATCTAGTTCGTCCGTGGTCACGCCCGGGGCGATGGCGGCGCCCACGGCCTCGATGGCGCCCGCGGCGATGCGCCCGGCCTCGCGGATTTTCGCGATCGTCTCGGGGCTCTTGATGTCCGAGGTCGTGACGCGCTCGGGGCCGTCGTGGAACATGTATTCGGGGCGCGCGATGTGCTCAGGCACGGCGCGTCGGGCCGAGACACGTCCGGGCTTCAGCGTGCCCAGGGGTGCACGGCGTGCCAGCGGTGATGCTTCCATGGTTGCTTTCTCCTGTTTAGGTGTCGCGGTCAGGCGTTTTTGTAGTTCTCGGGTCCGGGGAAGGTACGTTCGCGTACCGCCTCGACGTAGTCGGAGGCGGCCTCGTGTAGGGCTGCTCCGAGCGTCCCGAACGTGCGTACAAATGAGGGCGTCCAGTCGGAGTAACCGGCCATGTCGGACCAGACCAGGACCTGGCCGTCTGTGTTCGGGCCGGCGCCAATGCCGATTGTCGCGATAGACAGTGTGCGCGTCAGCTCGGTGGCGATGGCTGCCGGCACCATTTCGAAGACAACGGCGAAAGCTCCGGCCTCCTGGACCGCGAGCGAGTCTCGTCGCAGTTGATCGGCTCCGTCTCCTCGGCCCTGCATACGCGGCCCACCCAGTGTGTTTTCGGACTGCGGCGTGTAACCCAGGTGGGCGCACACGGGGATGCCGGCGTCGGTCAGTGCGGAGATGATGTGCGCGCGTGCTTCGCCGCCCTCGAGCTTGACCGCGTGGGCGCCGGCCTTCATGAGGCGGGTGGCCGAGGCAAAGGCATGCTCGGGGGAGTCCTCGTAGGTACCGAAGGGTAGATCTGCGACGATCATTGCGCGCGAGGTCGAACGTGCCACTGCGCCCGTGGCGCGTTCCATATCTTCAAGAGTGACGGGAAGGGTGGATGAGTGTCCCAGGATGACGTTGCCCAGCGAGTCGCCGATGAGAAGCATGTCGACGCCGGCAGCTTCGAGAATCGGTGCGGTGAGTGCATCGTAGGCTGTGAGCATGGTCAACGGGATGCCCTCGGCCTTGGCTCGCGCAATGTGCTGGATGCGCACTCGGCGGGCGTTGAACAGGGGGGAGGCGGAGGACGAGGTGGGAGCCGATCCGTCAGGATTCGTGATGTGAGACATGGACTTCCTGTCATGAGACAACGGGTGGCGCTGACGCGCATTCACGGCTTCCAGGGTAGCGCGGTGGCGAACCCAGTGAGCTGTGAGGATAGGCGAACAGGTAGGATGGAGGGCGGTGCGCGTGGTGCGCGCAGTAATGACCCCAGTAGGAAAGAAGGAAGCAGGACATGGCTGGCATTGCCCCTGACCTTGATCCTCTTGACGAGGCCGCCGTCGACGCGGTTCGCGCCCAGGGCCTCGTCGATATTGAAGAAGCCGATTCGCTGGACGCTCTCAAGACCGTCCGCGCTGCGCTTCTCGGAGATCAAGCACCGCTCGTGAGCGCGAACCGTACGATCGGTTCACTAGAGCCCTCCCAGCGTGGTCTGGCTGGCAGGAACCTTGGGCAGGCGCGCAAGGCGTTGACCGAGGCACTCGAGGCTCGCCAGGAGGTCCTCGCCGCCGAGCACGAGGCCCGCATGCTCCTCGAGGAATCCGTGGATGTCACGGTTCCCACGCGTCGGCGTCCCGCCGGTGCCCGTCATCCCCTGGAGACGCTCATGGAAGAGGTCGCTGACTTCTTTGTCGCCATGGGCTGGGACATTGCTGAAGGCCCCGAGATTGAACACGAATGGTTTAACTTTGACTCGCTGAACTTTGATATTGACCACCCTGCTCGTCAGATGCAGGACACCCTCTACATTGACGGCCGCAGCGTGGGCGGTGAGAAGGAGGAGGACGGCCACCTCGTCATGCGCACGCACACCTCGCCCGTGCAGTCCCACTCGATGCTTGCCCGCGGCGTGCCGCTGTACGTGGCGTGCCCGGGCAAGGTGTTCCGCTCCGACGCGCTAGACGCGACGCACACGCCGGTGTTCCACCAGGTTGAGGGCCTCGCGGTCGACAAGGACCTGACGATGGCGCACCTGAAGGGTGTGTTGGACCACTTCGCCAAGGCCATGTTCGGCCCCGAGGCGAAGACCCGCCTGCGTCCCTCCTATTTTCCCTTCACCGAACCCAGTGCCGAAATGGACCTGTGGTTCCCGCAAAAGAAGGGTGGTCCTGGCTGGATCGAGTGGGGTGGCTGCGGCATGGTCAACCCCAACGTTCTGCGAGCCAACGGCATCGATCCTGAGGTCTACTCGGGCTTCGCGTTCGGTATGGGTATCGAACGCACGCTGATGCTGCGTCACGGCATCGCTGACATGCACGACATTGTCGAGGGAGACGTCCGTTTCTCCCAGCAGTTCGGCATCAATGGAAGGGGAAACTGACATGCCTATGGTTCCGCTGAGCTGGCTGGCCGAGCACGTCGACATCGTCGACGGCACGAACGCGCAGGCCCTTGCTGCTGCCCTGGTCAAGGTCGGTCTCGAGGAAGAAGAGATCCACCCCGCGCGCGTCATCGGCCCCCTCGTCGTGGGCCGCGTTCTGACGCGGGTGGAGGAGACCGCCTCGAACGGGAAGACTGTTAATTACTGCCGTGTGGATGTCGGCGAGTACAACGATGCCCCCGGCACGGGTAAGGAGCCTTCGGAGCTACCCAGCCGTGGCATCATCTGCGGCGCGCACAACTTCGACGTGGGCGACCTGGTGGTCGTCTCGCTGCCGGGAGCCGTGCTGCCGGGCGACTTCCAGATCGCCGCGCGCAAGACCTACGGTCACGTCTCCGACGGCATGATCTGCTCCGCGCGCGAGCTGGGCCTGGGCGAGGACCACAGTGGCATCATCGTCCTGCCGCAGTACTTCCCGGATCGTGAGATCCCCGCGGTGGGCACCGACATCGTGTCCTGGCTCGGCCTGGGAGAGGAAATCCTGGAGATCAACGTGACTCCGGACCGCGGCTACTGTTTCTCGATGCGCGGCATCGCACGCGAGTACTCCCACTCGACGGGCGCGGCCTTCCGCGACCCGGGCCTGCCCGGCGTCGTTGCAGCCGATCCGCCTGCACCCAATGCCGACGGCTTCCCCGTCGTCTTCTCCGACGATGCGCCGATCCGTGGGCGAGCGGGCGTCGACCGTTTTGTTGCCCGCATTGTTCGCGGTACGAACCCCGCCGCCCCCACCCCGCGGTGGATGGTGGAGCGCCTCGAGGCCGCCGGTATGCGCTCCCTGTCGCTGCCCGTCGACATCACGAACTACGTCATGCTCGACCTGGGACAGCCGATGCACGCCTACGACCTGGGAGCGCTCGCGTCTCCTATCGTCGTGCGTCGTGCCCGCGCGGGCGAATCCCTCGTGACCCTGGACGAGGAGAAGCGCGAGCTGGATCCGCAGGATCTGCTCATCACCGATTCGCCCCAGGGCGAGGGCTCTCGCATCATCGGCATCGCCGGTGTCATGGGCGGCGCCTACTCCGAGGTGGAGGAGGGCACCACCGACATCCTGTTCGAGGCCGCCCACTTCGATGCGGTGTCGATCGCGCGCAGCGCGCGACGCCACAAGCTTCACTCCGAGTCCTCGAAGCGTTTCGAGCGTGGAAGCGATCCGGCTCTGCCTCAGGTCGCCGCACAGCGTGCCGTTGAACTGCTGGTTGAGTACGGCGGTGGCACGATCGATATGGGAGTGACTGACGTGGACGAGCGTCAGGGTGCGACCGTCATTTCGCTGCCCGTGGGTGAAGTGAAGCGCCTCACCGGTGTCGAGCACTGCCCCGAGCGCATCGCGGAGCTGCTGACTACGGTTGGCTGCCGTGTTGAGGGTCCTTGTGATGGTCTCTTCACGGTGACGGCTCCCTCGTGGCGCCCCGATTTGACGGCGCCTGCCGACCTGGTTGAAGAGGTCGCACGTCTCGATGGCTATGACAACATCCCCGTTGTTATGCCCACCGTCCCAGCGGGTCACGGCCTGACAACAGCACAGAAGGCTCGTCGCCTCGCCGCGTCGGCGCTGGCACAGGGCGGCCTTGTTGAGGTTGAGTCCTACCCCTTCGTATCCGATACGTGGGACCGTCAGGGTATTCCCGTTTCCGATCCGCGCCGTGAGGCCTTGCGTCTGCGTAACCCAATGGCGGACGATGCACCTTGGCTGCGTACCTCGGTCCTCGACACGCTGCTAGATGTCGCTGGCCGCAATGTTTCACGCTCCAATGCGGACGTCGCTGTCTTCGAAATCGCCAAGGTTGCCCGACCCCACGGAACCGTTCCTTCGCTGCTTCCCGGGGCGAAGGAGCGCCCCTCCGACGAGGTGCTCGCAGCGCTCGAGGCAGGCATCCCCGCCCAGCCGTGGCACATCGGTGGTGTTCTCACCGGCGCGGCAGAAGCTACGGGCGTCCTGTCCTCGCCTCGTGCCTACGACTGGGCTGATGCTCTCGAATACGTTCGCCGCGTCGCCTCCGATCTTGGTGTGCGCGTCGAGGTGACACGCGCGTGGGTGGATCACGTGTCCGCCCACAAGGGTGCTCCGATGCCTGCGCCTGCAACCGATCCTGCGGATGTTGCCCCCTTCCACCCGGGTCGCGTTGCCCGCGTCTTTGTGCGTGCCGGACGCGATCTGGTGGACGTGGCGCTGGCCGGCGAGCTCTCGCCTTCGGCCTGCCGTGCCTTCGGCCTGTCGGCGCGCTCCTGTGCTTTCGAGATTGACGTGGACGCGCTGATTGCGCACATGAGTGTCGATCCGATCCAGGTCAAGGCCGTCTCGACGTTCCCGCTGGCCAAGGAAGACATCGCGCTGGTCGTCCCGTCGGATATTCCGGCAGCGCGGGTCGAACAGATCGTTCGTCAGGGCGCTGGTCCCCTCGCCGAGTCTGTCACCCTCTTTGACATCTACGAGGGCGACCAAGTGCCCGACGGCTATCGTTCGCTTGCCTTCGCCCTGCGTTTGCGCGCTGCCGATCACACGTTGACCGCTAAAGAATCCGAGGCTGTCCGCAAGAAGGTGGTCTCTAAGGCTGCCAAGGTGCTTGGAGCCTCGCTGCGCGCCTGACGATGCCGCACGAAGGCCGGTCGAATCTCACTGTGGTCCCCCACTCATTTGGGGCGTTGCGCCCGCTGATTCGACCGGCCTTCGCTTTAGTATGTGGCTATGCACATCCTTGTAACTGCAGCATCCAAGCATGGGGCGACGGATGAGGTCGCCGACGCGATTGCCAAACGCATCGAAGCGAGTGGCATCACCGTTGATCGTCTCGCACCCGCCGATGTCACCTCGGTTGCGGACTACGACGCCGTGATTGTTGGCTCCGCCACGTATATTCTCCAGTGGATGCCCGAGGCGCACGACTTCATGGAACGCTTCAAGGACCAGCTCCCTGTCGGGCAGGTGTGGGCTTTTTCGGTCGGCATGAACGGTGTCCCCAAGCATTCCAAGCAGGACGGCTCTCGCGTCGGCCCGCTGTTGACGCACGTGAAGTGTCGTGAGCTGCGTACTTTCCCGGGCCGTTACAAGCCATCGCTTCTCTCACTGCGCGAGCGTTCCGTCGCCCGTCTGGCTGGCGTTGTCGAGGGTGACTTCCGTGACTGGGAGGCCATTGAGCGGTGGGCCGATGAGATTGTTGATGCTCTGAAGGGCTGACAGCATCGTTTATGAGGTGCACAGAGCACGCCTCTCATCCGCTTGTGCAAACATATGCATGAATATGTATAATCATGCATATGAGTTCAGTAGCCGCGTTCCCGAGCACAAAGAGCGCCAGGCATGAGATGATCCGTGACCTCCTTGCCTCCAAATCCATCGGAAGCCAGGAAGCACTCCGCTCGCGCTTGGCGGAGCGAGGCATCGATGTCACGCAGACGACTCTCTCGCGCGACCTCATGGACCTGCGGGCAACAAAAGTACGTAACGCCTCCGGTGCGCTCATCTACACGGTGCCCGACCATGACGGCGGCGCGACCCACGACGCCGAAGCCGCACATGTGCGGCTTGCACGGTGGTGCCAGCTACTCCTCGTCACCTCCGTCAAGGTCGATAACCAGCTTGTGCTGCGCACCCAGGTCGGCGCAGCTAACCTGCTTGCCTCCTCCATCGACGCTGTCCGGCGAGAAGAAGTCGCAGGAACGATCGCCGGCGACGACACCATCTTGGTCATCTGCCGCTCCGAACAGGACGCCGCCACCATGGAACGCGTGCTCCTCGCCCTCGCGGAACCCGGTGCTCTCCCCGACAACTAGCCCCGGCCTCGTCCGCACGAGCGGGCACACGAACCTACGAAAAATACCCCCGGAAGGAACCCACATGTCGAGCAAAGACCGCGTTGTCCTAGCCTACTCAGGAGGCCTGGATACCTCCGTCGCCATCGGATGGATCGGAGAACAGACCGGCCGCGAGGTCGTCGCTGTTGCCGTCGACGTTGGCCAGGGTGGCGAGGATCTTGAGGTCATCCGTCAGCGAGCGCTCGACTGTGGCGCTGTGGAAGCGTACGTCGCTGACGCCCGCGATGAATTCGCAAACGAATACTGCATGCCCGCGCTGAAGGCCAACGCGCTCTACGAGGGTAAATACCCTCTTGTTTCCGCGCTCTCACGCCCCGTCATCACCAAACACCTGGTTAAGGCGGCCCGCGAATTTGGTGCATCCACCGTCGCTCACGGCTGCACCGGCAAGGGAAACGATCAGGTTCGCTTCGAGGTCTCGATCACGTCGATGGCCCCCGACATGGACTGCATCTCCCCGGTGCGCGACCTTGCCCTGACCCGCGACGTCGCCATCGAGTACGCCGAGAAACATAACTTGCCGATCGAAACCACGAAGCATAACCCCTTCTCGATCGACCAGAACGTGTGGGGCCGAGCCATCGAGACCGGCTTCCTCGAGGACCTGTGGAACGCTCCCACCAAGGACGTCTACGTCTACACCGACGACCCGACCTACCCACCGCTGCCCGACGAGGTTGTCATCACTTTCGATAAGGGCATCCCCGTCGCCATCGACGGACGCCCGGTCACCCCGCTTGAGGCGATCCAGGAGATGAACCGCCGCGCCGGCGCCCAGGGCATCGGTCGCATTGACATGGTCGAGGACCGCCTCGTGGGCATCAAATCCCGCGAAATCTACGAGGCGCCCGGCGCAGTCGCTCTCATCGAGGCTCACCAGGCCCTCGAATCCATCACCCTAGAGCGCATGCAGCACCGCTACAAGCGCCAGCTCGAGCAAACCTGGGGTGAACTCGTCTACGAGGCCCAGTGGTATTCGCCACTGAAGAAGTCGATGGATGCTTTCATCGAGCACACGCAAAGCTACGTGAGCGGCGACATCCGTATGATCCTGCACGGTGGTCGCGCCACCGTCAATGGCCGCCGCTCGGAGTCCTCTCTGTACGACTTTAACCTCGCGACCTACGAGACGGGCGATACCTTCGACCAGTCTTCCTCGCGCGGATTCATCGACATCTACGGTCTGCAGTCCAAGCTTGCGGCGGCGCGTGACGTTCGTTTCGGTGTCAATATGGGGTACTGAGTACTTATTGAGGGTTCTCTCACAGGGAATGTCTCAGTTGGGTTTCAAGAGGCGGGAGCGTCGGCGAGGGCGCTCCCGCCTCGCTTACTGTGTCGTATATGACGTACGAAGCGAGCGCAGCGATCGAGGCTACCGCGGGCATCGATTCAGAACAGGCCACGCGCGAGCGGATGATGCGCTACACGGTCGCGGGCATGTTCTTTGTCGGATTCGCGGGCAAGGGCATTCGCGGAATCTTCGGCGACATCGGGTCCCTCGTGCCGATGCTGATACTTCTCGTGGCTTTCGTGATTCTTTTCCGAACGTCCGGTCGTTCCCTGTCACTGCGCCGATTCCCGACGACGATCAGTTTCTTTGTTGCCTGGTGTGCACTGACTAGTGTCTGGTCGATTGATCCGCTGCTCAGTGCCCAGTATTCCGTGATGCAGATCGTGTTGACGCTCGTATCGATAGCGGTTGCCGTGGCGCTGCCCCTCACAGCCCTCGTCGAAACACTCATTCTGGCCTTTCAGTGGATTATTTCCTCCTCATTCATTCTCGAGGCTGTGGTCGCTTTCGCTCACCTGGGACCTCTCGCGCCCCCGACCTTGTGGGGCAGAGGCCACCTTCCAGCGTCCTCATACTGGGTGGACGGTCGATTGCTGGAGGGAGGGCCGATCCAGGGTTTTCCTGGAAACCGCAATCCTCTGGCGTTTGTTGCGCTTCTCCTGGCAGTGTGCCTGGTGTTGCGCTACATGCAGACGCGGCGGGCCCTGCCATCGACGCTCGTGTGGCTCGCTGCATGCGGGGCAACAATGTTGCTGACCCAGTCCGCGACGGTGGCCCTGTCGACCGCAGGTTGTTTCATCGTCATCGCGGGCCTGGTCGTCCAACGCCGAGTGCCCGTGCACATGCGCTTGAAGGTCGTCGCAATCTTCGCTGGCATGGGTGTGGTTGCAGGCATCGGCGCGTTCTTTGCGCGGCATTGGATCGCTGATTCCTTCGGACGCAGCCCCGATATGAGCGGACGCTCAGTCATCTGGCACGCCGCAGAACCCCTCGTTGTCGAGCGCCCGATCGGCGGCTGGGGCTGGTTTATCGGTTGGCCGACGTGGCTCGACCCCTTCGCTGGCTTGGTCGTGCGCGAGGATGGAACCTCGACGAACCAGGCACATAACGTCTTCGTGGAGGCAGCGCTGACGACAGGCTTCGTCGGTGCATTCCTCGTGAGTGCTGCGATCATCTGGACCCTGTACCGAGTCGTCAAGGTGGCGGTTGCCCACATCGACGACAACCTGTGGGATGTTATCCCCGCGGTTCTCATGATCGCGATGTTCATCCAATCCTTCACCGAGTCCCGCTTGCTGTTCGAAGGCAACTGGATGCTCTTTGTCATTATCGCGACCTGGGTGAAGGTGCGTGGAGAAGTACCCGTAGTGTGGCCGTCGGCGGCCCGCCAGTATCTCGAATACTCTTGAGTCATAGCTGTATTTCCGTTGTTGATCCTGGGAGGTCCACTATGTCGCAGTCCGAAACGCACGTGTCCCTGTGGGGTGGCCGCTTCACTGGCGGCCCATCGCAGGCGCTTGCTGCCCTGAGCGTGTCAACCCATTTCGATTTCCGTCTCGCCCACGTCGACATCGCCGGGTCGCACGCGCACGCTGACGAGCTGCACCGCGTCGGCCTTCTGACCGACCAGGAGTGCGCGGACATGCACGATGCCCTCGCCAGGCTCGATGCTGACGTTACGTCCGGAGGATTCGTGCCTAGCCCCGACGATGAGGACGTTCACACGGCGCTCGAGCGCGGTCTCATCGACCGTGCTGGAGCGACTTTGGGCGGCAAACTGCGTGCGGGTCGCTCGCGTAATGATCAAATCGCGACCCTTATCCGCGTGTACCTGCGTCAGGAGGCGCGTCACCTGGCCGGGAGAATTCTCGACATTGCTAGCGCCCTCCTCGGCCAGGCCGAGCGTGCGGGAGACGCCGTCATGCCGGGACGTACCCACATGCAGCACGCGCAGCCCGTCCTCGTTGCTCACCACCTGCTGGCACATGTGTGGCCGCTCCTGCGCGACGTGGCCCGCCTGCGCGACTGGGACAAGCGCGCCGCCATCTCGCCCTACGGCTCCGGGGCTCTGGCCGGCAATACTCTCGGCATGGATCCGCGTCGCGTCGCCGCGGCTCTCGGCTTTACCGACTCCGTTGAGAACTCAATTGATGGCACCGCCGCGCGCGACGTCGTTGCCGAGTTTTCCTTCATCTGCGCCCAGATCGGCATCGACATCTCCCGCCTGTCCGAGGAGATCGTCATCTGGAACACGAAGGAGTTCGGCTACGTCACCCTCGACGATTCCTACTCGACCGGTTCCTCGATCATGCCGCAGAAGAAGAATCCGGACGTCGCCGAGCTCGCGCGCGGCAAGGCCGGTCGGCTCATCGGTGATCTCACCGGTCTCCTCGCCGTCCTCAAGGCTCTTCCTCTCGCCTACGACCGTGATCTCCAGGAGGACAAGGAGCCGGTCTTCGACCAGATCGATACCCTCGACGTTCTGTGCCCCGCCGTCGCCGGCATGATCGACACGATGACCATCCACCTCGAGCGCCTCGCTGAGCTGGCTCCTCAGGGCTTCTCGTTGGCCACCGACATCGCCGAATGGCTCGTCAAGCGCGGGGTTCCCTTCCGCGATGCCCACGAGATCTCGGGCGCCTGCGTGCGCCTCGCCGAAGCCAGGGGAGTGGAACTCGCCGACCTGACGGACGCCGAACTCGCCCAGGCCTCGTCCCACCTCGACCCCGAGGTACGCTCCGTGCTCACTGTCGAGGGATCGGTCGGCGCCCGCCTCGGCCGCGGCGGCACCGCCCCCGTGCGTGTCGCGGAACAGCTCGACGAGGCCAAGGATCGACTCGCGGACGCCCGTGGCTGGGCGGCCGCTGCGTTGCGCTAACGCCGCTGGCTGGGAAGCCGATACACTGACAACCACAACAACCAGTTAAATCCGCAAGGAAGGACAACTTTCGTGACAGACATCCTGGACGACCTGCAGTGGCGTGGGCTGATCGCGCAGCACACCGACCTCGAGGCGCTTCGCGCGCACCTGAACGCCGGACCTGTCACCTTCTATTGCGGCTACGATCCGACGGCGCCTTCCCTACACCACGGTCATCTCGTCCAGCTGATCGTCATGCGCCACCTGCAGCTCGCCGGGCACCGTCCACTCGCACTCGTGGGCGGTGCGACCGGCCAGATTGGCGACCCCCGCCAGAGCGGCGAGCGACAGCTCCAGTCGACCGAGGTTGTGCGTGGCTGGGCGGAGCGCCTACGCGCTCAGATCTCGAAGTTCTTGGACTTCGAGGGACCGGCCGCCGCAAAGATGGTGAACAACCTGGATTGGACCCAGGAGATGAGCGCCATCGACTTGCTGCGTACCGTTGGCAAGTACTTCCGCGTGGGGACCATGCTGAACAAAGACATCGTCGCACGCCGCATCGCCTCCGACGAAGGCATCTCGTACACGGAGTTCTCCTACCAGGTGCTCCAGGCCAACGACTTCCTCGAGCTGTACCGTCGCAATGGTTGCACCCTCGAGACCGGCGGCAACGACCAGTGGGGCAACATGGTGGGCGGCGTCGACCTGATCCGCAAGGTCGAAGGCGTCGACACGCACGTGATGACCACGCCGATCATCACCAAGGCCGACGGTACGAAGTTCGGCAAGTCAGAGGGCGGCGCCATCTGGCTCGACCCGGAGATGATGACCCCCTACGCGTTCTACCAGTTCTGGCTGCAGGTTGCGGACGAGGACGTCGTGCGCTTCCTGAAGATCTTCACGTTCAAGTCTCGAGAGGAGATCGAAGCCCTCGCTGTCGAGGTCGCCGAGCGTCCCCACCAGCGCGCCGCGCAGAAGGCGCTGGCCGCCTCCGTGACCGAGCTCGTGCACGGCAGGGAACAGCTTGAGCGCGTTCTGGCGGCAACCGATGCCCTCTGGGGTGGAGGTGACATCCGCGATCTTGACGAGGCCACCCTGGCCGCCGCGACCGCCGACCTTCCGCGTGCGTCTGTGACCATCGGTGAGTCAACCGTGGCGGACGCTCTCGTCGCCCTCGGCTTCGAAAAGGGCAAGACTGCGGCCCGTCGCACCATCTCTTCAGGTGGCGCCTCCGTCAACAATGTCAAGGTGGAGGATCCGGAAGCTGTCTTGAGCGAAAGTGACGTTCTTGCAGGTGGTTTGGCTCTCATTCGCAAGGGACGCAAGAATCTGGCGGTCGTTGAACTGAGCTGATTGACCCGTCGAAGAGGGCATCCGATAATTTTCGGATGCCCTCTTTTCGTTGTGTTTGGTGGGTTTGTGGGGTGTGTGGTGGGGGTCATAGTGTTTTGGGTTGACTTGTGGGTGGGGGGTGTGTAGATTATTCACCTGTCGCCGCGAGCTTGTGAGTGGGTTTGTGGTGGTGGTTCAC
>ERZ772999.1739-NODE-1739-length-12407-cov-9.487856_pt1 | contig 12407 bp, 9 predicted proteins | sample MGYA00511467_ERZ772999 | MGnify/ENA primary metagenome ERZ772999 (study PRJEB29015, sample SAMEA2738064) | human oral metagenome | biome: human oral; feature: human-associated habitat; material: saliva | place: China | collected 2218 ...
CAGGATCAAAACGCGGTACATTACGGCATGGTGGGGCTTTTTTGCGTGTAAAAATAGACTGAAATATCATATACTATAAATATATCTTTTGTAAGAACTAAAATTTTTTATAGTCTTAAAAGTCCTAAATGTCATAAATGTCTTATAAATATTATTAGTGATACCAAGTTACTGACGTCATTGGGCTTTTATGACGAGTAAGACATTGTTTTTTGATTGAATAGTTATAGATATTAAAATACGATAGTTAAACTGGGTGCGAATTGAGGTGATAGAATGGATAGTTTATTTGATATGACACCTACAAATACATACGAGCCACTTCCTGTACGAATGCGTCCTACTAAACTGGATCATTTATATGGTCAAGAGAAGGCCATAGGGAAGGGGACATTCTTGCGTGCTATGGTCGAGAAGGATACAATACCATCTATGCTTTTTTATGGGCCTTGTGGAACAGGTAAGACGACGTTAGCTGGAATCATAGCTAAGGTGAGCAATAGTCATTTTGTAAACCTGAATGCTACTAACGCTGGTATTGGTGAGTTGAGAACCATCATTGAAGACGCTCGTAAACGGGTTCGTTCTTTACAGCAACGAACAATTCTATTCCTCGATGAAATTCATCGCTTTAATAAAAGCCAACAAGATGTGTTGTTACCCTGTGTAGAGGATGGAACTATCATCCTTATTGGTGCTACTACAGAGAATCCGTTCTTTGAAGTTAATAGACCACTTTTGTCTCGTTTGCGTCTTATTACATTAGAAGCACTTACTCCAAAGGCTATTGGTCAAATTTTACGTCGCGCCATTACTGATGAAGAGGTAGGCCTTGGCAAGCGTCATCTGCAGGTAACCGATGAAGTTTTGGAAGATGTGGGGATTTTCGTCAATGGTGATGGACGTATGGCCCTCAATATTCTTGAACAAGCAGCAGCTATGGTTTCCGATGAGGGGACGATTACTATTGAGGTTCTCGAAAAGGTCGTAGGTCGTCGCATATATACATATGATAAAAAAGGTGATAGTCATTACGATACAATTTCAGCTTTTATTAAAAGTATGCGTGGCTCCGATGTACAAGCAACAGTACATTATTTAGCGCGTATGATTGAAGCCGGAGAGGATCCTAACTTCATTGCTCGTCGTATTGTTATTTGTGCAGCAGAGGATGTAGGTCTTGCGGATCCACAAGCTCTCATACTCGCAAATGCAGCAGCTCAAGCGGCTCATATGGTAGGCTTTCCTGAGGCACGCATTATATTATCCGAAGCTGCGTGTTATGTTGCTCTCGCACCTAAAAGTAATTCTGCTTATGTAGCTATTGATGCTGCTATATCTGATGTGCGACATAAGGATTGTGGACAAGTACCTGATCATTTGAAAGATAGTCACTATAGCGGAGCTAGTAAATTAGGTCATGGGAAAGCTTATAAGTATGCTCATAACTATCCTAATGGGTATGTAAAACAGCAGTATTTACCAACGCCTCTAGTCGATGCTACCTACTATAAGGGCATAAAGAGAGGGACTGAGGAACAGTTACTTCACGACTGGGAGAAACGTCGTAAAAATTAACTTAATATTACGATATATGCTATAATATAATGATAAGTTAATTTACTGTAATGTTATATAAGTAAGGGGTTTGTATAGATTTATGGCAGAAGAAAATACTTCCACCAAAAGACGCAACACACGCCGTAAGCGAACAAGTACAAAACAGCAATCAAAGTCTCAAAGCTTTTCTTTGCGCAGTGAAGTGAAAGGCCTTATTGTCATTGCCTTTGCTGTGATTTCTTTTCTCGGCTTTTTCGGCTTTGAACTCGGCCTTGTAGGGCAGATTTTAACGGGTGTATTCCGTTATGGCTTTGGGCTAGGCGGTATCATTCCTTGTTTATGCGTTTTCTGGTTAGGTTGGAGATTATTATATAAGGATACATTTATTTCCATTACAAAACGAGGTATTGTAATGACCTTGTTTTTCCTATTTTTGTTAGCTCTTGTTCCTTTGTGGCGCGTTCCTGAGGGGCAGGAACTCATTACTACACAACTAGCTAATCAAGGTGGTATCGTAGGCGGCGCGATTGCTACATTCCTTCGTACACTATTAGGCAACCTAGGGGCTATTATTCTTGATGTATTCTTACTCATAGCTTTTGGTCTTCTTGTGACACGTTTGTCTTTGCGCAGTGGATTACAAAAGGCTGCGGACAAAACGCAAGTTGGTCTAGATGTAGCTAAAGAGGTAGCTGCTGAGAAGGTCGCTGTTGCAAAAGAAGTTTTTGATGACTGGAATGAACAGCGTAAAGAAGCGGCAGAACAGCGTAAAGCTTATAACAGGGAAAAAGACACACGCTTTGCTGACGCAGCAGATCAAGTATTAGATACATTGGAAAAACAAGGCATTGCTACTGGAAGAGATCTCTTTGACTCTAGCACGACTGTAGATGTTGATACTCTTGAAGATACAGTTACTACTGTGGAGTCGCCAAAACCTCCTACATCTTGGAAGGAATTGGCTGAGATAGAAGCACGTAATCGTGCGGCTGAGCAATTGGCTAATATTTCTGAAGCATCTGGTGATGTGAGGTCTTATGAAGCTGATGATTTTGAACAATTCTCTGATACACATAGAACTACGAGTGATGATTATGTATATGTTCTAGATGAGGACTATGCATATACACCAGATGAAGAATATACGGATGAGTTTGGAACTGTAGAAAATTCTGATGACGAAGAACCAGAATTTTCTTATCAAAATACGACAATGGGACCACTGGAAACTAATCACGGTGCTATCGCTTCTGCTGTACCTGGAACGGGGGCGGCTGCAAGCTCTGTAAGTGCTGGGGCTGGAATGGCAGGCATGGGTTTACAAGTGCCGTCCATTATTAGTACTACAGAAGATACGGCACAAGTAGCTGTATCTAAAGATGGCCAAATTCATCGTTCCTATGATAGACCGTACCACTTCCCAAGCCTAGATATTTTGGCGAAAGGGAAGGGGAGTCAAAACAATGGTGAAGAAGTAGCGCAAAATGCGATGATGCTTGAACATGTATTGAGTGACTTTGGTATTACTGCAAAGGTTGTTAATGCTACACAAGGCCCAACTGTTACGCGTTATGAAATTGAACCTGCACCAGGCGTGAAAGTAAGTCGTATCGTTAATTTAACAGACGATATTGCTCTCAATTTGGCAGCGCAACATATTCGTATGGAGGCTCCGATTCCAGGAAAATCTGCCATCGGTATCGAGGTACCTAATAAAACGACAGAAGCCGTTCATTTACGTGATGTACTTGATTGTAGTGACTTTAAAGATGCTCGTGGTGGTATTCCTGTCGGTCTTGGTAAGGATATTGCAGGTAAACCTGTTATTACGGATCTTGCTAAGATGCCTCACTTGCTCGTAGCTGGTACGACTGGCTCTGGTAAATCTGTATGTGTAAATACATTGATTTCTAGTATTCTCTTTAGTCGCAAACCGGAAGAGGTTAAGTTATTATTAATCGACCCTAAGATGGTTGAATTGTCTATTTACAATGGAATTCCTCACTTGATGGCTCCAGTTGTAACGGATATGAAAAAAGCGGCAGCTGTATTGCGCTGGGCCGTTCGTGAAATGGAGGCTCGTTATAAGGCGTTTGCTGCATCTGGTAAACGCGATATCAAGAGCTACAATGAAGCGCATCCAAAGGCTGCTATGCCACTAATCGTGTTGATTATCGACGAGTTAGCTGACCTTATGATGACGGCTCCTGATGATATTGAAGAATCTATTAGTCGTTTAGCACAAATGGCTCGGGCTGCAGGTATTCACATGGTTCTTGCTACACAACGACCATCTGTTAATGTTATTACTGGTTCTATTAAGGCCAATGTGCCGAGCCGTATTTCCTTTGCTGTAGGATCTCAAATTGATTCCCGTACCATTCTTGATATGGCAGGGGCAGAGAAATTATTGGGTAAAGGTGATATGTTATTTGCTCCGATTGGTGCTAATAAACCTATTCGTGTACAAGGGGCCTTCATTTCTGATGATGAGGTTGAAAAACTTGTAGAGTTTGTAAAAGCTCAACGAGAACCAGAATATGATAATACGGTAACTCAAGATGTGGAAAAGGAAGCTGAAAAAGAATCTTCTGATGCTAATGATGTTTACCGCGATGAATTATTAGAGCGAGCTGTTAATCTCGTTATGGAATCTGGTCAAGCTTCCGTATCGATGTTGCAACGTCGTTTCCGTATAGGTTATACCCGTGCGGCACGTCTTGTAGATACAATGGAAGACCTTAAAATCGTTGGCCCTAGCATGGGCAGTAAGGCTCGAGAAATTTTAATGAGCCCTGAACAAGCTAAGGCTAGATATTTCTCCGATTCTAATGATGAGCAATAATGAGCTAATTACTATATGAATATTACGTAGATTTAGAAAGGAACGAAAATGGCTGAATTAGGCGAGGAATTACGACGTGAACGGGTAAGACGTAATCTAACCTTTAAAGATGTGGAGCAAGTGCTACACATTAAAACAACCTATTTAGAAGCTATCGAAGATGGCAACTATGATATCATTCCTGGTCAAGTCTACGTAAAGGGCTTTATTCGAAACTATGGCAACTACTTAGATCTTGATGGGGATCGTTTGGTAAAAGTATATCAAGGACAAGTAGGTGACATAGATACTTTTTCCTTGCGTTCTGTTACGAGACGGAAGGCTCAAGTGACTCCTAATTTGGTACAAAGTGAGTTCGTTGAATACCAAACATCTAAAAAGCGTATGTCTTTAGAAACGCGTCAACGAAAACGTCAACGCTCTATTGTACAAGAACGCATTATTTTGGGGATTATTCTATTTTGTATGGCATTATTTTTACTATGGTTATTCCTTTTCTAATGATTGATTAGAAAGGATAGAAAGGCATTTACACAGTCAATGGATAGATTTTTAGTAACAGAACCTTCGGATATGAAGGAACGTGGCTGGGCCGAATTAGATTTCGTTCTCATCAGTGGGGATGCTTATGTGGACCATCCGTCCTTTGCTCCTGCGGTTATTGGTAGATACTTAGAATCCAAAGGCTATCGTGTAGGCATTATAGATCAACCAGATTGGAATGATGTAGAGGCTTTCAAAAAACTAGGTAAACCGCGTCTAGCATCCCTTGTTACGGCAGGGAATCTAGACTCAATGCTCAATAAATTTACGGCAGCAAAGAAAATTCGTCGTCAAGATGATTATTCTCCAGGTGGTGAATCAGGTCATCGTCCAGATCGTGCTACCTTGGTATATGCTAACCGCATGAAGGAGGCTTACAATGATGTACCTCTTATTATCGGTGGTATAGAAGCGTCTTTGCGCCGCTTTGGTCATTATGATTATTGGTCAGATACGGTACGTCGTTCCATCTTAGTAGATTCCAAGGCAGATGTACTTGTCTATGGTATGGGAGAACTTCAAATCGTTGAACTAGCCGATGCCTTAGATCAAGGTCGATTTAAAGAGTCCTTGCCGTCTATACGCGGTATTTGCTACATGGCAAAGGAAATTCCAACCATCGACTATGTAGAGTGCCCATCCTATGAAGCTATTAAGGCGGATAAGATGGACTTTGCCGATGCATTCCGCATTCAATACGATGAACAAGATCCGTTCTATGGTCGTATTGTAGTCCAAAAACATGGTGATCGATATCTCATTCAGAACACACCTGCTTTACCATTGACGCAGGATGAAATGGATGGTGTCTATAACCTGCCATATACCCGAAAGTGGCATCCTAAATACGATGATAAGGGTGGTGTACCAGCGTTAAGCGAAGTTCAGTTTAGCCTTGTAAGCCAACGCGGCTGTTTTGGCAGTTGTTCTTTCTGTGCCATCACGAATCACCAAGGTCGTATTATCCAAAATCGTAGTCATGAGTCTTTGATTGACGAAGCACATAAGATGATCAAGATGGACAACTTTAAGGGGTATATTCATGATGTAGGGGGTCCTACGGCAAATTTCCGCCATCTGGCTTGTGATAAACAGGCTGTTTATGGTGCTTGTAAAGGGCGTACCTGTGCGGCTCCAGAGCCTTGTGAAAACTTGAATACAAATCACGATGATTATATTGCTTTACTGCGTAAACTACGTAAGCTAAAAGGTGTAAAAAAGGTATTTGTTCGTTCCGGTTTGCGCTATGACTATGTATTGGCCGATAACAATAAAGACTTTGTGCGGGAACTTTGTGAGTTTCACGTAAGTGGTCAGTTAAAGGTAGCCCCAGAACATGTATCTAAACGCGTTACCAATATGATGGGAAAAGCTGGTAAGGAAGAATTTCTAACCTTTAAGTCTTGGTTTGAAGAGGCGAATAAAAAGCTTGGTAAGAAGCAATATTTAGTTCCGTACTTTATGAGCTCTCATCCAGGTTGTGCGTTAGAGGATGCTATTGAATTGGCGGAATTTTTACGAGACCACCATATGTACCCTGAGCAAGTACAGGATTTTATCCCTACACCGGGTAGTCTTTCTACTTGCATGTATTATACGGGCATTAATCCACTAGATGGAAAGCCTGTATATGTTGCTAAAAAGGGGCGAGATAAAGCAAAACAACGCGCTTTGATGCAGTTTAAAAATATTGAAAACTATGATCTTGTTAAAGAGGCTCTCATAGAAGCCAATCGACGTGATTTAATTGGCTTTGGCGCGGAATGCTTAATTCCACCGCGCCCAATTAGTGGAAATTCTAAGCGTATTAGCCAATCTAGTAAATTCCGTAATGGCAAACGAGATTGCGAACCTAGGAATCAATGCCGTACTGCCAAAAGGCGTAGTAGAGATGTGACTAAAGTTCGTACATCTAATAAAAGTTTTGGTGGTCGTTAAACCTAGAGAGTAGCTCTAGCTACTCTCATTTTAAGATACTTTATGTCTTATGGGAGGCATATATGAAACGATGGATTGCTCCGAGCATCTTAGCATTATTTGTGGTAGGAATGTTGATTTATGGTATAAACTTTTACCAACAAGAACAAATAGAACAGGCCAAAGAGCCTATTCGTGGTGAAATTATAGTCTATACGGACTTACCTAATACTTTGACAGCTATGCTTGCTGAGCGTTATGAAGAGGAACAAAAGGTAAAAGTTACTGTAATGCCTCTTACAGAGGAACAAATGTCGCTACGGTCGGCTTCTACCGTGGCTGATACTTCTGGTGATTTGGTGCTAACTTCTGAAGATAATCTCGTAGTTGGTGCCAATGCAGGTAAATATATGCCCATAGTCAATGAACGTATTGACGAGGTACGTGATAATCTAAAGGATCCAAATGGCTATTGGGTTGGTCTCTGGTACGATCCAATCGTATTTGTTCAGAATGATACCTTCCATAATGGCATTGGTAAATATATTACTACATGGGAAACATTGGGAAAACAAGGTGATTGGTCTATCGTTATGACTGATTTTGTAGCATCTCAGAATGCGGCCAATTTGCTATACAATATGGTAGAGTACAAAGGGGAACCAGAGGCTCTTGAATACTTGTATAGTTTGAAGCCTCATGTGGTTCAACATGCTAAATTTTTGTCTACTCCAATACGCTTAACTGCGCTAGGGGAGACAAATATTGGTATTGGTAACTTGTCTGATGCGGCACAATATAGTCATCATGGGTATCCAATTAAGATCATTTATCCTAAAGATGGTACGTCTTATTATGTGACTGGTGCTGCCGTTTTAAAAAATTCAAAACATAAAGCAGATAGTGTAGAGTTTATTAATTGGTTACTATCTTCTAAAACGGCGAAATATATGGTAGAAAAGAATTTTACCTATATATTTACTAATCCTGAGATGGATGAGCCAAAAGATTCTATAGGGCATGATTTAGTGTTATGGCCTGTGAATGGTGGTTATACCCTAGAAGGTAAAAAGCTATTGTTAAATCATTGGGTTAGCCAGGTACGATTCCGTAAGGACTAAGTCAGTTGTATAAATCCAAGAAATAAATAAAAAAGAATCTAGTGACGAAAGGATATGGAATGGGGAAAAAATTAGGATATGTTAGCCTAGGTTGTGCTAAAAATTTAGTAGATACAGAGGTAATGTTAGGATTATTGCGAGATAATGGCTATTCGATTACAGAGGACCTAAGCGAAGCAGATCTTATCGTTGTAAATACCTGTACTTTTATTGAGAAAGCTAAGGCTGAGTCTATTAATACTATCCTTGAGGTTGCTCAATATAAGGAAGATGGTGCTTGTAAGGGCCTTATTGTAGCAGGTTGTCTTAGCCAACAATATCAGGATGAACTATTCCAAGAAATTCCTGAAATTGATGCATTAATCGGTACCGGTGCATGGGATCAAGTTATGGTAGCCGTTGATGCTATTGAGCACGGCAATCGTAGTTGTATCATGGAAAATATTACGAATATCTATGATGAGCGCATGCCTCGTATTCAAACCACACCTCGTTATAGTGCATATGTTAAAATTGCAGAAGGCTGTAATAACGGGTGTACATTCTGTATTATTCCAAAGGTACGTGGTGCATTCCGTAGTCGGACTATCGAGTCTATCAAGGCTGAAGTGGAACGATTGGCAGCGACAGGGGTTAAGGAAGTTGTCCTTATCGCTCAAGATACGACTAGCTATGGCATCGACCTTAATGATGGTAAACCATTGTTGACTACATTGTTAAAAGAATTAACAACTGTAGAGGGCATAGAATGGATTCGCATGCTATACCTATATCCGACATTCTTCTCTGATGAATTGTTAGATATTATCGTTAATGAGCCAAAGCTTTGTAAATATGTAGATATTCCATTGCAACATGTTAATAACGATATCTTGAAACAAATGAATCGCCGAGACGATCGCAATGATATTGAACGCTTACTTAAGAAGATTAGAAATGCACCGACTCATATTACATTGCGCACCTCTATCATCGTTGGATTTCCTGGTGAAACAGATGAACAATTTGAGGAACTTTGTGACTTTGTAAAAGAAATCAAATTTGATAACATGGGCGTATTTACATATTCTCAAGAGGCTGGTACACCAGCGGGTGCTCGTGAAGACCAAATACCAGAAGAGGTCAAAGAAGAGCGTTATCACGTTCTTATGTCCATCCAAGCTGCTATTTCTGAAGAGAACAATCGCGATTTAGAAGGCACCGTTGATTATGCGATGGTAGAGGAAATCGAAGAAGGCGAGAATAACACATTGCTTGCAAAAGGTCGATTGAAATCTCAAGCACCTGATGTAGATGGTAATATGTACATTGAAGACTGCGGTGAAGACATTCAACCTGGTGATATTCTTAGGGTACAAGTAGAGCAAGGCTTTGCTTATGATGTAGTAGCTACGGTTGTAGAATAATACACAGTTCGATACATTCGATTGTGGAGGTGATCTGATGATTGTAGAACTTATTTCTACAGGCTCAGAATTATTGCTAGGTGATACAGTAAATACGAATGTATCATGGCTAGCACAAGAGTTAAATAAATTAGGATATACCATTGCCTATCAATCCGTGGTAGGTGATAATCCGAAACGAATGGCTGAAGTCTTTCAGCTTGCTAGTACAAGGGCTGATATCGTTATTAGTACTGGTGGGTTAGGACCTACGCAGGGTGATATTACACGTAATGTACTTGCCGATTCAATTGGCAGACCTATTGTGTTTAATCAAGAGGCCATGAATGAGCTTGAACGGTTTTTTAAAAGTGTAAACCGTACTATACCTGATGCGAGTCGGCGAGAGGCACAATTACCAGAAGGGGCGAAGGTATTATATAACCCTGTTGGAGTTGCACCAGGTGTAGTCGTTGAAGATGGTGACACTACATACATACTTCTGCCTGGACCTCCTGGAGAAATGAAGGGAATGTTTCAAGAGAGCGTAGTTCCTTATTTAAATGGTCGATTTGGTTCTCAAGGTGTTGTTACATCTTATCGTTATGGTGTATATGATATTCGTGAAATTGACTTAGAAAGCACCTTGATGGATCTCATTAAGAAGCAATCTAATCCGACGATCGCTTTGCTCATTAAAAAGGGCTACATTGAGGTTCGTATCACTGCTAAGGCTGAAACATTAGAAGCGGCGCAAGAACTACTTAATCCTTGGGATGCAATCATACGAGAGCGTTTAGGTTCTCGCATAGGACGCGACTTAACGATTTCTATGGAGGAAACACTAGGCCGTACCTTGCTAAAGGAACACAGCACTATTAGTACTGCTGAATCTTGTACATCAGGATTGGTTGGCAAGCTTCTTACTAATGTCAGTGGTAGTAGTGAGTACTATATGGGTGGTGTCATCTCGTATAGTAATGATGTGAAACATCGTGTTTTAGGTGTACCACAAGATATGCTAGATGCGTATGGTGCTGTTAGTGAGCAAGTGGCTAAGGCTATGGCAGAGGGGGCACGAATTGTTGGTCAAACAACATATGCTGTTTCTACGACAGGCATAGCTGGTCCTGGAGGCGGTACGCTAGAAAAACCTGTTGGTCTTGTTTGGTTTGGTGTTACTGGTCCACATGGTACGGTAGCCCATAAAGCTAATTTAATTGGCAATCGAGAAGATATTAGACAAAGTGCAGCAGAGCTAGCACTTTACTATGTTTATACTTATATAACAGAAAAGGGGAAATAAAATAATGGCTGTAGATGGTAGACAAGCAGCGTTGGATAACGCATTAAAACAAATTGAAAAAGATTTTGGTAAAGGTGCTATTATGCGTCTTGGTGAGGCGGCAGATCGCATGAATGTAGAGGTGATTTCCTCTGGTTCTCTAGCTATCGATATTGCTGTTGGTGTAGGTGGTTTTCCTCGTGGTCGTGTAATTGAAATCTATGGTCCAGAATCTTCTGGTAAAACAACAGTAGCTCTTCACGCGGTAGCAGAAGCTCAAAAACAAGGTGGCATTGCAGCATTTATTGATGCGGAGCATGCGATGGATCCTGTATATGCTCGCAATTTGGGTGTAGATATCAATAATTTGTTGATTTCTCAACCAGATAATGGAGAACAAGCTCTTGAAATTACAGAAGCCCTTGTTCGCAGTGGTGCAGTAGATATTGTTGTAGTTGACTCCGTAGCAGCATTGGTACCTAAAGCGGAAATTGATGGTGAAATGGGTGACGCTCATGTAGGTTTACAAGCTCGTTTGATGAGTAAAGCCTTGCGTAAATTGACTGGTATCATCAGTAAATCCAAAACAGTTGTTATCTTCATCAACCAATTGCGTGAAAAAGTAGGTGTTATGTTTGGTAATCCTGAAACAACAACTGGTGGTCGTGCGTTGAAATTCTATTCTTCTGTGCGTCTTGATGTTCGTAAAGGGGAATTGATCAAAGCAAATAACGAAAATGTTGGTGCTCGCACAAAAGTCAAAGTTGTTAAAAATAAGGTGGCACCTCCATTTAAGACCGCTGAATTTGATTTGATGTATGGCGAAGGTATTTCTAAAACTGGAACACTTATTGATATTGGTACAAATATGGAAATTATTAATAAATCTGGTGCTTGGTATTCTTATAATGGGGAACGTATGGGCCAAGGTAAGGAAGCGGCTAAACAATACTTACAAGACAATCCACAAATAGCAGATGAAATCGATCGTATTATTCGCGATACATTGGCTGTTGGCACTGAAGAAATCGATGTGATCGGTGAAGAAGTAACTGAAGAAGTATAATCATGAGTGACGAAACGATGCAAGCTGCTATGGATCAAGCGTATCGCTTCCTAGCTCAACGATTTCTTAGTTCTTATGAACTGACACAAAAAATGAGACGTAAACAATTCGAGGACCCTATCATTGAGAGGGTCCTTGAGCGCCTTAGAGATTATGATTATATTAATGATGAACGTTTATCTGAGCAAGTATTAGCCTATTTGATGAAAGAACAGAAATACGGTGCTTATGTGATTAAGCAAAAAATGAAACTTCGAGGACTTGCGATTCCTCAAGAAATTTCTGCTTATGATGAGGTAAAAGCTGCTTATCGGGTGGTAGAGAAAAAATTTGGTTCTATTCTTAATGAAGAGCGGGCTCCTCGGGCAAAGGTATTTAATTTTCTCAAATACAGAGGTTTCTCAACAAGCACAATTCAAATTGTATGCAATGATTTTTATGAATAAATTATGCTTTTTGAGAGGCTTTACTAAGCTTGTAAAATCTTGACAGAAAGGGCTTTGAAGTCTAAAATTAATAATAGCCTTATTTATTTATATGATGATATGGCTAATTGATAATTTAATGCATAAAGGGCATAAAAAGGAGCATGAAAGCTCAATTTTGAGAACTTAAAAGGAGGTGAAAGAAATTTTAGAGTATAGTCTAATTGCAGTGGTAATGGTACTGATTGGACTAGGGGTAG
>ERZ772999.1746-NODE-1746-length-12388-cov-5.780345_pt1 | contig 12388 bp, 13 predicted proteins | sample MGYA00511467_ERZ772999 | MGnify/ENA primary metagenome ERZ772999 (study PRJEB29015, sample SAMEA2738064) | human oral metagenome | biome: human oral; feature: human-associated habitat; material: saliva | place: China | collected 2218 ...
CTGATCAAGAAATCAAGGAGTATCTCAAATCAATCAACTTTAAGGAATTTGATCTACCAGACTCAATGTCTAGGTTTTATACCTCAGATCCTAGTATTCGACTGGCTCTCAAAGAATACGAAGATGGTTCGACTGATCAAATCCGTCTACCTCTTGATAAGGTTCCGATTAATCCCGATGATTATCCAGAGCGTTTTCATGGTCAATATGAAGACTATGATTTTGACTTTATTAACTCTGAGGACTAAGTTCTTACGCTTTTTTATCCTGCTATATCTTGGTATTTCTTGAGGAAACAGAAAAACAGATGAAACAACCCAAAATGGTGCGAGCCCTATTTGCTCTTGATGGCTCTAGCTATCAGTTCTTCCATCATCTCATAGTCGTGATAAAAAGTCTTATCGCTAGCCTGTATCATCTCTTCCGTAGTGATACCATGAAAGTTAATTAGATAACCTACTCTTGATGCTAGCTCCCTAATAAACAGTCTCTGTACTCTACCGTTGCCCTCCCTAAACGGGTGGATAGTGTTAAAGTCGCCAAGATAGTAAGCTAGTCTCTTGATGATAGTGTTCTTGTCCAGTCCCTCTAAATAGTTCTCGGCTTCCAGCTCATTAAACAGAACTTCGGCATTAACCTCTATTAGTTCGTGCTGACAGAAAATGTTGCCTTTACTGATGTCCGTCTTGCGAAGCTCTCCAGCCCAGTCGTAAATGTCTGAGAATAAATGCTTGTGGAGCCTCTTGATATAATCGAAGTCTAACTCTCCTTTTAATGGCTTATCTATAAGCTCTAAGGTCTTTATGGCAGTAATTTCTCGTTCAGCCTCATTTAGGGCTTTCTCATTCTCTATATTTAGCTTGTTCTTGAGGACGGAACTATCTGGGTAGCAGTAGTAATCATCTCTCTCGTATTCGTAAGACAATGGAATAGAAGACATAGTTAAGCAGCCACTCTCCTGTGTTTCGCGAGGGCTAATTGAAGAGCCTTTTTGTAGGTGGTTTTACCAGTTAAGCAGTCCATCATAGTCTGTTTTTCGCGCGCAGATAATTTCATACCCTCCAGCCTAAGGTTGGAATCTACAAAGCTAATCATCTCTTCGTTCTTACTCATATACCTATTATACCATATCTTGGTGCATTCCTCTATTTCTAGGTGAGGAGTTTATGGCTTACAACAACCTCTCAAAATAGCCCTTTTGAGTCTCAAAAGCCTCGTACTTCAGGCGTTTTCAGCACTCCAAATTGTTGAGATGGTATAGGTATCGTCTCGGGGAAATAAAGTTGCAGTTTTTTGGACTCCTACGAGTGGTTTTCGTTGCAGTTCTTTAATAAACCCTCCCTAGTATAACTAGATAGCATAGATTAGTTGGCAGGGATAGAGCCCCCTTTGTTGGGTTAGATATGGTAGCATAAGCTCTTGTGAGGGTTGGAGCGCCTCGTTCAAATAGCGTAGTATCACTAGTATAGTTTGATATGTATAGCCCTTGTTGCTTGTGGTCTAGATTCCTGTGTTTTGACTGCTCCTCGTAAGTAGTTTAGTACTTCTAATAAATAGCCCTGTGAGTCCCTGAGAAGCTTTACAAAGGCTCTCTAAGTCGTTAATAAGAGAAGAACATATCTTCCGATTTTTGCCCAACCTGTTCGATTACCCTAGTGGCTGTGGTTTCATCTTCTAAAGCGTCATATATGCCTTGCAGATTTTCTGGCACATTATGTTGCGGGAAATTGCTGCTAAACATAGTTTGGGCAAGATTACTTTTTGATGAAAACCAATCATCATTTGGCTCTGCACCATCTTTGAACACAGCCTCCTCCAAATGCCAACTCCTTGAAAACCTGTTTCGCTTGTCGTTGTATGCCTGTTCGAGTATCACATCATCAGGTATGTTCATATCTGCGGCTTTTAAGATTGGTTCTAGAAAGATGTTATCAGCCATCGCCTCCTTAAATCCAATGAGGTCTAGCGGCATAAATTGATATTGCTTACCTGCTCTTTTCTCATCGAAGAACTTTTTAGAATTGTGCTCAATCCAGTCGGTATGTATATTGTCTAAGACATCAAGTATAAAATTTTCCTCGAAGTAGTCATCTTCGATGTTGTGACGAGCCTCAAACATATGCCGTATCTGATTACCCAATTTCGTAAACGACGCATCCTGTTTATCGCCAGTCAAGATACTATCAAGCAGTTCTTCCTGCCCGTTCCATTCCGCCACGATTTTTTCGTCCGTCCTGCGTAAAAAGCCGTTCTCGCCCATATTAACAGATATTTTGCCTTTTTTGTTAAGAACTTTACTAATGCCATCGACGGCGGCTTTAATTGAGTCTTCAGCATAAACTTGGCTTTCTAGTTTCTCTACGCTCGCACCAGCAACTTTTTCTGATGCCTCTTCGTCAGAGAGACCGTTCCAGTTCTTGAGAGCATTTTTGGCGATTTCACGATAAACATTGTTTTCCGCCGTTAAAACTTCTGCCTGGTTGCACTTTTCGGCTGTTTTGCCTCCCTGAAACTCATCAGCCATCGCCGCTACATCCTCCCAGTCAGTTTTTTCATTCCCATTATCGGTGGTATTTCCCACTGTTTCAATTTTTCCATCCATTATTTTCTCCTGCGGGAAACCCGCTCCTAAAATTGATATTGAAGCGAGCTTATCCCCTAAAACCAAGTGGAACACCCCGCTACGAGGTATTCTAGACTTCACTTTTTGCAGACAGGCAGTTGAGTCGACTGGAGCGAGGTGCTCCACACGGGGTTCAACTATTGCCTATCTTGTCAGGGATAGACCTGTCGACAGATTTGAAATCTAGTACAATTTAACTATATCACTTTTTTGTTCTCGGACAACCAACTAAACAAGTCTAAATGGAGGAATTAGACTTAATAGAGAAAAACAAAAATAATGAGGATAACCTTTTGGAATTTGTCGCTATCCTAGAAAAGGTAGATGATAGCGCACTGGGAGCGCATCTCAATAAAGTATCGGCGCACAATAGTTTTTTAGAAAGCAAGAGAACCGATACTTATGATAAATGTTCTAGAGGGCGAGATTAAAGAACTAAAGGCTAAAATCGATAACCCCTCCAGCTTGAAGTTCGACCAGCAGGACTTTGTGAACCTAATGAAATCGCTTGGGAATAAGATGAGAGCAGCCGATATTATCCAGAAAGATAAAATCGCACGAAAAGTGTTTGTGAACCTATATTTAGACGAACAAAATAGGCTCCACTACCTCTTGAGGGAACCCTTTAATTCGGTGATTTCGATTGACGAAAACCAATGTGGTAGTACCGACTGGGATTGAACCAGTGACCTTAGGCTTATGAGTCCTACGCTCTAACCAGCTGAGCTACGGTACCACTTTCTGGCGGAAGGGACAGGATTCGAACCTGCGAAGCGTTAACTTGCCGGTTTTCAAGACCGGTGCCATCAACCACTCGGCCACCCTTCCACTAACTATCATAACAGAAAATATCCTCCCCGTAAAGTGAAAAATCATCCTAGGAAAACTCGCCCGAAAACCCAACAAAAAGTGAAAAATTATCCTAGGAAAACTCGCCCGAAAAACCCAACAATAAATTCTGCTAAAACTCCAGCAAGAAGCAATCTATTAAGGTTCCCACAAAAAGGAGCCCGCGAAGGCTCCTTCTAAAATTAAGCTGCGTTAGTGAAGACGTTAATCACGTCGTCAAGGTCATCTACGGCATCCAGTAGTTTGTCTACTTTTTCCGCATCTGCCTCGCTCACTTCTACGGTATTGTTTGGTAGATACTTTAATTCTGCTGAATCTACCGTAAGTCCAGCATCAATTAGGTTCTTGCGTACTTTCATCAAATCGGTTGGTTCGGTGATAATTTCGATGCCATCCTCTTCCTCGTTGGCATCTTCTGCGCCAGCATCTAAAGCGATCATTAGTGCATCTTCACCCTTATTTTCAATAAAGATTACACCCTTACGTGAGAATTGGAACATCACGGATCCAGGATCCGCCATGCGGCCGCCATTCTTTGAAAGCGCATTGCGCACTTCTGGCATGGTACGATTTTTGTTATCGGTAGCAATCTCGATAATCAAGCCAATCCCAGCTGGGCCGTAGGCTTCATAGGTTTCTTCAATCAAAGCTGCGGCATTTTTATCGGCGGCACGAGCAATTGCACGTTCGATGTTCGCCTTTGGCATATTGGCCTTGCGAGCCTTTTCTAATACCATCGCTAGAGATGGATTCATGGTTGGGTCGGCGCCAGCACGCGCAGCAATCGCGATTTGGTTACCAATTTTGGTGAAGGCGGCACCACGTTTTGCATCAACAATTGCTTTTTGACGCTTGGTGGTAGCCCATTTACTGTGTCCAGACATAAAACCCCTTATTTTTCCTAATAATAACTTTGTATTATTATAACATTTTTCTAAAAAAGCAAAAGGGGCGCAAATCTTGCGTCCCTTAAATTTCTTAGCCTGCTTCACTAGATTGAATTAAGTTGTCCCTTAGGTTCTCAAATCGTGCTCTAACTGCTGGAATCTTAGTTTCCGCGGCCACCGGTTCGAAATTCCGCATTGGCCAAAACTTCTTCAGGGTATCCCGAAATAATTTTGTGGTAGCATTGAAACTTTCGATATAATTATCGAATTCTTCAATCGTCCACGCGATTGATTCGGTGCTGTGATAAGTTTTCTGTACCCGATGGCTATGCATGGTGGATTTACATTGGTTGAGAAGACCTCTCGCCATATCGTTAATTAATCTTAGGATATTACTCTGATAGGAATTACCCCTTTCATCCTGGCCAATCAGTACGTACTGAGCTTTTACCACAATCGTCATTCTGTCGATTCTTTCATTGAGTGTCAATGTGATTTCGTTAGACATTTTTTGTAACTTACATTTGTCAAAGTACATAATTTCCCCCTCTTTCTGTAAAATAAACAGGCTACCCCTATATTATATCACATTTTGTAATTTTTTACCTCTTTTGCACCATATTCCATTAGTTTGTCAAAATCACGATATTTGAAATAATATTCGTGCAGTTTATTTCTGAGGTCTTGAAATTCAGGATAACTTGCATCTGGTAGTGTCATAATTGGTTCCCAAGATTCATCAAGTAAGGCTGTTAGAGATTCTTTCAGAATGTAATATTCTCCCCTCGAAAGGCTAAAAACCACAGAATCTGGATTTTCTCGATAATAGTAATTCGTCTGAAAATGCATCAGTTCATGTAATATTCCATCGAGTGGCATCCCCCATAATTCATTATCGATTTTCGCATAGGTGAAAATCACTCTCTCCTCATAATAAACAATCATCGCTGGAAAAGTCGTGATCAAGAATAATAAATCCTCACTCGGCGACACTGCATCTGGTGAAATTTTATGAATTTCCTTAGCGCGATTTTTCGCACAATCTTTAATTGCTAGGGGATGCTCCGTCACTTCTTCGAGTCGTTTAATCGCTAGTTCAAATTTTTCATTTAGTTCATCACTCATGATTTGGCTAAATCGCTCCGGCGTCATCTCGATCTGCGTGTTTCTTTTTTCGAGGTAGGGAATCAGAATCTTCTTTGCTTCCGAAAAATTTAACCCCATAATCTTTTCTGCTACCTCAATATCCTGAGTATCTTTTAACTTTTTTATCCCACCAAAATTATTCAGGGAATTATACCAGTTATAGGCGTCTTGCGTAATGTCATAAATTATCCTGTAGGTGACCATATTTATCCCATTAATCCGTGAGGTAAGGTGATTTCGCATTTCGTAAAATTAATTTTCATTTTTCGACCGTATGGCAAAACCAATCTCGGAGCTGCATGGCCAAAATTAAGATTATAAACTGTTGGTAAATTATATCTTTCTGCTAAATTCTGAAAAATCTCACGATACTCCTCATAATAAACTTCATTCTGTGGCTTACCAATGATCAGGCCTTTTGCCTGGCGAAAAACACCTTTTGACTCTAGTGCGTCAATCATCGCCAGGACTTTTTCTGGGGTGGGACGCTCCTCACTAGTTTCAAGAAAAATAATCTTATCCTTCCAAGCTTTTTCGTTTGGGAAAATTTCAAATCTGCTATAAACCTCTAATTGATCTTCGTATCTCCCGCCCGTAATCATTTCCGCAAGACTCTCTAAACATCCGCCAAGCAATTCACCACTAATAGTTTTATGGCCGTAAAGGAATTCAAATCCATGGGTTTCAGGGTGGCTAATTCGTGGAACCCCTAATTGATCCTCTGTATAACTAGTTCTAGAATCGTACCAAGTCTGACTCGGTAAAATTTTGATAGGTTTATTATATTCACCTAAGAGCAAATCCAGCCAGTATTTTGTGTAAGGTAGTATTTCTGGACCAAGTTCAGCCACATCGGAAAGAAGCGAAGGCGCATAAAAAGTCTTTAAGCCCATTTTGTAAAGCATTAAATGATTATTGGTGGTATCGGAAAAACCTAAAAACGGTTTAGGATTATTTTCTACAATTTTTTGAAATTCGTTATTCATCAGAAATGGAATTGTACGAAAAGTATCATCGCCGCCAAGCGCTGTCCAGATTAAGTCTACCTCCGGATCTAAGAAAGCCTCTTTTAGATCCGCTGCCCTCTCCTCCGGATGTTCCGCTAAGAATTTTTCCCCACGTCTTGCATTGGCCATATACTTGAAGCAAAGACCAAAATCTCGCTTTAAGCGATCTTCCATTAATTCAAGTTCAAATTTAATAAAATCTTCACCTAATACTCCGCCTGAAAGCGAGACAATGCCAATGGTTTTTATCATAAAAATCCTTTGCTTACTAACTCTAATATAGCCTAGTCTATCTATTCCGTCTACCGATTTTTCTTCATCTTGCAATATTCTTCAAAATCGCTAAAATAAAACTAAAAAGGAGAGTTATTATGCTAATTTTAATCTTAATTCTAATCGCCCTATTCGTGATAATTCCAGGAATTCGCGTGGTTAATCAATACGAGCGCGGTGTAGTACAGCGCCTCGGCCGTTTTCGTCGCATCATGGAGCCGGGCCTTCATGTGATCATCCCTTACATTGATACCATGCGCACGGTTGATGTTCGTACTACCCCGATGGATGTGCCGAAGCAGGAAGTCATTACCAAGGATAACGTTACCGTCAATGTCGACGCCGTGGTTTATTTCCGCGTGATTGATGCGAAGAAGGCGGTTTTTGAAACCACTAATTATGCTTATGCTACTTCTACTTTTGCTCAAACCGCCCTGCGCGATGTCACTGGTAATTTTGATCTTGATGAATTACTCTCTAAGCGTGACAAAATTTCCAGCCAAATTAAGGAAATCGTTGATACTCAAACCGATAAATGGGGCATCGATATTGAAAATGTGAAGCTCCAAAATATTGAACTTCCTTCCGATATGAAGCGCGCTATGGCTAAGCAGGCTGAAGCTGAACGTGAACGTCGTGCCGCGATTATTTCTGCGGAAGGTGAAAAAGCCTCTGCGGCTGCCGTAGCTGAAGCTGCCAACTTACTGGCACAAACTCCAGGTGGTCTCAATATTCGTACTCTCCAAACTCTCGAAAAAATCAGTACCGACCCATCCCAGAAAACTGTCATTCTTCTCCCTTCGGATCTCGCTGGTGGTTTGAAAAATCTTTTCAAGTAAGCCGAATTATCTAGCTAAAACTCGAAAAAGACATAAAATAGCGTCATTTGGCGCTATTTTTCTTCGAACATTAAGTAGTTTTTTAGAATTATCACGAAGTGATTCTTCGGTAAATTAAATTTCTTGTGTGGCGCATAGGTTTTAATTGCAGAAAGAAAATCCGCTAGTTGTTTTCGCGTCAAACTATAGCCGTGCATTAAGCAAATCTCTCGTAGAACCTCTAGCGCCACTTTCTCATCGGTAACAAGAAAAAGTTCTTTTTTATGAAAATTTTTCCCAACCACGGTTTGCTTCGCTAATTCCGTCACTAATTTTTCGATTTTGTTTCTTAATTTGTTTTGCTTCTCAAACAGATTAATGATATCTGCTCGCGCCGTCTCGTCTAGCTCCGCCATCTTCTCCCGTACGCGATTGCGCAAATAATCTGCCTCATAATTAGTCGGATCTTGCCGAAAACATGTTTTTTGTTCGCCAGCAAATTTCAGTACGTCTCGTTTCCACATTTTCGAAATAATAAAAGGCCGCACGAGCTCGTCGCCATAAAAAGGCGTGAGTCCCCGCCAGCCGGTACCACGAATTAAGTTAATCGCAATCGATTCCAGAACATCGTCTAGATGGTGCGCTGTACAGAGAGTGCCACCCTCTTTTTCTTGAATTGTTTTAAGAAATTCGTAGCGTTTCTTGCGTGCCAATTCCTCTGAGACCCCCTTCCCAAGTTTCAGCTTGGTTTCATAAAATTTCACTCCCAGTTTCTGACATTTTTGGCGCACAAAATCTGCGTCCTCCGCACTAGATTTTCGTGTGCCGTGGTCGATATGCGCTACGATAATATCGGCATGTGCATACATGGCAAGAAGCGCCATCGAATCCACGCCACCCGAAACTGCCAAGATTAATTTCATGATTCTATTATACTCCATCCCATCTCTGTTATAATAGAGACATGAATTCCGCAAATATTCGAAATTTTTGTATCATCGCTCACATCGATCACGGCAAGTCCACTTTGGCTGACCGCATGATGGAGATTACTGGCACTGTCGAAAAACGCCAGATGAAATCTCAGCTCCTCGATTCTATGGAGCTTGAGCGTGAAAAGGGGATTACGATTAAACTCACCCCAGTGCAAATGAAATATAAGGGTTACGAGCTCAATTTGATTGATACCCCGGGCCACGTGGATTTTTCTTATGAAGTCTCTCGTTCCTTGCAGGCTGTCGAGTCGGCTATTTTGGTGGTTGATGCCACTCAGGGTATTCAAGCGCAAACTCTCGCCAATGTCTACCTCGCAATCGAACAAAATCTCACCATTATTCCAGTGATCAATAAAGTTGATTTGCCAGCTGCGGATGTTGAGCGGGTCTCGAATGAAATTATTAATCTCCTAGGTTGTGATCCTTCAGAAATTATTCCGGTTTCCGCTAAGACTGGTCTTAATGTCGAAAAAGTCCTTGATCGCATCATTGAATTCGCTCCTGCGCCAAACAAGTCCTCTGTCGATACTTCTCTTCCAAATCACGAAGTAGCTCCTACTTCCGCCCCTGAAACCCGTGCCCTGATTTTCGATTCCTACTTCGATGACTATCGCGGTGTGGTGCTTTATGTGCGTATCGTCGATGGTTCAATCAATAAAAATGCCGCTATTGAAATGCTTGCTACTAAGACTTCCGGTATTGCTCTTGAGGTCGGTATTTTGAAACCAGAAATGTCACCTAAAGATAGTCTAAACGAAGGGGAAGTCGGCTATATTGTCACCAACCTTAAAACCACTCGTGAAGCAAAAGTTGGTGATACCGTTACCCTGAAAAAAGCTCCTGCCAAAAACCCTCTACCAGGTTACAAAAACGTCCTCCCATTTGTCTACGCCGGATTTTTCCCAGTTAGTAACGATCAATATAAAGACTTAAAAGAAGCTATCGAAAAGCTTTCGCTCTCTGATTCCGCCCTGCGTTTCGAGCCAGAAAATAGCCCAGTCTTAGGTTTTGGTCTTCGCATCGGCTTCTTGGGTTTGCTCCATATGGACATTATTAAGGAACGTCTCGAACGTGAATTTAAGTTAGATCTCGTGGTGACGAATCCTTCGACCAACTATGAAGTCACCTTAAATTCTGGTGAAGAGCTCGAAATTAAGTCTGCGGCTAATCTTCCAGATGCTTCATCTATCGCTGAAATTCGTGAACCATGGGTCAAAGGTGAAATCATTCTCCCAGTTTCTATGATCGGTAATGTCCTGCAGCTCATTGTCGAGAAGCGTGGTTTGCAGAAAAATATTTCTTACCTCGAAGATCGTGCTCTGATTGATTTTGAGGCGCCAATGGCTAATCTCTTGACCGATTTTTATGACCAATTGAAGTCTCTCACCTCTGGTTATGCTAGCTTTAACTATGAAATTAATGGCTATCGTGCGGAAGATTTGGTGCGTGTCGATTTTCTCGTGGGTGGTGAGAAAATGGATGCCTTGGCCCTGATGTGTCACCGCTCGGAGGCTGACGCGCTCGGTCGCTCTATTACCAAGAAGCTAAAAGAGGTCATTCCACGTCAAAACTTCGAAGTTGCCTTACAGGCCGCCATCGGTGCACGCATTATTGCTCGTGAAACCATCGGCGCCTTTCGTAAGGATGTCACCGTGAAAATTCACACTGGTGACCGCGACCGTAAAGCGAAGTTACTTGAGAAGCAGAAGCGCGGTAAGGCGCGTATGAAACGCTTCGGTAAGATTGATATTCCATCCGAAGCCTTCACCGTAATGCTGAAACGTGACTAAAATTAATATTCCACCAGAGGCCTTCACTGTGGTGCTGAAACTCGATTAAGCTCTAACCTAAAATAGGAGCCAATCTCGCGCCTATTTTTATCAACGGAAAGTATTGTTCAATTACTTTAATTTTTCATTGTTCAACTAGTTTAATTTTTGCTTGATTTTTGCCAAGGTTTTTTCGAAAACTTCCTCTCGGGAGCCGCTTGCGTCAATCTCAATCAGGAGCCCCTTTTCGCGATAATATTCTAGCACTGGTAAAGTTTTTTGGTTAAATTCATTTAACCGCCTCAAGAAAACTTTCAGGGAAGCATCATCTGCGCGCTTTTCGCGGCCAGTACCCACCAGATTTAACATAAAGCGACGAATTACTTCTACCTTGGCTAATTTTAGATAGACCACCGCCCTTGTTGGATGTCCCGATTCGATAGTTTTTCTTAAAATTTCTTTTTCCTCTCCCGCCCAACGTCCCACACTCGAAAGAATTAGGGGTGAATTTTTCAGCTCCGCCTTATCGAAATAGGGAAGCACGATTTTATAAAATAAATCCGTTGGCGCGAGTGAGCCGTCCGCAGTTAAAGCCTGTTGGTTTTCTGCCTCATACTGGCGAATCATCGCCCCAGAAGAAAGCAGTTTTCCATCAAAGTAGGCCGCCAATTTTTCTCCTACCGTATCTTTGCCGCACATCGGTAGACCGAAGATATTGATACTGCCGGTGCCTAATTTGGTTTTTAGTAAATCGCGCTCGTCCATTTTCGCCCCTTTTAAATATTTTACATATTCTATCATGAATTTATCGCTTCGCCCACCACGTGCATCACTTTGCCTACCACGCGTATCACTTCGCCCACCGTACTTTTTGTCTAAAATTAGCACTCTTGAATTTTGAGTGCTAAGTGCTATAATTAAATCATTAATTATGAATAACGAAATTAAACTCACAGAACGTCAAAAACTCATCCTCTTCGCGATTATCGAGGAGTATGCTGATGTTGCCACCCCTGTTGGCAGTGTTACTTTAGCTAAATTATTCAATGTTTCTTCTGCCACCATTCGTTCGGAAATGGCACGCCTCGAGGAACTGGGTTATATTACCTCGCCTCATACTTCCGCTGGTCGTATCCCAACCGATTATGGTTACCGCTATTATGTAAATTCACTTTCATCCAGCCCTTATCTGGGGAATTGTATGGAAGCTGATGCTCAGGACTCTGGCTCTTCCGAAGCTGAGTCAGAAAAACCAACTTCTAAATCTATTTTGGCCTCTAGTGATTCGGCGGAAGCTCTCGAGATTATTGATTCTATTTTTAACCATTGGCTGAATCCTTCGCCCCTTAAGGCTCTCGGTAGTGGGGAAGAAAATGAAGGTCGCCGCAGTCTTCACGCCTTGGAAGTTCGCATTAACGCTCAAGAGCGTGCCGATTTTGCGATTCGTTCTGCCGTAGATATGTTGGTTGAATTGACCGGAAATCTCGGTCTTGCCACCATCGGTAACCAGCTTTATTACTCTGGTATTTCTAAGCTCTTTTCCCAGCCAGAATTTGTTGATTATGGTCGTATTCAGGCGGTTTCGAAGCTACTTGATAATCTCGAGCCATGGCTGCATGAGGCTAAGCCGGGTGAACCACTCAATATTTTCATCGGTCACGAAAATCCGATCGGCAAGAATTCTGATGCCTCGCTCATTATTAGTAAATTCCGTTCGCCATATTCAGACGATAGTTATATCGGCGTGCTCGGCCCTACCCGTCAAAATTACGCTAAAATTATGAGTCTTGTCCGCCATGCCGGTCGTTATTTGGAGAATACTTTGTAAGGAGAAAAAATGTCAAAACCACAAGATGAAAACACTAAGTCAAATTTTAATTTCGAAAATTCTGCAGCCGAGAATCTAAATCAAGCCAGTCCAGAAATCGATTTTTCGGATAATCTTGACCAATCGGCTGATCCAATTTCTGCAGAATTCGCCAATCTAAAGCAGCAAAATGCTGAATTTTTGCTTGATCTCC
>ERZ772999.1748-NODE-1748-length-12375-cov-3.659821_pt1 | contig 12375 bp, 7 predicted proteins | sample MGYA00511467_ERZ772999 | MGnify/ENA primary metagenome ERZ772999 (study PRJEB29015, sample SAMEA2738064) | human oral metagenome | biome: human oral; feature: human-associated habitat; material: saliva | place: China | collected 2218 ...
TAAACTCCTGTCCGTTAAACTTATAGGTTGTTGGATCAGGCATACCCTCTGCGTATGGCTCAACAATCAAGTGCACCTCACCAAACTGACCTGCTCCACCACTCTGTTTCTTGTGGCGATACTCAGCCTTAGCCTGCTTAGTGATCGTTTCACGATATGGTATCTTTGGTTCTTTGAACACTACTTGCAGCTTCTCATTATTCTCTAAACGCCACTTAAGCGTACGGAGATGGAACTCACCCTGCCCATGAACAATCGTCTGCTTCAACTCCTTGCTCTGCTCGACAACCCATGTCGGGTCTTCTTGACGCATCTTTAATAAAGCAGCCATGAGCTTCTCAGTCTCCTGTGAGCTCTTAGCCTCAACGGCACGAGAGTACTTAGAGTTAGGATATTTGATGAAATCGAAACGTTGGTCGGTACCCTTACCATTCAAGGTGTTACCAGTCTTCACGTCTTTCAACTTAACCGTACAACCTAAATCACCCGCATTAAGCTGGTCGACAGCAATACGGTTAGCACCAGCACAAGCGTAAAGCTGTCCCATACGTTCCTTAGAACCACGGTCAGAGTTGGTCAGGTCGTCACCAGACTTTACACAACCACTCATCACCTTAAAGTAACTTACCTCACCAATATGCGGTTCCATACCCGTCTTAAAGAAGTAGAGTGACTCCGGACCCTTGCTGTCTGGCGTTACTTCCTCACCACGTGTATTATGAATCTTAGGCATCTCATCAACGAAAGGAACGACATTTCCTAAGAACTCCATCAGACGGCGAACACCCATACTCTTACCTGCACAAACACAGAAAACAGGGAAGATAGAACGCGTTACGAGGCCCTTACGGATACCAGTACGCAACTCATCTTCTGTCAGAGTCTCCTCTTCAAAGAATTTCTCCATCAATCCTTCGTCATTCTCTGCAGCAGCTTCAACGAGCGCTTTATGTAGTTCCATCGCCTTTGGTAACTGGTCGGCAGGGATGTCTTCAACAATCGGCTCTCCTCCTTCAGGCTTCCAACTGTACTTCTTCATCAGTAGGACATCTATCAAACTATTAAAGCCTGCACCCGTCTCAATAGGATACTGCACCGGAACACACTTAGAACCATAAATCTCTCGCATGCTTGAGATGAGGTTATCAAAGTCACACTTGTCAGAATCCAACTGATTAATAAGGAAGATAACAGGCTTCTTCAGCTTCTCAGTATAGCGGAAGATGTTCTGCGTTCCAACCTCTGGTCCATACTGGCCATTAATAAGGATAACAGCCTCATCAGTAACGTTAAGCGCAGTAATAGCGCCCCCAACGAAGTCATCACTACCCGGACAATCAATGATGTTAAGCTTCTTATTGTTCCATTCTACATGGAACACCGTTGGAAATACAGAATATCCATACTCCTGTTCGACAGGGAAGTAATCGCTAACTGTATTCTTAGCTTCAACTGAACCACGGCGTTTAATGACACCAGCTTCGAACAACATACTTTCGGCAAGGGTCGTCTTGCCGCTACCCGCACTACCAACTAAGGCAATGTTCTTAATCTCGTTTGTCTGATATACTCTCATATCTGATAGATTTAAGCTGTTAGTAATAATTTATTCGATTATAGGGGATAAGTCTTAACTCATCCATTCAGCGGTCTAAGTTAGGCATTTTCAATGAAAGCACCAAAGTTTCTTACGAAAAAAACAAGTTCTTTTAAAACTTATTAGTACATTTGCATTGTTTCTTGTAAGGCATACATTAATATATACACATACACGCTCTATCATGTTAGGATTATACATTCACATACCTTTCTGTGCCAGTCGTTGCATTTACTGTGGGTTCTATTCCACCGTACCAGCAAGGAAGAAGGATGAAAGACGTTCTGTTGAAGAACAGTATGTGGACGCTATCTGCCATGAGATGGAGCTGCGTGCGGAGAAAGACAATACGATGTCTGATGGGAGAACGACAGCTTTGACAAGTATCTACTTAGGTGGTGGTACTCCTTCACAGCTCTCTTTTAAGAGCCTACAGAAGATATTCCAAACAATAGATAAAGTATATCACATTGGTTTAGAATGGGATACAGAGAGCAACAGGTGCACCACTACCGCACCTATCGAAGTCACTATGGAGTGCAACCCAGATGATGTAACGGAAGAGTTTGCGCTGAGCTTGCGTTCACTACCTATCAATCGTATCTCAATGGGAGCACAGACCTTCTCCGATGAACGGCTACGTTTCCTACGCCGTAGACATACAGCTGACGAGGTGGAGACAGCTGTCAAGCGTCTACGAGACGTCAAGATCAAGAACATATCAGTCGACCTTATGTTCGGGTTCCCCAATGAGACGCTTGAAGAATGGGAGGAAGATATAGAGCGACTACTTGCTTTAGATGTCGAGCATATCTCTGCTTACAGTCTTATGTATGAGGAAGGGACTCCCCTCTACCGCCTCCTTCAAGCGGGAAAGGTAAAGGACATGGACGATGAACTTTATCGTCAGATGTACGACAGACTCATCGACCGCTTATCCGAAGCCGGTTATGAGCAATACGAGATTAGTAATTTTGCCAAGCTCAACACCCATCGTTCGATGCTTAAAGTTCAGAGTCCTTATCGTTCCCAACACAATAGTTCTTATTGGCACAACGTTCCTTACATAGGTATCGGTGCTGCTGCCCATTCTTACAGCAATGGTAAAAGAAGTTGGAACATAGCAGACACCAAGGCATATATCGCTGCTCTACAAGAAAACAGACGCCCTTGTGAGGAAGAAGAGATTGATGCTGACACCCATTATAACGATATGATAATGACAGCCCTACGCACTTGTGAAGGAATAAACCTATCGTCGCTCTCTGCAGAATACCGCACCTACCTCATGCGTCTTGCAACCCCTTTACTACAGCAAGGCCTATTGAAGGAAGATAACGGCCATCTCCACCTCACCCGCAACGGCATCTATGTCAGCGACTCCATAATGAGCGATTTAATGAAAGTATAAGTATAACATCACTATTCATCATCACCTAACATTCAACACTCCACCCTTTCACATCACTATTCATCATCACCTAACACCCAACACCCATCACCCAACACCCGACCCATGACCAACGAAGAATTTGAAAAGAACTGGGCAGAACACCGCAAAGAGGTTCTTGCCAACAACGAAGAGTATCAACACATTGCTCAGAGCTATAAAGGTTCAGGCTGGATAGACTATGTCATCTTCATTGCAGGCTTTGTTATCTGCGAGAACTACACCAAGACTATCGTAAACAGTATCGTACTTCAATATCTCCTTGCACTTGTAGGAATGATCTTGATATGGTTGGGCTATCGCCTTATCAAGAGTTTATTCAATAGCAAACAGACGTTAGAGGAGCTCGAAGAAAAGATTAAACAGCAGTATAGAGACTCACTTTCCAACTAATAAAAAACAATCAACCTCCGACCTTACAGTGACTGAAAAGCACTCTAAAGGTCGGAGGTTTCGTGTATTCAGCTTATCTGACTAATCTACTGATAAGCTTATTCTTTCTTTGCAGGCGTCTTCTCCTTTGCAGGTGGCAAGAGTAGATTTAAGATGACACCGACAACTGCAGAGAGACCGATACCGCTGATAGAGAAACTCTTATAGTTCAGTACAGCCCCACCAATACCCATTGTCAAGGTGATAGATATGATGATGATGTTACGTGTACGGTTGAAGTCTACCTTATGTTGGATAAGGTTTTGAATACCAACTGACGCTATCGTACCAAATAACAACAACATGATACCTCCTAAGACAGCTGGGGGAATACTCCGCAAGAGGGCACTCAGCTTACCGATGATCGAGAAGATGATAGCTGTAGCAGCTGCTATACGAATCACCTGAGGGTTGGTCACCTTCGTAATACTCATCGCTCCTGTCACCTCACTATAGGTTGTCACCGGTGGACCACCAAGGAAACAAGCTGCTAAACAAGCCAAACCATCACCCAACATCGTACGATGTAAGCCCGGAGACTCTGTGAAGTCTTTATCTGCAACGGCACTTACCACATAAACATCTCCCACGTGCTCTATCACTGGAGCTATCGCTACAGGTATCATATAGAGGAAGGCTTCCCAAGAGAACTGCGGCAAATGGAAGTGTTCCAACGCTGGAGGTAATGCTAACCAAGGGGCAGCTTTAACAGCAGTAAAGTCTACCACACCCATATACATAGCCACTAAATAACCTACAACGATACCACTAATTACTGGAACAAGCTTCATCAAGCCTCGTCCCATGGACAGAACGAAGACGGCAACACCTAAGGAGATAAAGGCAAGTATCCAATTTGTCTTTGCCATATCAACCGCTGACTTAGATAAAGAAAGGCCTATCAGAATAATTACAGGTCCTACGACCGGAGGGAACAGCTTGTCTAATAGTTTCTTGCCCTGCCATTTAATCAAAGCAGACATCACAAAGTAGACAAGGGCCACACCAGCGATTCCTGCCAAAGTCCCTGACATACCCCAATGGGCTGAGGCATAGACAATAGGGGCGATGAAAGCGAAGGAAGAACCTAAAAAAATAGGAACCTTACCTTTCGTTACAAAATGAAAGATAAACGTTCCTAAACCTGCTGTGAATAACGCTGTTGCCGGGTCAAGTCCCACAAGTAGAGGGACGAGGACCGTTGCGCCGAAAGCAACAAAGAGGAATTGAACTCCCACAATGGTCTTTCTCATTGGCGATAGTTGTAAATTACTCATGTAAAGAATGATTTTTATTAGGATAAGATGTATTGTCTTCTTTTCGGTTTACAAAAGTATAAAAAATGTGTGTCAATGTGGTTGGAAATGCTAAAAAAAAGACTTTTTGATAGAAAAAGTATGTCTTTATAGATGTTTACCCAATTCTTTTTGTATCTTTGATGTCGTCTTTTCTAAATCTAAACATACGCAACGCTATGGCCAAAAAGCTTCTATTCCTACCCATCCTACTCTTATTAGTTTGTTGTACACAATCTAAGAAGGCTTTACAGAAACTTGAACAAACTGCCAAGGAGGCTACAACAAGTTTGCAGCCTACCCTTGAGGACGCTGCCAAGAAGGCCGATCCCGACTATCAACTGTCTGAGAAAGAGGAGAGGTTGGTGTCTTCTTCTAATGCGTTCAGCCTTAAGTTGTTCCAACTACTTGCTAATAAAAAGGGGAAGGAGAGTGTGGCTCTCTCACCAATGGCCGTCATCTATTCGATGAATATGCTCAACAATGGGGCGAATGGGAAGACACAAGCGGTTATCTCAAAGGCTCTCGGCTATACTGCTGACGACCTTGATGACATCAACTCACTAAATAGAACGATGCTGATTGGTCAGAGAAAGGGAGGAATTGACGAACAGAACGATTCGTCAGGATACATGATTACGGCCAACTTCCTAATACTGAATGGGCAAACAAAGCTTTTACCCGATTTTCAAGAGGTCTTAGAACATGATTATTTCACCAATATTATCGACAATGCCAACACTCCGAAGGGAAAAGAAAGAGCAAACAAACTCTGTAAGACGATAACAAAAGGAGACATTACGAACTTGCCCATCAACCTCACAGGACCACGTGCTGCACAACTTTTCAATGCTGTTACGCTCAAAACGGCTTGGTCTTTACCGTTCTATAAGGAGCTTACTAAGTCCATGCCATTCCGTTGTGAAGATGGGAGAACACGCCAGGTTCGGATGATGATGAACGATGATACGATGCAAATGTACCAAGGCTATAACGCAAAGGACTATCAGGTGCTGCTAATGCCTCTACAGAACGGTTTTAGACTATATGCTATCCTACCGCTGAAGAAGGTTAACTTGCAGGATGTCATCCGTAAGTTAACCGTCAAAGAACTACGAAAAATAGCGCAAAGCACCAAGACATACGACAATGTAAACATACTGTTTCCTTGCTTTTCTACATCTTCGAATATCCCGTTGAAGCAGTTGTATGGTGACATGGGACTGGCGAATCTCTTCTCTCATGAAGCCGATTTCAGTAGGATGAGTGCGCAACCTCTTGCTGTCGATGATGTCTTCCAACAGATAAACCTGAATGTTAATGAAGACGGAATCAGTGCAAAAGCCATTCAAGTAACCCACATTGCTTATTTATCAGCAAATGATAATACATCTTCTTTCAGCTTCAAAGCCGACCACCCCTTCCTTTATTACGTCCTTGACAGGTATAATAACCTCTGTTTTATGGGGACTTATATGGGCGACTAAGACTGACTGAAGGGACATAGAAAGCAACAAATCTTCTACTACCCCACCTTCTGAATGAGGTTTCAAACGGTCTTTATCATATCAGAACACTCATCCCAAAATGCTTCGACAGGCTTCACCTCCTATTCATTTCTGAATGAAATAGGAGCATGAACACTGTGATAATCCCACGTAAAATTACGTTTAACCTATTGTGTCGTTTACATTCATGGAAGGAACGTAATGCGTAGTCTTGTTCATTCTACCCTTTGTCCATTCAAAGCTCGCCGTCGCTGTCGGTCATCTAAGCTGTTTAGAGTGTCCTGAAAAATCATTACAAACATCCTTGTAAAGCGTTGGGAACGAGAGAGCAAAGCACGTATAAAAGTGAGCATATAACATTCACATAATCAATCAGTTATACACACCACCAAAGAAAGGCGTCTTCAAGGGGCAAGAAGGGCATGTTTAAGAGGCAAGAAGGGCATGTTCTTGAACGTAGTTAGGCCTCTTCTTCATCCTTGAAGGGCAAGTATTGGTTTCAAGCCGATTGAAAACTATTTACAAGTCCACCATTTCCTTCGTTTATTATCATACCGTCTATCATTCTTCCTCCCTGTTGTCTACTGCTGTTTTAATACTTATCTCGTGATGTGCGATACCTTCTCTAAGATTCTCATAGACGTATCTCAGTGGTTACACTCCCCTCAACTCTGGAAGGGGCAAGTGTGCACTTTTCGCTTGACCACGTCTGTATCTTCTGCTCACCCATTCTTTCTATGAGAGAAGAAACCTTAACTTCTTATTCGATTTATTTGATACTCTCGTTTTTTTTATGTAAGTTTGCGGAATAAAGGGAGATGGAGATGGAGATAAATGATAGGTGATATCAACACCTAACATTTAACACCTACCACCATGGAGTTACTATGGAAGTAAGTTGAATTGCATTACATCAACACCTAACATTTAACACCTACCACCCATTTTCCCCCCTTACCCAACATTCAATACCCAACAATTAAAAACATGAAACAGAACCTCAAGAATGTTGTACTGGCCGCAGGACTTGCTTGCACAGCACTTACAGGTCAGGCACAAAACGTAAGACCGAAGACGACACAGACGGTCAGTAATTCGCTTATGAAACAGAGTACGCTACCTTTTAACGCTCCTGATTTCAGTCATATCAAGGGGACTGACTACCTACCAGCCATCAAGTTGGCTATTGCTGAGCAAAGAGCTGAGATAAAGAAGATTACAGACAACAAGCAGAAGCCTACTTTCACCAATACTATCTTAGCTTACGAGCGGAGTGGAAAGAACTTGGAACGTATATCAAACATCTTCTATGCACTCGTATCAGCCGATAAGACAGGAGAAATAGAGAAGGCTCAAGGAAGCATAGTACCCTTAATGACGGAGTTTGAGAACGAGGTTAAGTTTAATCAGAAGTTCTTCCAACGTATTAAATATGTATATGACCACGAATACAATACGCTCAAAGGCGAGGATAAGAAGCTGTTGGAAGTAGTCTATAAAGACTTCACTCATGCTGGTGCCTTGCTCCCAAAGGAGAAGATGGCACGTATGCAAGAGATTAATAAGGAGTTGGCAAAACTTCAGCAGGACTTTGGTGATATGCTCCCGAAAGCTGCCAATGAGGCAACAGTATGGGTCAACGATGTGAAGGAACTGTCTGGTCTCAGCGAAGCAGATATTGCTCAGTGCAAGAAAGATGCTGAGAGCCGTGGCGGTAAGGCACCTTATTGTATCGTGATTACGAACACCACACAGCAACCCATCCTTGCAAGCCTCGACAACCGTAGTCTACGTGAGCGTGTCTACAATGCTTCTATCCATCGTACAGACGGTACGGGGGCTTACAACACCTTCCCTATCATCGTGAAGATAGCACGTCTTCGTGCTGAGAAAGCGCAGTTGATGGGCTATAAAAACTATGCTTCATACTCGTTGGAGAAGACTATGGCAAAGAACACGGATAATGTCTATGCCTTTCTCCGCCAGATGATTGGTGCTTATAAACCAAAGGCTGAGGAGCAGACAAAGGCGATTGAGGAGTATATGAAGGGGCAAATGAACAAGTTAGCGAGTGGACAAGAGAACAAGTTGACAGGTGAACAAGCGAACGCAAATAACTCGTCTACCAGTCAACCAGTCAACTCGTTTACTGCTCTCCAGCCCTACGACCGCTTCTATTATTCGTCAAAGATGAAGAAGGACCAGTTCAACTTCTCAGATGATGACGTGAAACCTTACTTCAATCTTGACTCTGTTCTTGTCAATGGTATCTTCTATGCGGCCCATCGCGTCTATGGTCTTAGCTTCCGTGAACGTAAGGATATCCCGACTTATCATAAGGACATGAAGGTATTCGACGTACTTGATGCTGATGGTAAGCAGTTGGCTCTGTTCTATTGTGATTACTTCCGCCGTCCAACAAAGCGAGGTGGTGCATGGATGAGTGCCTTCCTCAAGCAGAGCTTAGATAGGAATCAGAAACCATTAATATATAATGTGTGCAACTATGCGAAGGCGCCAGAAGGTCAGCCTACACTCCTTACTTGGGACGAGACACAGACGATGTTCCACGAGTTCGGACATGCCCTGCATGGTATGCTATCTCATTGTAAGTATAACACATTGAGTGGTACGGCCGTAGCACGTGACTTCGTAGAGATGCCATCACAGTTTAATGAGTCGTTCGCAAGTATTCCAGAGGTGTTCAACCACTATGCACGCCATTACAAAACCAATGAGCCTATGCCTGACGCATTGCGTGAGAAGATGCTTGGATCGCTCAATTTCCTTTCGGCATACGCATTGGGTGAGAACCTTGCAGCGACCTGCTTGGATATGGCTTGGCATTGTCTCTCTCCTTCAGAGGTTCCAACAGCTGAAGAGGCACCGGCCTTTGAGAAGAAGGTGTTGGCTGAAATTGGTCTACTAAACGCTCAGATACCTCCTCGTTATTCAACTTCTTACTTCAACCACATCTGGGGTGGAGGTTATGCAGCAGGTTATTATAGCTATCTATGGAGTGAGGTATTGGCCGTGAATATTGCTGACTATTTTGCAGAACACGGTGCACTGACTCGTAAGGTGGGTGATGATTTCCGCCGGAAGGTTCTCTCACGTGGTAATACTCGTGACCTTATGACTATCTTCTCAGACTTCACTGGCCTAAAGGCACCTGATACAAAGGGTCTTCTGAAGGCCAGAGGGATGTAGAAAGAACATCTATCGCTATCAGCCTCAGCCCCATCCTCTCTCCGACAGGAGAGGGGTGTGGACATCGAGATAACCCTATCAATTAGATAAGTAATGGGAAACGATAAGACAAGAAACAAGTCAAAGGATGCCCAAACGATTGGGATAACGCACTGTTCACACCTCTTTCTACGAGGGAGAAGATGGGGGAGAGGCCGTCTTTTCATCTTATTCCTTCTACTCTTCTTAACGCTTAACTTTGGCGTAAAAGGCTATTGGAAGATAAAGTCTTATTCATTCCAAAGCCAATTCAAAGACGTGTGGGAAATCTGTCACAACAAGGGGTTTAACGAAGACTACTGTGTCCTCGTTGATTTCTCACGCCCATCAGGTGAGGACAGAATGGCTATCATCGACTTAAACACATTATCCGTGCTCGACACAGGACCTTGTGCACACGGCAAAGGAGAAGGCAACAGTGCGTGGAAACCACGCTTCTCAAACAAGGAGGGAAGTAAATGTTCGAGTCTTGGACATTTCAAGATTGCTGAGAAAAGTTTTTCTGCTAATGTTGGACTACGCTTTGCCCTTGATGGTCTTGATAGTTCAAACGATAATGCACGACGGAGACATATCTTCATTCATAGCTCCCGTTACGTGGGGATTATGCACCACCTAACCTCCTATCTTCCACTCTCCAATGCTTCGTGGGGATGCTTCACTACAAGCCCAGCTATGCTGAAGAAGATCGAAGCCATCTGTGATAAAAGCAAGAAACCCATCTTGCTTTATGCCTATAACTAAGTTTGATGAACAAAAGATGATGACGAAACTGTCTTTGAAAAGACTCCTGACTTGCATTCTACTGACAATGCTTGTCACCCTCAGCACACGTGGGCAAGCCCTTTGTGTCATTGATGGTACACCCCTACCCGACTCCCTCTTGCATGTCACTATCGATGAGATGCGTTCGGATTCGGCCAAAGAAATTGTGGCAAACAGACTCAGACTTATTCCTCCCTATGCCATTGAGTCCATACAAATATTCTCAACAGAAGAACAGATAAAGCAAGGGAAAAATATTACTTTCTGTAAGACTCCAAGAGACATCGTCATCATTAGGACCAACTCCTTTGCTGAACTACAATGGATAATAGATGGTAGACCGATAAAACCACATAAGCGGTTGACTATCATTGAGTATATGCTCTCACCCAAAAGCATAACAGAAGCAATGCCAAAGGGGATTAAGACTACTGATATCTCCGCTCTACACCTTATTACATATAGGAAGGACCCACGACAAGAGATGCGTCCGACCATCATTATTGAAACCCGAAAAGCCTCTACTAAACCCTCTAAAAGAAGGAGATAAGGTAGTGGGATAAACCGTTCTCTCCTTAACAAATAGGCAAAGGGATACTCACGCATGACAAACAAGGAATGGGAGATGATAAGTAAAAGGTGCTTATAAAGATAGAATAGACAAGGGTAAATGAGTAGTAAAAGCATAGCCTACCTTGTAGAGGTAGTTAGCTATTTATCTCATTCTCCACAGATTAGAAGGATATTATCTCTCCTCTCTATGCAAACGAAAAAACATCTATAAATGGATAGACCAACATCATACGGCAAAAAGACCGAACCAATGAATAATAACGAACAGTCAGCCAATACGACACCCTCCCTTTCTGGAGATCTGAAGGAGACTTCCTTTATCTCTCAATCACTCTCCCTTCCTCGCAGAAGTGTATCGGCAGTCCTCATCCTACTCAATGAAGGTTGTACAATCCCATTCATTTCTCGCTATAGAAAGGAACGTACAGGAAACCTCGATGAGGTTCAGATAACCGATATCAGCGAACTTTACGACCGTTTGAAAGAACTCGGTAAACGTAAGGAAACTATCCTCAAGACCATCCGTGAGCAGGGGAAACTCACAACAGCATTAGAGACTAAGATTCAGTCTTGTATGGATGCTACCGAACTGGAGGATATCTACCTACCTTATAAACCTAAACGACGCACACGAGCACAGATTGCTCGTGAACAAGGATTGGAGCCTTTAGCAATGGAGATCATGAGCGTGGCAGCCTCTTCTAACCCTTCTGTAGGGAGGAGAACAGCTCTTTCCTGCTTATCCGAAAAGGAGAGAGACAAGCTTGCAAGTGCTTGGCAGGAATATCAAGGAGGGACCAAAGGGTCTTTATTTGCCCGTGAGCATGTAGATATTTCAACCCTTTTGGAGGGATTAGGAGAGGCTTCTCTCACCCTTTCGAAGGAGTTAGAAGGAGCCTTAGACATCATCGCCGAGATTGTATCAGAGAACCAGCAAGCACGTAATACCGTCCGCACAGCTTACCATCGTGGGGCCATCATCTCATCAAAAGTTATCAAGAAGATGAAGGATACAGACGAGGCACAGAAGTTCTCCGACTACTTCGATTTCTCTGAACCACTCCGTCGATGCAACAGCCATAGGCTACTTGCCATGCGTAGAGGTGAGTCTCAAGGTATTCTACGAGTAAGTATTACGATTGAGGGGGAGGAATGTGTCTCACGTCTAACACGGCAGTTTGTATGTGGACATGGTCTTTGTCAGACCCTTGTCAGCCAAGCTGTTGAAGACTCCTTCAAGCGTCTTATCAATCCAAGTATGGAGAATGAGTTCGCAGCCTTGAGTAAGGAACGTGCCGACGAAGAAGCTATTAAAGTCTTTACAGAGAACCTCCGTCAACTTCTCCTGTCCCCTCCACTTGGTCAGAAACGTGTTCTTGCCCTCGACCCCGGCTTTGCCAATGGTTGTAAGATAGCTTGCCTTGACGAACAGGGTAGCCTTCTTCATCACGAGATAATCTATCCGCATCCTCCACGTAACCAGGTGAGACAAGCCACAGAAGCGCT
>ERZ772999.1753-NODE-1753-length-12355-cov-6.578455_pt1 | contig 12355 bp, 15 predicted proteins | sample MGYA00511467_ERZ772999 | MGnify/ENA primary metagenome ERZ772999 (study PRJEB29015, sample SAMEA2738064) | human oral metagenome | biome: human oral; feature: human-associated habitat; material: saliva | place: China | collected 2218 ...
GTAAAACCTTGATTTTACAACGATTATCTAATTTTTGAAGGCTAAAATGAAGACTCTTGTGAAGACCTTTTAAAGCCTATTAGCGGAGAGAGAGGTTCTTTTTCAATTTTCTCGCAACTCCTTTTATATCAACTCGCTACTATCCTCCACGTAAATTTTCTGTAACAGCCTTGTAACAAAATCAGACTATTTTGAGACCACGTAGACGTAGTGCAGCCATGTGTTCTAATCTTGGGTTCAAAGTTAGTTATTTTTGAACGTACCACCAAACATTTGGAGATAAAAGAGTTATAAATCTTTTGTTACAGGGCTAACACATTAGGTTCGAATCCAAATCACGCAAATCGTCTCCCGAGATTTTTGTGCATGAACAGCGACATCTCACCGCTTTTTAAAGAATGATAACATTTACAGTAAACCATACCAAAGCACAACGCAAGGGAAATGACTTAACCCTCCCTACACAGGCTGATGCGTGCCAAAAGCATTTCCTTCTAACCAACAAACTGCATCACTCAACCTGAGTGGTGCGGTTTTTGTGTTACGAGTTGTCGCTTGACAAACCGCACTATCTTTGTCAAGAGTATGAAGCAGAGGAAAACCGCCCAACCAAGTATTTTGATAATACCCATGAGAATGAAGCCCACGAACTTGACGATGAGCAACCCGAGGAATATCCCGATGATTATTGCGTATGGCATAGTCTTAAAGCATTTAGTTCTACATATCTTAAACCCGTGTATCGGGTATATAAAGATACGAAAAATATCTGACTTACGCAAGTAAAACACGCTATATTTCAGTATGTTATGTGGTAAAACTTAGATGTTTTTATACCATAAGACAAAGGTGATAATCACTTTGGTTACATCCCCCAAATTACCTATTAACCTATACATTGAGGTTAGAAAACACGAAGCAACAAAGACATCTTTCACCTGCATACTTCTTTCCCTTTTGTCTATGTATAATGAGGTTAAACGAACCGAGTAACCTAGGTTATTCGGTTACAGCATAAATAACTACATTTGCAGTTGTGCACTTTTGTTTGACAACGTACACAACGAATCAAAGCCGATAAAATCAATATTATAACGGAGAAAATCCTGGTATTTTTTATCCTTCAAATAAGGAGTAACCAACATGTCTTCAATACATTTCTGACTTGCACAGTGAAAGTAAATCGCACATGATACAATTCTGAAATGTCTATAATCCTTAATCTTCATTTTGAGAAGATCCTTTACGTGCAAATCATACAGGTTGTATTTGTATTTAAGAACCTGATCTATGGGGGACTTGGTAACGGCATTATTGGGAGTATAGGCCCATTTCTTCTTATCATTCAAACTAAAGTTGGAAAGATTCCAATCCTTTACTTCTATAATCATAACGCCATAGTCCTTACGCATAATAAGGACATCGGGACGGTCTCCATTGAGGTATGGATTGAAGAATACCTCAAAAGAGTCGTCCAATGTATTGTTCAAAAAGTTCAGCAATGTTAGTTCTCCTATTGTTGGCTGAACCTTAAACTGCATTATTTTTTCGAGTGAAGGATAGAATATTGCCATATCGCTCTGTCTGTATGCTGCATGTAGCAAGCGTTACATGCAGAATTACTTTGTAAAAGTTGATATATTCCAATCTAATGCATTCATTTCTTCATCGTCATGTTCCGACAAATAAGAATCATACCAAAGAATTATATTGCATAATTCCATTGTCAATCCTCGAAGCAGGTAAGGAGCATTCCCGATACTATCGAGGAACTTTTCAGTGTGACGGCTATTTGCTTTCTGCTCATCTGTGATATTCTTGTTTTCAGCATGTTCGTATGCCGCAGAAATCTCTATCAGTCTCTGGAAACTGTCTTTTAGCACGTTAGGCAATATGTTTTTACTTGTGATTGACACCTTCTCCCCTTGCTTTATTTCTTTTCCTGAAAGGATAAGACTACACCAGGTGTTATTGATACCGCCTCGTTTGTCAGTGAGTAAATCGTGCATTACGTACCTTCCATCTTTAGATTTGTTTGGGAGAATACCATGCTCTGCCATGGATTGGAAAACCAACTCAAGACATTTGCGTATTTTCGTCATATTGTCATTATATTCTTTCCCAGAGTAGTTGCAGGCATGGATTGGAAGCAATAATTCTTCCATATAAACCTCAACATCAGTATCCAATTGGGTATTACGAATGGCCTTGAATACATCTGGATAATATACCAGACGAATCTGCATTTCAGGAGAGACCTTGGCATGATAAGGTATTCTATGGAATAGCATATCTCGATCTGTAGCCTTGCTATAGTATTTCTTACTCTTCCAGTCACCATCCCATTCTTCTCTGCTATCAATAATCAAATCATTTAATTCTTCTTCGCTACCTCCGGAAAGAACATACCAAGGCAGTATTCGATGGCGTTGAGCACAAATTGTGTCGATTGCATGAATTGCCTGAGTTAGGAAAACAGCAGCATTATCATGACTATCTCGTTTATATTTGCACTTTGCATCCAGCACGATGGCGGACCAACGTTTGAATTCTGTTATAAGAGCCTTTTCTGCATCTTCCCAACAACTGAAAGGAACCAGTTGGATTCCATACTGAGCTGCTTCCAATGGGTAAGTTTGGGTGATTTGAGGATCATCTTCAACCCATAACACCTGTATAAATTTTCCGTTCATATCGATTTATTTTTGGGAGTCAGATGGAAAACCATCTGACCCGTGTTAAACATTTAGTATAGACTCGCAAGAGGCATTGTCAGTACATAAGTGACAGTAAACTTCTTCTCGGGAGAAGAAATGATGCGAACATCACCTCCAAACTTATGCATGATTTCTGCTATCTCGCCTCCGCCGATACCACTATGGCCATTCTGATTCAAAGCCGTTGAGTACCCATACTCCAACAACAAATCAGAATCGATATCAACCGGAAGTGGGGAACCATTGTTGGAAACCTTAATAAGCATATTAAGGCCATCTGTATTCCAACTTGTTCGAATGACAAAGTCATCCCTTTCTTTGTCCTTGAACCCATGTTCTCGTGCGTTGGCAACAATATTGTCTAAGACCTGTTGCAAAGCCTTACGAGGGAACCAAGCGGTATTCATTGACTCGCCCTTATGGAAGAGTAGTTTGCCGGTCTTCTTGTCGTGTATATCCTTAGAGAAGATGTTGGTCTCAAATGGTTCCCATAGATGCACAAACTTAAACCCAGGCTGTTTGTGAGTGTTCTCGTATGCCTCAATAAAGCCTTGAGGTTCTATGGGCTCACAGTCGCCCCAATCATTGCTATCGGTTAAGTGTTCCACGCGATAACTGATTGTTTCCAGCTCAGAGTGAAGAATACCCATTGCTTCTCCAACTGTCATTGGACTTATTGGGGATATCTGGTAGCTTGCCTTGATGTGATCATTGTGATCTCTCATGCAATACTCTAATGAGCGAAACAGACTATCAAAGGCCGAAATATTCTGTATCAAAGCATGTTTGCGGAGTCTGATAGCATGCTTAAAGCCCTGTTCCTGCTTTTTAGCATTGAGTTCCTGCAAGGCGTAGTCTTCTAAGATTACACTTTGTACAAACTGCTGCTGCTCTTGCAATGGCTGGAACTCAATGCGGATATAATTTATCCATTTTTTTGCCAGTCTTGCATTGATTCCCTTTCCGCAGACGAGTGCTACAATCTGGCTTTTTACAGATTCACGTAGCATATTAGCTGCAAGGTAACGCACATGCACTCCGCTAGAAGGAGTCAAGACATACAAGTTCTTAGGAACAAGGAAGTCTGCATCTTCTTCAGTGTAACCAACAGCGATATCCTGCTCAGATACAGCCATTATAACAGCAGGACCATGCACCCGGTAGTATCGTCTTAACCGTTCTTGCTTTACCACAGGCAACTCTGCAACCTTGAATTCTCCTTTTGTGAATACCGCAGAAAGGTGATTTACTGTTACGACCTTTTCTTTAGGATTGCACTCATCTGAGAGCACAAACTCATCCACAATATTAGCCACGTCTTCTATTGAAGAACCTTCTTGAGGAAAATGCAGATAGAAGGATGGAAGCAACATGTTTTCATCTAACATGTCGTATCCATGGCGCTGCACGATTGGACAATTTTCCCGTTCAGGCATACCTGCCATTCGCACTTCCTTCACAAAGGTATCTACATCGACCACTCCTGAGCCGTCTTTTTTATGCAAGCCTCTGGCATCACACATTACGAATGAGTCCTGAGAGTTCTTGACAATATGAAGCAAGATATTACCCGATGGTAACATAATCGCCTCCTGAAGGAGTCTCTCTTTCTTGAGAGTTGTACGCATAACAGCAGAGACATCGTCCAAAATTGCATTTTTGGATAAACAGAGAAGAATCTCACCACCTTCTTTAACGATGCGAGTGCATAAGTTAAAGAATCTATCAAAGTCAGCGTTCTCCGCAAAACTCCTCAATTCTGTATGTATGTCGACTAAAGCGACGTCATACGTACCATCAGCAATGTCATCATCATGCCATGACTCACCGTCAGCAACATGGTATTGGTATTTAAGAATGGTATGCCCATGTGCAAGAGCCCGTATGGCGGCATCTTCATAGTCACCGCAAACCGTGAGTTCACATTTCTCAAGACCAATAAATTCTCGTCCGCCATCAGAGTGGGCTATGAATACTTTCTCCGGCTTGTTATTCAGCAGGTAAGGAACTAAGCAACTCCACTCTCGGGGGGCGTCAAAACCATCCATACCGAAAGAGTATACAGTACTAGAGTTGTTAAACGCATAATCCACAAACTCTGCGAAATTCTCGACGAGATATTGCTCTTCTGATTCTTCGAGAAGACCTTTGACATAGTATGAAGTCTCTACAGAATACTTCTTCACAACATCAGCATCTGCATTTTCACCAGCACGGAGCAGATAGATGTGACCAAGCAATTGCTCGACAAAGTCAAGTCGGGCAAAATCGTCAGGGATATAGAAATCCGTAAAGGAACTCTGAGTTTTCTTTGCAGCCTCTGTGCTAGAGGCAAGGTTCTTGTACTTGGCTACGATAGCCTCTACCTGAAAGTACTTTTCTGTACGCATGTTTCTTCGTTTTTTGTTTGACTTTAATTTTCTGCTGCAAAGTTAGAGGTTAACTACGACCTATATGTTCGTAGATTTTATGGAATTATAAATAGTCTGCATTTTATGGATTCTTTCCGCTACTTTCTCCCTAATATTATTAGGTAATAATACTATTAGGTTCTCACCAAAAGAACATAACTCTCTGATGAGTTCATAATTCTCTTTACATTGAATTGAGAAAAAACAGCCACCAGCAAGTGATGGATATAGTTCACGATATTCGTTTTCAGCTTTACCTTTGTAGTGTCTCTGAGAATCATGTAAAGGCTTGCTGGCTACAAAATCCTTCGATGTATCACTTACCCAAAACAAAATTGTTTCTACAGAATTCTCATCATAGTTTGTAACTCCTATTATGTCATCAAAAAACTCATTGATATCACCTTCGTACTCTATATAGTTGTGAGACAATAGAGGGATAACCTTGTCTATTCTATCCAAACTAAAATTTAACAACTTGCTACCTGTTTCTGTCTGGCCTATTACGTACCAACGTCGGTTGTACTCTTTCAGCAAATAAGGGCACAAGTTCACGGACAATAGTTCATTGGGGCTTTCAAACTTATGGTATTGTAGTTCTATTACTTGCTTTTGTGAAATACTCGTAAAAAGTTCACCTATAAGGTTCGATTTTTCCAAAGGATTTTTCGTAAACGAGATAATCTTTCGATCACTGTTTCTCACGCCTAATCCAAGTCGCAATCCTTCGAGGGCATCAAGGTTAGGTAGCCCGTCAAATTGTCCAAGCAAAGATAATGCCTCACGAAGAAGATATTCTTCGTCGTCAGATAGGTCTTTCTTGAAAATTGAGTAGCCGGGAGTCTTGTATCTCAGACATTGCTTTGTATAAGATTTCTGCTTTTCTCTGTTGTAACCAGGAGCTGAGTATCGTTCTATTTCCACAAGGAATGGTCCTTCATACTCCAAATATTTTATATCCTTCTCAATGGTTCTGCGCACGACTCCATTAGTATCAGGATACATGTCAGACAATCGCTTGCTAACTTCTTCTGTTAAGTCATCAAGTGAATAGTTATGATACCGGCTGCTTAATAGTTCATCCAATATCTTATATCGTGTCATTGCATTCTTATTTGCTGGCATGGATGTTGTCTTTAAGATTTACGATGCAAAGTTATAAACTAAAAACGAACTCTTTGTTCGTATTATTGTGTTTTATAGCATCTTTTATCCTTAATTCCGCAACACTATTATAAATTAAACTTTTTAAGTACCTGAGCAACAAAAAGTTGCTCAGGATTTTGCCATGTCAGAATTTTCACTTATCTTAGTGTTGCAAAAAAAAACAAGAGAATCCGACGATAGACATGGCGAAGATACAAATTAAATCTGAGAGACTCACTCCTTTTGGGGGATTATTTTCAATCATGGAGCAATTTGACTCCACATTATCATCTGTAATCGACTTAACCCTCGGTCTAAGGTGTGGATCGTTCGGTTATCAGTACAGCGAAATCATCCGTTCTCTCATGAGTATCTACTTCTGTGGCGGATCATGTACCCCAGGATGTCACTACTCATTTGATGAACCACCTCTCGCTTCATCTGACACTTCGCACTTGTAGCTCTGATACTATCCTCAGAGCGATAAAGGAGTTGACGCAAGAAAACATTTCATACACATCAGATATGGGCAAGACCTACGATTTCAATACGGCTGACACTCTCAATACTTTATTGCTCAATTGTATATTTGCATCTGGCCAACTGAAAGAGGGTGAGATGTATGATGTTGATTTCGACCATCAGTTCATAGAGACAAAGAAGTATGATGCAAAGCCTACATACAAGAAATTCCTTGGTTATCGCCCTGGCGTGGCGGTTATTGGCGATTTGATAGTCGGTATAGAGAATAGCGATGGTAACACAAATGTTCATTTCCATCAGAAGGACACGCTGAAGAGGTTCTTTGAGAGATTTGAACAGAATGGGCTCATTATCAATCGCTTCAGAACTGATTGTGGAGCATGCTCCAAGGAAATCGTGGAGGAAATAGAAAAACACAGCAAGTCCTTCTATATCCGTGCTAACCGCTGCAGTTCGATCTACAATGACACCTTTGCTCTCAAAGGCTAGAAAACAGAGGAAATCAATGGCATTGAGTTTGAATTGAACTCTATCCTTGTTGAGAAGTGGAAAGGTAAGGCATATCGACTTGTGATTCAAAGACAGAAACGGATGGATGGTGTGCAGGATTTTTGGGAAGGAAAATACACATACCGTTGTATCCTGACTAACGACTATGATTCTTCCGTAAGAGAAATTGTCGAGTTCTATAACCCTCGTGGAGAAAAGGAACGTATCTTCGATGATATGAACAATGGTTTCGGGTGGGACAGATTGCCCAAATCCTTCATGGCAGAGAACACAGTGTTCCTTCTTCTTACAGCACTTATCCGTAACTTTTACAAGGCCATTATTCAAAGACTTGACGTAAAGAAGTTCGGACTCAATGCAACAAGTCGCATAAAAGCGTTTGTCTTCAGGTTTATCTCTGTACCAGCCAAGTGGATCAGGACATCAAGGCGGTATGTGCTGAATATCTATACCTGTAATAATGCTTACGCAGATGTTTTCCAGACTGATTTTGGATAATGCCTACAACTTATGGGAATGAAATTGTGTATTGCTTCAAGTCACATTGTGGGGTAAGGGGATATTGTAGGCAGAAGTGGGTGCTTCAAGTTCAAATTATCTGCAAATTCAGTAATGAGAGAACGTGTAAACGCAATAAGGACGTTCAAGGGCTTAGTTGCGGATTTGAGGATAATAAAAAAAACAATAATTCTATGACTATTATTATAACGCTTATAAGCATACTGTAGAAGAATTTCTTTTTATAAATCTTCACTTCCTTCAATGAGAGTTTATTGAAGTGTGTCTGTAGTTTTTCATATTTGTTTTCATTGTATATTTTCATATTGATAAGAATTAAAAATACAAATAATATGAACAATGGGCTACTCAATAGTTCAAAACTATCAGCAATACTTCTCTCTATTACTATATTTAGTAAAATTAATAGCATTATTACAAAGAACACTATATAAGAAAATGGAAGAACAGCTATTATAGCAAAAGTACGATCAGGAAAACCTCTTTTGGGTGTATTGTGCCAAAGCCAATAAAATATATTATCACAAAATGATATCTTGTCATTTTGTGGAATAAAGTATGTTTTCATTTATGTGATTTTACTTGAGATAGTGATTATCTTAATTTCCTTTGCCGAAATTCTGGATAGTGAGGATTATATTTAAATGGAATACTGTAATCATAATGTGGACGTACTACCCTTGTTGCGTCTACAGGTGTAATGGTTCCATGAATTTCTTCATAACTTTTTGCTGGTATAAATGACCGTTTTGAAGAACTTATTATAAACCATAAAATCCCTAATACTATACCTGCAGGTGGACATATATCACCTATAATATAGATGCCTACACTTACACCAACATTAGTTGCTGCATCAGTAGAAATTCTGTTGAAATATATGTGTAGTTCATCGTATTTTTTCGTCAAATATTTTCCATATCCACAGTCCTCCATGAAATTAAATCTTCAAAAGTTGTTGCTTGCTTTAAACGATCAATAAACTCTTGACCAAATTTTCCATTAGAATTTTTAATTTGATTTTCCATAATTTTCCGTGTTTCTTCAATGCTCAATTTTTCTCCCGTAGCGACAAAATTGCATTTATACCTAACCTTATGAAATAAGAAATAGAAAATATCTTTAATTTTGCTCTTAGTTGCAAGGATATATATATCACCTTGACAATCTATAAATCGCATATTAAAAAAGAAATTCCTCCATATTTCTTCATCATCTGAAATATAAAAAGCATCATATCGAATAATTTCATTGAGTAACCAATAATTATCTCCTAGTGAACTAATATCGATATTATAAATAGGAAATTGCATAATCAAAATAAATCTACACTATATCCAATATTGTTGTCTATTATTACAGTATAGAAAAATATTATCCATGTTGAACTACAATAAAAAACAAAAAAGACTTTTCCCCAAAATAGACGCTTAGGACTTTTCTCCTGATATTCATCAACAAGATGGGATATTCTTGACTTCCTGAAATAGCATCTATACATGTATGTTACTATTGGCATGATTATTATGACAGACCATACCCATGAAAGTAAATCATTTCTGCTTTTTATGGGTAGATGTTGTAATATATTTAATCCTATATGCTGTTCTGCGATATAAACTATAGTAAGTATATTTACAAATAATAAGACAGAAACAATTAAGGCTGAGTCTATGCGAGTATCTGCAGATTTTCCGTAGCTCTTATTTTTTGATAAAAAATAATATGTCCAATATGCAATCTCTTTTAATAGCATAATCTTATCTCCTTGATTTTGATGCAGGACCAATGAAAGTTTGTCTGGGGCTAAAACGTCTTTTGATAATTGTTGGTGGGAAAGAATGAATAGGTAGGACAACTCTTAGATTATCTACAGGTTGAATATATGGATCTTTTCGTATATTGGGGGCAAGCGTTGGGGAGTAAAATGCTCCTAATAAATCGAGCCCCCAATAAACTAGACCTATGGTTAATCCGATAGGACCACCAAATGTAGCTAATGCAGAAAATCCTATATTTGTAATTCCTTTAAGTGCAGAAATCTGACCTGTAACTACTCCTGCAGCATCAGTTACAACTCCTATAATAAAGACTTTTCTCCCGACATTTTTTGCAATATGAGTTATCTTATACGTTTTTATCCTGGCTCTACTTCCCCCTCCCCATCCAGATGGGTACACTTTAGGAGAGAAATGTCCTTTAGTGTTAAAACGCACAGTCGTTCTTGTATTAGAGAGTTCAGTAAACCCTGAAGAAGTGCCAGCAGCAGTTAGTGCGTTGCATATTTGTCCATGCCATGTATATGTTGGAATTCTGGTGCTGTCAATATTTTGAGGAGCAGAACCCCACAGAGGCATGGAGTCTGAGAATGATATTAACCCAAAAGGAGGTAAGGTCGAGGTTTTAATGACTTTATTTCCTAATGATTCAACTTCAATTTCTGCAGTTTTATGATTTTCAAATGTAACAGGACTCTTTATAAACTGTCCAGCAAGCATTTTTTGCCCTAGTTCATGCTGGGTTAGACTATCTTGTTGATGGATTGGCATAAATTTCAATATAATAAAGAGTTGATTTTAATCAAGGCTATAAATAGAGTATTCTAAATGACATAATACTTGAAGCGAATCCATAGAAGGAAGATACCAAACAGTGAGTAAACTATCTGAATGGGTTTGCCAAGTGTACTCCATTACTTTTATGCTGCGACTGAGTCGTTGTGATTTTGTAAAACAGTTTAGGACAGCAGTCCTAAACTCATCATGCTGTTCTGTTATTAAATATGAGGCAATATCCTTAGGGGCTCCATACAAAGAATCAATTTCTTTAACACTATATGTGTTAGGTTTAATAACATTTTTTTGAAATTGACCAGAATTCTTGCAGCTGAAAAAAACAAAAAGCAAAGCCGTTAAAATATTGTAATATTTCATTTATCTAAAATAATTTCCGTATCATCTCTAAACATAGAATTCAACTCTAGTAATGTTGCTTGAGAGGACTGTGCAATTCGAAGGAATCTCAGCAATTGACTCATTGGCATCTACTTTTACTTCATTGCCACCTACACCGTATTGATATAGTCCCATAATTTGTATGATTTAATATTATCTTTATATTCGATTATTCAAGCCATTAGGGTGTTGGTAAATATAATCATTTTTATTATGAACACCAAGGAAAATCTGGTTTTTTTGTTGTTTCACTGCAAAAATGTTGATAATCAGCCTACAATTTGACCTATACGCCGAAACTTCTTTGCCGAAAAAAAAGTCATTTTTCTGTAGCAAAGCCACAAAACCACCCGCCGATGTTCCGCCAAAGGCGGAGAAAAGAAAGCAGAAACAACTCGCCTCGATTGGGGAGGGTTATTAGTAAAACTCAATCTTACAATCTGATAGAGCATATATTCTACCGTCCGAAAGTTCTATATTATTTTCAGAGATTTTACCTGTCAATAAACCTAACTGCTCTGCCCCTTGTTCTATTTGTTTCCGCCACCCCTCAATATCTCCTTTATAAGATAATCCGTGAAATAATTCATTGGTCGGTAGCCTTAGTTTGCAATTTTCCGATATTACTCCTCCACTTTGAGCTATTTCAAACAAAGAAGTTACTTTATCAAATAATGATTGCTTCTTAACAGTTCGGCTACTTTTTGTGAAAAAATCCTCTCCGTCATCAGAAATATATAGGTGTTCTCTTCCCTCTACTTTTATTGTTCCTGGAATATGTCTATTAATTGTACTCATTATTATGGTGTTATATTAATCTTTACATTGCTTAATCCTGCATCTTGGAAGATTTTTGTGTAATGTGTTGCCAAATCTTGGCTATTTGTATGATAAATAACCTCGTCAAAAGCATTCGAGTATTTTTGAGCTTGTGAAAGCATTTTTTGTTGTTCTGCAATAGCAAACGATTTATTTCCTATTTTACTATTGGGGTTTCGTGTTGATTTAGATCAGTCTTTTACATATTTGGCTTCTATTGCTACATTCTTACCGTTTATATCTACAACGTGATCAGCTATTCCATTAACTTGTTTTCCTCCAATCATCGCTCTATATTCCCTTTGTGATTGAGGTAATTTTCCGCTATACATATCTTAGATTTGTTGTTCATATTTACGAGCTTTTGAAGTTGCTTTACCACAATCCAATCCAAATGGGTCAATTTCTGTATTGGGGTCGAAAACATATCCGTATAGCGTAGGATTAGCCCCCGCCAATCTTATTGGGTCTTGAGAAATATAGGTACCCGTCTCGGACGAGTAGTATCTGTACCTGTTGTAGTACAGTCCCGTTTCCCCATCCTCGTATTGACCTTGGAAACGGAAGGGTATGAAGTCTCGTTTTCCTCTGAGTTCCAGTACATCCCCATAGATGTCGAGTATGCAGTCCCAGACCACATTTCCCTTGCTATCAAGAGCTTGTATGGGCGTACCCAGATAGTCCTGAACAATGGTATAGCTGTCCTCCTCGGTGAGCTTTGCCACAGGTGTATAACTACCGCCGTCATACACCCATGTAATGAGGTTGGTATGCGGCTCCTGCCTGTCATAGCGGA
>ERZ772999.1754-NODE-1754-length-12354-cov-5.815920_pt1 | contig 12354 bp, 9 predicted proteins | sample MGYA00511467_ERZ772999 | MGnify/ENA primary metagenome ERZ772999 (study PRJEB29015, sample SAMEA2738064) | human oral metagenome | biome: human oral; feature: human-associated habitat; material: saliva | place: China | collected 2218 ...
ATTTCCTGTATCCATAGCGTACTGCTCAGCTGGCAGACCAAAGGCATCCCAGCCCATTGGGTGAAGGACATTATAGCCTTGCGCGCGCTTGTAGCGGCTGAGGATATCTGTCGCTGTGTAGCCTTCTGGGTGTCCTACGTGCAAACCAGCTCCTGATGGATAAGGAAACATATCCAGCGCATAAAAGTTAGGCTTGTCCTTGTCCGTACCTGTCTTGAATGTATGGTGCTCAGCCCAGTATTTCTGCCACTTGGATTCGATTTCTTTGTGATTGTAAGTTGCCATAATCATTTACTCTCCAACGATCTTTTCCGTGTTCTAGACACGTTTCTATCTATTATACCATTTTCAAGGGATTTTGAAAGCAACCGACGAAGGAGAATGAAGAAAATCTTTGCGGATCGACCTTGACTTATTTTTAAAAACAGATAGAATGAAAGCAAGTTTAAAAAATTGAGGTTGAGGATGACAAGGAAGACTTTATTTCAGATTATTGAGTCCCATTAAAAGGAAAATGCGATTGAAAAAGCCTATGATGTGCTTATGTTCCTGACTATTATTGTCAGCCTGATCCCCCTGACCACCAAGAGTCACACAGGAATCTTCATGTGGTCGGATTTTGTGTCAACGATTATTTTTATTATTGACTATATCCTTCGGCTTCTAACGGCCGATTATAAATTGGAAAAGGGGAAGTTTTCTTTTTTCCTCTATCCATTTACCTTTCTGGCGCTGGCTGACTTGCTCTGCATTTTGCCTTCCCTCTTTTTGTTAAATAATAGTTTGCGGCTCTTTAAGATTTTGCGTATGCTTCGGATCTTGCGTGTCTTCAAGTTTATTCGCTATTCTAAAAATATCCAAATACTGACCAATGTCCTAAAAAAGCAGAAGGACAGTTTGATGATCGTGGGTCTTTTGTCTTTCGGCTATATCTTCATCTCTGCCCTTATCATTTTTAATGTCGAGCCTAGCACGTTTCCTAATTTTTTTGACGCCCTCTACTGGGCAACCATCTCCCTGACGACGGTTGGTTATGGTGATATTTATGCAGTTTCAACGACTGGAAAAATGATTACCATGATTTCTTCCTTTTTAGGAACCGCCATTGTGGCTCTACCTGCCGGTATCATCACGGCCGGCTATATGAAAGAAATTAAAGAACTATAAAAACCTGTTCGGGAAGGCTCTAATGCCCTTCCTGAGCAGGTTTTTTGATTGATTAAATGTTATTGAAGTCCTTTACCAAATCACTACACGCTCTTCTGGGCTGCGCCACATGCCGTCGCCTTCTTGGACATCAAAGGTCGTAAAGAAGTCGTCAAAGTTAGGTAGCTGGACATTGGTCCGAAGTTTAGCGGGTGCATGGACATCCACGCTGGCTAGAAGCTTCATGTACTCTTCGCGTCCCTTCATCCGCCAGATGCGGGCAAAGTTGGTGAAGAATTCCTCTGCAGAGAAGTCCGCTTCTTTCTTGGCTGCTTCAAGAGCTGCTGCAATACCGCCCAAGTCCGCTACGTTTTCTGAAACGGTCAGCTTGCCATTGACCTTGGCACCGTAGGAATCTAGACCTTCGAACTGGTCAATGACTTTCTGAGTCCGCTCAGTAAAGGCTTGGTAGTCATGTTCTGTCCACCAATTATTAAGACTGCCATTTTCATCAAAGGAAGCTCCGTTGGTATCAAAAGCGTGGGAAATTTCATGGGCAATAACCGCCCCGATACCGCCATAATTGGCTGAAGAGGACTGATGCAAGTCATAGAAAGGAGCCTGTAAGATAGCTGCTGGGAAGACAATCAGGTTTTTCTGAGGATTATAGTAGGCATTGACCATGTGGGCTGGCATTCCCCATTCTTTGTAATCCACGGGCTGGTTCCACTTGCTCCAACCATACTTGATTTCCACTTGTCGCAGTTTTTGGGCATTTTCGAAGAGGCTGAGATTTTCATCCACAAGCTTGTCTGCATAGCGCTCAGGCAGCTCCTCTGGGTAGCCGATATAAGGCTTGATGACATTGAGTTTGACAATGGCCTTGTCCCGAGTTTCTGGTGTCAGCCAGTCATTGCTGGCGAGGCGCTCCTTGTAGACTTGGATCATGTTGGCTACCTTCTGCTCCACATCGGCCTTGGCTTCAGGGGAGAATTTTTGACCAGCATACCAGAGCCCGATGGCTTGATTGAAAGGCGCTTGAGCTAGGTAAAAGGCAGCTTTTTTCTTGTCTTGCGCTTGAGGTGTTCCAGATAGGGCACGGCGGTAAGCGCCTGCTAGGACACGGATTTCGTCAGTCAAGTAGGCTTCAGCTGACGCGATAGCGTTAAAGATAAGCACGGCCTTGAGCAGGGGCCAAGTCTCTTCGCAGTAGAATTGGTTGGCAGCTTGCCAGAAACGCTCCTCAGGTACGATAATCTGGTCAGGAATTTGCCCGATGAGTTGGGTGAAGATGGCATCTAAAGGTAGATTCGGTGCTAAGGCTTTGAAATCTTCCCACTTGTAAGGGTGGTAAAGCTTGGCATATTCTGAACTTTCCTCCCGTGACAGAACGACTTTGGCAATTCGAGCATCCAGTTCTAAAACCTTATCCAGCAAATCTTGGATTTCTTCTACTGAAAATTCGAATTTTTGCAGCAAAGCTTCGGAAGCCTCGCGCCATTTTTTCAAGAGTTTATCCTTTTGAGGATGCCCATCAGCATAGTAGGTCGTGTCTGGGAGAATAGTACCTGGCGCATCTGCCCAGAGGACATTGATACGGGCGTCCATAAAGTCAGGCGCTACACCAAAAGGAAAGAAATTGGGCTTGCCAGCCAGCTCAAACTCGGCAATCTTTGTAGTAAATTCTGCAAAGGAGTTTAGCGCTTGATATTCCGCAATCAAAGGCAAAACAGGCTTGATACCGAGTGCTTCCCGCTTGTCATAGTCAGCTGCTAAACGATGGTACTTGATAAAGTTTTGCAAAATAGCATCGTCAGGAACTTCCTCACCCCGCAGCCATTGATCAGTAGTGGAGAGCATCAGCTTTTCAATCTCATCTGATAAATCTGTGAAACCGCCGGTGACAGGCTTGTCATCTGGGATAACGGCCGTTTTGGCCCATTCACCATTAATGGCATCATAAAAATCATCTTGTAAACGTGTCATGTTTTTCTCGCTTTCCTGCTTTTGATATAACCTTATCAAAATTAGCTCCTTTTTTCAAATATTTCTTATATTGATTTTAAGGATTTTTTAAAAATTAACTTGACTTAATTTTCATTTTAATGTATATTAAAACAAAAGAGGTATAACAATGATTGAAATGAAAAATTTAAGTGTCAGTTATCAAGGACAGCTGGCCTTAGAACCAACTTCTTTAACAATAAAAGGACCAACTATCACAGGTATTATCGGACCAAACGGGGCTGGAAAGTCAACTCTCATAAAAGGTATGTTAGGAATTGTTGAGAGTGAGGGGCAGACTTTTCTGGATAGAAAACCCATGAAGCAAGAATTAAGCAAGATTGCTTATGTGGAGCAGAAAATTCACATTGATTATAATTTTCCGATCAAGGTCAAGGAGTGTGTGTCTCTGGGCTTATATCCTAAGATCAAGCTTTTTCAACGCCTCAAGACCTCTGACTGGGAAAAGGTTGCTCGGGCTTTGAAAATCGTTGGTTTAGAAGATTTTGCTGAGCGGCAGATTAGCCAGTTGTCTGGTGGGCAATTTCAACGGGTCTTGATTGCCCGCTGCTTGGTTCAGGAGGCTAAATATATCTTCCTAGATGAGCCTTTTGTTGGGATTGACTCAGTCAGCGAAGAGATTATCATGGAAACGCTCCGCCAGCTAAGAAAAGCTGGAAAGACGATTTTGATTGTTCATCATGACTTGAGCAAGGTAGTCGCTTATTTTGATCAAGTCTTGCTGCTTAACAAGGGAGTCATTGCTTTCGGATCAACTGAGAGCACCTTCACCAAAGAAAATATGCAGGAGACCTACGGCTCTCAGCTCTTTATGAATGGAGGTGACTAGGATGATCCAGGAATTTATTCAAGGATTGCATGATTTTCATTTCCTGCAAAATGCGTTGATTACGGCCATTGTGATTGGAGTGGTGGCAGGTGCCGTTGGGTGCTTTATCATTTTGCGGGGCATGTCGCTCATGGGGGATGCCATTTCTCACGCGGTGCTGCCCGGCGTGGCTCTGTCCTACATTTTGGGAATTAATTTCTTCATCGGTGCCATCACCTTTGGCTTACTAGCTTCTATTATCATCACCTACATCAAGGGCAATTCCATTATCAAGAGTGACACAGCTATCGGAATTACTTTTTCTTCCTTCTTGGCTCTGGGGGTCATTTTGATTAGTGTTGCCAAGAGTTCGACCGATCTTTTCCATATCCTCTTTGGGAATATCTTGGCGGTGCAAGACCTTGATATGTGGATTAGTATTGGCGTGGGTCTTTTGGTGCTGCTGGTCATCACTATTTTCTTCAAGCAGCTTTTGCTGACGTCCTTTGACCCGCTCTTAGCCCAAGCTATGGGAATGAAGGTGAATTTTTACCACTATTTACTGATGATTCTATTGACTCTGGTATCTGTCACAGCCATGCAAAGTGTCGGAACGATTCTGATCGTGGCCATGCTGATTACACCAGCTGCGACAGCCTATCTCTATGCTAAGAGTCTCAAGACCATGATTTTATTGTCATCTGCCTTGGGGGCTGGTGCATCTGTTTTAGGTCTCTTCATCGGTTATAGTTTTAATGTTGCAGCAGGTTCTAGTATCGTTCTAACCTCTGCCCTGATCTTTTTGGTTTCATTTTTTATCGCACCAAAACAGCGGTATTTAAAAAGAAAAGTAAAATAATATATTTATGGAGGATTTCCAATGAAAAAATGTCGTTTCTTAGTTCTGCTTTTGCTGGCTTTTGTCGGCCTAGCAGCCTGCTCTAGTCAAAAAAGCAGTACCGAGACTGGTTCTTCAAAATTGAATGTTGTTGCGACCAACTCGATTATTGCGGATATTACAAAGAATATCGCTGGCGATAAGATCAATTTGCACAGTATCGTACCTGTCGGCCAAGACCCACATGAATACGAGCCTCTGCCTGAAGATGTCAAAAAGACTTCCCAAGCGGATCTGATCTTCTACAATGGGATCAACTTGGAAACAGGCGGTAATGCTTGGTTCACAAAATTAGTAGAAAATGCTAAGAAGAAAGAAAACAAGGACTATTATGCTGTCAGCGAAGGTGTGGACGTGATTTACTTGGAAGGCCAAAGTGAAAAAGGGAAAGAAGACCCTCATGCTTGGCTCAACTTGGAAAATGGGATCATCTATGCTCAAAACATTGCTAAGCGTTTGAGCGAAAAAGACCCAGCTAACAAAGAAACTTACGAGAAAAATCTTAAAGCTTATGTGGAAAAACTAAGCGCTTTGGACAAGGAAGCCAAAGAGAAATTCAACAACATTCCTGAAGAAAAGAAAATGATTGTAACCAGCGAAGGTTGCTTCAAATACTTCTCTAAGGCCTACAATGTGCCATCTGCCTATATTTGGGAAATCAACACTGAAGAAGAAGGGACTCCAGACCAAATTAAAACTTTGGTTGAAAAACTACGCAAGACGAAAGTGCCATCTCTCTTTGTGGAATCAAGTGTAGACGACCGTCCGATGAAGACTGTTTCTAAAGACACCAACATTCCAATCTACGCTAAAATCTTCACTGACTCTGTTGCAGAAAAAGGCGAAGAAGGCGATAGTTATTACAGCATGATGAAATATAACTTAGAAAAGATTGCAGAAGGTCTGTCTAAATAATGATAAGAGGTTGGGAAGATAAAATCCTAACCTCTTTATTTCTGAAGGACAAGCTTTACATGGAGTCGCTCTCAAATTTTCGGTCAAATTATTCGAAAAAAATCACAATTCGCAGTACAATGGAGCTATCAAACATGAATGGAGACTTCCTATGACAACTTTTCTCGGAAATCCTGTAACCTTTACGGGTCAGCAATTGCAAGTCGGCGACACAGCCCACGATTTTAGCCTGACAGCAACTGACCTTTCAAAGAAAACCTTGGCTGACTTTGCTGGCAAAAAGAAAGTTCTCAGCATCGTGCCGTCTATCGATACTGGCGTTTGCTCAACTCAGACCCGTCGTTTCAATCAAGAACTCTCTGACTTGGACAATACCGTTGTTATCACGGTTTCAGTTGACTTACCTTTTGCTCAAGGCAAATGGTGTGCTGCTGAAGGCATCGAAAATGCTGTCATGCTATCTGACTACTTCGACCATTCTTTTGGTCGCGACTATGCTGTCCTCATCAATGAATGGCATCTGTTAGCTCGTGCAGTCCTAGTTTTGGATGAAAACAATACTGTGACCTATGCTGAATATGTTGACAACATCAACACTGAGCCAGATTATGATGCAGCCATTGCGGCAGTCAAAAGTCTGTAAAGAAATATACTTTTCCAAAAAATGCACTCAATTCTTCCTAAGGGTTGAGTGTATTTTTGTCTTCTTGGCTAAAAATTTTGGAAAATACAAAAAGACAAACATCAATTTTGACGTTTGTCTAAGATTTGAAAGAGCCATCTAGGCTCTTTTGTTTATTCTGTAGTTAATTCTTTCTGGGCTTCCTTGCCTTGGTCCAACAGGGCTTGGATAATCTTTTGATCACGCAGTTTGACAGAGTTGTTGATGGTTTCTGCGGATTGGATGACAGCCGCTTCTAGCAGAGCGCGTTTTTCCCGTCCTTTATCAATGGCTTCGATAATGCCTTGATTTTGTGCGACGAGGCTTTCTGCCAACTTAGTGACAGACTCAACAGCGATAGTAGGGCTTTGGGAAATTCGCTCCAGTTGAGGAATGACTTCCTTGCTGGTTTCGGCGAGCATTTGCAGGGCAGCGTTATTCGCATTAGAGATAGCGTCAGCTACCTGACCAGACTTCATCGATTGCTGGAGAATGCCTAACTGGGCGATAGACAGTTTCATCGTTGGAATGGTATTGCGGCGGAGCATTCCTAGCTTCTGGCGCATATCAGAGGAAACCTTGACCAGATTACGCATTTGAGGCGTTGTCGCCCAAGCTACATAGAGACGACTGACATATTCAGTGTGTTGCTGCTCTAAGGTATTGACCACCTCTGTCATTCGGGCTAATTCTTGCGATTTAACTTGGTAGTCAACGGTTGTCATATCTAACTGAGCAACTTCAGCCTGTAGCTTGAGCGCTCGATTGCCAGCTTCTCGCTGAGACGCTTCGATAAAAGAAATAACTCCAACTAGGTTTTCAATCGATTTGGTATTGTCCTCAATCAGCATTTCAGCAGAAACAATATTGCGAGCCAGAACGTCTTCTTGTTTGACGACGGTTGCAGCCATGCCGTCCATTTTCTGCTCAATATTTTGTGAGTCGAAATAGAATTCTTGAAGAGTGTTTCGGCTTTGTTTGAAGAGTTTTTCCAGGAAATTAGGCTTTTTGTCCAATTCTGCTACTTGAGCATCCTTGTATTTTGCGACAAAGCCATTGAGTTCTTTGTTAGTGTTTTTTAAGAGCTCATCTACCTGGGGAATTTGTAATTTTTTCTGCTCGGCTAAGATACGATTGACAGTACCGTTGACTTCTTCTACAGCAGATTGGCCAAAGTCCAGCAAGGCATTCTGGTCCGATACGAAATTATCCACTAGCTGAGGCGCTTTAGCTGTAATCGCACTCTGTTGCTCAGGCGTCAGCTTTTCTAGAAAAGTGAGCTGGCCGTTTTCTTGACTTGTATTGGCTTCGATGATTTCTGTTGTTTTGTCGCTTTTGCTGATGGCATTGTTGGCAATTTTATCAATGTCAAAATTAAATTCTTGGCTCATAGTTTCTCCTTTGGTTTATCTAGCTTAAAAGCCGGTGTCTGTTTGCTTTTCTTTGTCTAGGATACGCAGGCTGATGTCAAAGTCCCTCAAATCAGCTTCATTTAATTGGCGCAGCGCCTCGTCTAGGTCCAAGTCAAACTGCTCGATGGCTGTTTTGGCCTTGGCTAGCCGCTCCTCGGCATTGTAAAAATCTTTGGGAGAGGCTTTGATTTTGAGGTAGCCTTCTAAAATATCTTCGTAGTGCTCCATCTGGGACTGATGAATGGCAGTCAGCTCTTCCTTGTTGTTGCTTTCGGATTGAGAGATTTTTTGCAGAATGGCCTCGTGGTCAATCTGAATATTGTGAACCGTAGCGACCAATTCTGGGGCTAGCTCTTCTAGACTAGTTTTCTTAGGCTGCGCTTCTTTTTGCCTTTTCTCACGTTCAATTTTTTGCAGTTGTTTATCAATTTCCTCGGTTACAGTAGTAATTTTAGTCTGAATGCGCTGGTAGACAGAGGCAGGAATTTCATCTCGCAATTCCTTAGCAACGTTTTTGATATAGGTGAGTTGGGGAAGAATTTGCAGGGCCAAATCTTGGTAGTCTTCCTTCTTGCCGTATTCTTGGTAGCTTTCTAATTCTTTAATACGGCGGTCAGCCTGCCCAATCTCTGCTTTTAAATCTTCAATACGGCCAATGCTGGCTTGTTTAGCTTCAATACGAACTCTTTTCTGTCTTTGGTAGCGATAGATTCCGTAGCCAACACCTCCCAAAATAGCAATGGGGATCAGATAGCTGGCTATCACTCCAGAACCAAATATAATTGCAAGTATCCAAATCCAGCTAAACCATTCCGGCTGCTGGTTAGAATAATTCTTTCTTCTCGACATAAACCTTTCTCTTTCTTCTCAATATGATATCTCTATTTTAACATAAAAGCTAGTTTTTGAAGGAGAAAGATTGATATATTCAGACGCACTTTTAGATTTGATGAGAATATTTGCCTCATCAAGAAAGAGCTTTGCTTCCTTTACTGAAAGCAAGCGTAAGAGTTCTTTTTTATCACAAGTGGGCAAGCAAAAATCGCAAGGAAACCCTGCGATTCGTATTTTATCAGTCCACTTCTGGGAAAAGTTTGGCCAGTATTTTAGGAGTGATACTTTGTCCCGGCCCCTCAGCACAATAGGTGTGCATATACATAGAGGGGTTGAAGTTGAGCTCGATGCAGGTGCAGTTGGGATTTTCCTTGGTAGAAATAGCAGAGCTGTCAGGGATGATTAGGTCAACGCCACAAGCCCAAGCTCCCATAGCCTTTGCCATGTCCGCAGCGAGTTCCTTATAAGATGGGTGCATGCTGTCTGTGACATCAATCGAGTCTCCGCCAGTAGAAATATTGGAATTGCGCCGCAAGTACACCTTGACTCCAGCAGGCAGGATATCATCTGGTCCGTAGCCTTGCTGGTCCAGCATAAGCAGTTCAATGTCCCCTAGTTCAATAATCTCAAGCGGTGAGCGATGGTCACGACCGCGCAGGGGATTGTCGTTTTTGATGGCAACCAATTCTCTCACGGTATGCTGACCGTCTCCGACGACATTGGCTGCTACTCGCAAGAGGACTGCCTCACACTGACCGTCTAAGACAAAGAAGCGGTACTCCGTTCCTGCGATAAATTCCTCCACTAAGACGGCAAGGTCTTCTGAAAAAGCAATCTCCAAAGCCTTGCGATAGGCTTCCAGGCTAGCTGGTTCTTGGAAGATAGAGATGCCCAGTCCGAAGTTGGTTGACTTGGGTTTGACGACAATTTGTCGATCCTTAATCAAAGGGTAATAGGCCAGTCCCTCTTCAAGAGAAGAAAATTCTGCTCCAGCTGGAACGGGAAAGTCAGCTGCTGCCAAAATCTTTTTGGTGACTGTTTTATTGGCCATGGCCAAAGGGATGACATAGTTATCCTTGGAGGTCATATTGCCGTTCTTGACATACTCCACATGCTGACCGTGCCAAAGCTTGAGAAATTGGTCATTTTCATCTAAGATTTCGAGATGGAGTCCTTTCTGGAGAGCGTCAAACATAAGCATTTGAGTGGACAGCTCCATCTTTTCGTAGCCCTTGAGGGCGTAGGGTGCAGTCCAGGCGTAATCTCGATATTCCCGTGCTTTTGCCAGTCCAAATGCTGAGAGGGAGTTCTTCTCAATATGAGGCAATAATTGCCCTGCCAGAGTCAGTTTGGGCTCAGTCAGCGTAGCTCTGACTTGCGCTAGCAATTGACGGTAGGCCTCAGGGAGATTGAAATGTTGGATCACATTTTCCATAGCTTGGAGAATAGCAGAGCTGTCGGCCTCTGCAGGTAGGGGCGTCAAGGGGTGAGACAAAGCAACGGCATCGTTGAGAGCATGAGCCGCTTGTAGCTGTGTATCACTATCTGTCACATCATCCAGCCACAATAGAGCCAAGAGAAAGAGATGGACCGTGTCCAAGGTTTCTTGACTGATGCCCAAAACGTCGAAAGGATTGAGGTCGAAACAGCGCAGTTCCAAGTAAGTAATGCCTTGTTCCAGATAGTCTCGATTTCGTTTTTGACCGCGAAAGCGCACAGGCGAGTAAAATTCCTTTTCTGCACTGAGGTCGCCAGACTCGACATAGGCTTCGATGTCCGAGACATAGCTTTCCAGCGAGCGAAATGACACATGGATATGCTCGTCATTGACGTAGCCGTGATGGCTATTGCGGAGTGAGCGAACAGGAGCCTCAACTGACTCATCGTAAAAGCCAGCTTCTGCCAGTGGAGCCGCACCATAAAGATAGGTCAAGAACCAGCGGAAACGGAGGAAATTACGAGCCAATTTGAGATAGAGAGCATTTTTAAAATCCTTGAAGGAAGAAAAGTTGCTAGCCTCAAAGAGGGCCGTCATCAAATCTTTTCCTAGCTCGATATTGTAATGAATGCCGGAAATGGTCTGGAGGCGTTTGCCATATTTTTCCGCTAAACCTTGCCGATAATGGAGTTCGTAGGCATTTTCTAGGTGGGCAATTTCAATCTCGTCTTCTCGGAGTTGGGGAGGCATGGACAAGGGCCACATGAGTTCATCTTGGGGAATGGAGCGTCCAGCTACATCGGTGATGGCACCCAGCAGGCGGCGGGCCTCCTGAGTTGAAGAGGCGATGGGCGTAATCAATTCGAGCTGCTGCTCGCTAAAATCCGTCTGGATATAGGGATGAAAACTCCGAGAACCCAGAGAGCTGGGGTGGGGAGTTGAAGCCAGTGTCCCTGCCTCTGTCACGCGCAGGGATTCTCTTTCCAGTCCAAAAGTCGCCTGTAAGATCGGGCTGGCAGGGTCGAGCTTTTCAAGTAAACGATCAATAGTCATCATGTTTTTCCGTCCTTAGTATAGTACTTTCAGTCTATTATAAAAAAGGCTAGAAAACAACTATTCGCTACGTTTTTGATGAATTCCCGAACTTTTATTCCCATTTGTTGGATATATTTCGTGAAAATAGAAAATTTTAAAAAGAATTATTCGCTTTCAAAAGTGAAAATCCAAATTTAAAAGACACCTGATCTTGAAAAAAATTCAAAATTTTCTTATAATAAAGTGTAAGATACGTTTGCAGGTGAAACTCCTGCCTTGTAGATTAAGAAAGGAAGAGCTCTCGCAGCTCAGACGAAATTATGACATCAGTTGTTGTTGTAGGGACCCAATGGGGAGATGAAGGAAAAGGGAAAATTACGGATTTCCTTTCGGCCAATGCTGAAGTGATTGCCCGCTACCAAGGCGGTGACAATGCTGGACATACGATTGTGATTGACGGGAAAAAATATAAATTGCACTTGATTCCGTCAGGAATTTTCTTCCCAGAAAAGATCTCAGTAATCGGAAACGGGATGGTGGTCAATCCTAAATCTCTGGTCAAGGAGTTGGCTTATCTGCATGAAGAAGGTGTTACCACAGATAATTTGCGTATTTCAGACCGTGCCCATGTCATCCTGCCTTACCATATCGAGCTGGATCGCTTGCAAGAGGAAGCGAAAGGCGACAATAAAATTGGGACCACGATCAAGGGAATTGGCCCTGCCTACATGGACAAGGCTGCGCGTGTTGGTATCCGTATCGCTGACCTCTTGGATAAAGACATTTTCAGAGAGCGCTTGGAGCGTAATCTAGCTGAGAAAAACCGCCTCTTTGAGAAATTGTACGATAGCCAAGCGATGAGCGTTGACGATATTTTTGAAGAATATTATGAATACGGTCAGCAAATCAAGCAGTATGTGACCGACACCTCTGTCATCCTCAATGACGCTCTAGATCAAGGCAAGCGTGTCCTCTTTGAAGGGGCACAAGGCGTCATGCTGGATATTGACCAAGGTACCTATCCATTTGTAACTTCGTCTAACCCAGTTGCCGGTGGGGTGACGATCGGTTCAGGTGTTGGTCCAAGCAAGATTGACAAAGTTGTTGGTGTCTGCAAAGCCTATACGAGCCGTGTCGGTGATGGACCATTCCCAACAGAGCTGTTTGATGAAGTGGGCGAGC
>ERZ772999.1760-NODE-1760-length-12329-cov-2.295584_pt1 | contig 12329 bp, 10 predicted proteins | sample MGYA00511467_ERZ772999 | MGnify/ENA primary metagenome ERZ772999 (study PRJEB29015, sample SAMEA2738064) | human oral metagenome | biome: human oral; feature: human-associated habitat; material: saliva | place: China | collected 2218 ...
TGGGAATTTATTCCCTAAGCCTAGAGAGAAACGACGAAAAAGGTGCAAATAAAATTTTCTCAAGTGTCGATGAAGTAATGATCGCTGAAGAGGCTAATACACTTGGCCTTCACGCAAAAATTAAGACAATGGTTGATAATAAGATCATCTTCACAACAGCTGGTCGTTTGATTTTAAGAGCGATACTACCTGATTTTGTTCCTGATAATATGTGGAATAAGATCATGAAGAAAAAAGATATTGCAAATTTGGTTGATTATGTTTATAGAAATGGCGGCCTTGAAGTAACGGCTGACTTCCTTGATAAGCTTAAAAATTTAGGCTTTAGATATGCTACAAAAGCGGGAATTTCTATCTCTATCGCAGACATCATCGTGCCAGATAGCAAGCAAAAATATATCGACGAAGCTAAGAAAAAAGTTCGTGAAATTCAAAAGCAATATGGCGCTGGTCTTTTAACAGATAGTGAGAGATACAACAAGATCATCGATATCTGGACAGATACAAATAATAGCGTTGCAAGCGAGATGATGAAGCTTATTCAAAGTGATAAGGGCGGATTTAACTCAATTTATATGATGGCTGACTCAGGTGCGAGAGGTAGTGCAGCGCAAATTCGCCAGCTAGCTGGTATGCGTGGTCTTATGGCAAAACCGGACGGCTCGATTATCGAAACACCGATCATTTCAAACTTCCGTGAAGGTCTAAACATAATGGAGTACTTCAACTCAACCCACGGAGCTAGAAAGGGTCTTGCAGATACCGCGCTAAAAACAGCCAACGCTGGTTACCTAACAAGAAAGCTAATCGACGTTGCTCAAAACGTTAAAGTCACAATGCACGACTGCGGTACGCACGAGGGCGTTGAGATCACAGATATCACAGAGAGTGGTGAGCTAATAGAGAGCCTTGAAGAGAGAGTCTTGGGCCGTGTTTTAGCAGATGATGTGATCGATCCTATAACAAATGAAATTTTATTTAGCGAAGGCACATTGCTTGATGAGGAGAAAGCTAAGGCTATAACAGAAGCTGGCATAAAATCAGTAAGCATTAGAACACCTATCACATGCAAGGCGCCAAAAGGCGTTTGCGCAAAATGCTACGGCTTAAATTTGGGTGAGGGCAAACTTGTAAAACCAGGTGAGGCTGTCGGTATCATCTCAGCTCAATCAATCGGTGAGCCAGGTACTCAGCTAACGCTAAGAACATTCCACATCGGTGGTACGGCTTCTACTGAACAGCAAGATCGTCAAGTCATCGCTCAAAAAGAGGGCTTTATTAGATATTACAACCTTAGCACATACGAGAACAACGGCAAGAAAATCGTTGCAAACAGAAGAAGTGCAGCTGTACTACTTGTTGAGCCAAAGATAAAATCAACAATCGATGGTAAAATCGAGATCGAATATGCTCACGAAGACGTAAATATCGTTATCAAAGGCAAAAAAGAAGAGATCAAATATACCATCAGAAGAAACGATCTTGCTAAACCAAACGAACTAGCTGGCGTTAGTGGTAAGATCGAAGGCAAGATGTATATCCCTTATGCAAATGGCGACAAAGTAAAAGAAAACGAGAGTATCGTCGAAATCATAAAAGAGGGTTGGAACATTCCAAATCGTATCCCTTATGCTAGTGAGCTTAAAATTTCAGACGGCGATCCAGTAACTAGAAAGATCACAGCAGATGCAAATGGTGTGGTTAAATTTTTCATACTAAAAGGTGACTTCCTTGATAGACTAAAAGATATCAAAAAAGGTCATAAAGTAACTGAAAAAGGCTTCTTTGTTGTTGTTTCTGACAAAGACGGACGTGAGGCAGTTCGCCACTACATCCCAAGAAATTCTATCATTCAAGTATCAGACAATGATGCGGTAGAAAGAGCGACAGTGGTCTCACTACCTGAAAAAGATGACAAGCTAATAATCGCTGAGTGGGATCCATACTCAACTCCAACTATCGCAGAAGAGGCTGGTGTGGTTAGCTTTGAAGATGTAGAGCCAGGATATAGTGCGACTGAGCAAGCTGATGAGGCAACTGGCCAAAGACGTCTTGTCATCAACGAATATTTGCCAAGTGGCGTAAAACCAGCGATCATTATCACTACAAAGAGCGGACATTTGATCAAGTACCCACTTGATCCAAAAACTGCGATCTTTGTTTCAAGTGGCGATGAAGTAGCTCAAGCTGACATTTTGGCTAAGACTCCAAAAGCTGTTGCTAAGTCAAAAGATATCACCGGTGGTCTTCCAAGAGTTAGTGAGCTATTTGAAGCAAGACGCCCTAAAAATACAGCTATCGTTGCAGAGATAGACGGTGTTGTTAGATTTGACAAGCCACTTCGCTCAAAAGAGCGCATCATCATCCAAGCAGAAGATGGCACGACAGCTGAGTATTTGATCGAGAAGAGCCGCCAGATCCAAGTAAGAGACGGCGAATTTGTCCATGCTGGTGAGAAACTAACAGACGGACTTATCTCAAGCCACGATATCTTAAGAATTCTTGGTGAAAAGGCACTTCACTACTATTTGATCAGTGAAATTCAGCAAGTTTATCGCCGCCAAGGTGTTGCGATCGCTGATAAGCATATCGAGATCATCGTCTCTCAAATGCTTCGCCAAGTCAAAATCGTCGATAGTGGAAATACAAATTTCATCGTTGGCGACATGGTTTCAAGAAACAAATTTAAAGAAGAGAACGAACGCATCATGAAAATGGGTGGCGAGCCAGCTATCGCTGAGCCGATCCTTCTTGGTGTCACAAGAGCGGCTATCGGAAGTGATAGTGTGATCTCTGCTGCGTCATTCCAAGAGACAACTAAGGTCTTAACAGAAGCGTCAATCGCTGCTAAATTTGACTATCTTGAAGATCTAAAAGAGAACGTCATCCTTGGACGTATGATCCCAGTTGGTACTGGTTTTTACAAAGATAAAAAGATAAAGATCAAAGAAAACTAATATATTAAGCCCCGCTTTTGGGGCTTAATCCTCTCATAAATTTACCCACTTAAATTTACAAAATTTCAAAATTTACAAGCCGTTAATCAATATTAAATAAAATCCCTAACTAAAAATATGTAACGGAGATATTATGAAAAATGTCGATCTTGGACTTTTATTTCTGCGCTTAGGCCTTGGAATTTGCCTTTTTATGCATGGCTTTGGCAAAATTTTACACGGGGTTGGCGGCGTAAAGAGCATTTTAATTGATGCTGGACTACCTAGCTTTTTGGCGTATTTTGCCTATCTTAGCGAGGTTTTAGCCCCTATAATGATCGCCGTTGGCTTTTACTCAAGGCTTGGCGCGCTCCTAGTTTTTGGCTCTAGTCTTGTCATTTTGTATTCGTATTTTGGCTTGTCAAATTTACTTGAGCTAACTAATGTAAATGGCTTTAAAGCAGAGCTTATATATCTTTATATCGCTATATCACTTTGCATCATCTCGACTGGTAGTGGCAAATACGCTATCAAGCAAGATTGATCTAAATTTAGCACATATTAGATGTGCTAAATTTTCACACATTTATTTTAAATTTTAAATTTATTTTATTTTTTTATAACAATTTAAGTTTGTAGCCTTTAAATTCAAAAATATCTCAAATTTAAAGGACACATGATGAACTCTATAAAAAAAGAGCCTTCGTTTCTGCTGGCCCTTACGCCTATCTTGGTTATGATCGTAGGTCTTGCACTTGGCGTTGGTTATATGAAGCTAAAGGTTGAGCCGATCATTTTGATAGCAGCTCTCGTGGCTGGTGGCATCGCTTGGAGACTAGGATATAGTTGGAGCGAGCTTCAAGAAGGGGTGATAGAGAAAATTTCAAGCTCATTGCCAGCACTTATGATACTTTGGGCAGTCGGTCTGCTCATTGGCTCGTGGGTATTTTCAGGCACCATCCCTATGATCATCTACTACGGCGTAGATCTTATAAGTCCGCAGTATCTAGTCCTAACTGCTTTTGTCATCGCAGCTATCATCTCAACCGTAACTGGCACATCTTGGGGTTCTGCTGGCACAGTCGGTGTTGCCATCATGGGCATAGCTCAAGGTCTTGATGTAAATTTAGCAGCAACTGCTGGTGCGGTAGTCGCAGGAGCATACTTTGGCGATAAACTCTCCCCACTCTCAGACACGACAAACCTAGCTCCGATAGCTGCTGGCTCAGAGCTTTATGAGCACATCAGACATATGTTTTATACGACTATCCCAGCAACTATCGTTGCGATAGCAGCTTATCTATTCTTTGGTAGCGAGGCGGCAAGCAGTGGTGCAAATGTTTCAGAGTCGGTTTTGGCGCTTCAAGGTCAGCTTGATAAAATTTTTCACTGGAACATCATCTTACTTTTGCCTGTGCTTTTTGTCTTGGCTGGCTCAGTGCTAAAGTGGCCAACGATACCTGTCATGATCATAGCTTCGCTATTTTCAGTGCTTCTTGGCGTTATCGTTCAAGATTTTAGCTTTAAAAATGGCTTTATCTCAGTGATGACTGGCTTTAACGTCACGATGAGCGGCATTAATATGGAGTTTTCAAAAGATATCACCAAGCTTCTAAACAGAGGCGGCGTGAGCTCGGTAAATTCAACCACCATCCTAGTCATCTGCGCTATGGGCTTTGCTGGCATCATCTCAAAAACTGGCATGCTTACAAAGGTGCTTCACACCATCATGGCAAGGGTCAAATCAACAGCAGGAGTCATCATCTCGACTATCGGCTCATGCCTAACCGTCGCATTTGTCACAGGCAGCTCATATCTTTCTATCCTCATCCCTGGTGAGATGTTTAAAGACTTCTATAAAGAGAAAAATTTAGCAGCCAAAAACCTATCAAGAACACTTGAAGACTCTGGCACCGTGATCGTCCCACTCATCCCTTGGTCAGCAGCAGGCGCATATATGACAGCTACACTTGGTGTGCCAACGGTAGATTATTTGCCATGGGCTATTTTAAACTACATGGGCGTTGTCTTTGCTATCATTTTAGCTCTTACTGGCATTGGTATCGCTAAGATAAATAAGGACGCCAAATGATACTTATAAAAAACGTCAAAATTTACTCACCAAAATTTCTTGGTCAAAAAGATATATTTATATGTAATGGCAAGATCGTCTGCATAGCTAAAAATTTAGAGCCAAATTTGCCAAATGTAAAGGTGATCGACGCTTCAAATTTAGTAGCCATACCAGGTCTCATTGATAAGCACGTGCATATCACTGGAGGTGGCGGAGAGGGTGGCTTTAAGACTAGAGTGCCTGAGATCATGCTATCAAATTTAATAGAAGCTGGCATAACGACGGCTGTTGGCCTACTTGGAACTGACAGCACGACAAGAAGCGTTGAAAATTTAGTCGCAAAAGCACACGCGCTAAACGACGAGGGCATCACATGCTACGCTCACACTGGCGCATACAGCTCCAAAACGCCAACCATAACTGGCGAGATCGAAAAAGATATTGTCTTTGTTGATCCGATAATCGGCACAAAACTAGCCATAAGCGACCACCGCTCATCAAGCGTGAGCAAAGATGAGCTCGCTCACATAGTCTCTGCTGGCAGGGTGGCTGGTATGATCAGCTCGAAGTCAGGCCACACCACGCTTCACATGGGTGACGGTAAAAAGGGCTTAAATTTGATCTATGAAGTGCTAAATGAGTACGACATGCCAATCACACTATTTCAACCAACGCACGTAAATAGAAACGAGGAGCTTTTTAAACAAAGCTTTAAATTTATAAAAGATGGCGGCTATATCGACTTTACCTGCATGCCAGGACTTACGCCACTTGAGGCTGTAAAGCGCGTCAAAAAAGAAAATTTACCGACAAATAAGATAACAATTAGCTCAGACGGCTTTGGCAGCTACTCTAGCTATGATAGCGACGGAAATTTACTAAAAATTGGCATCGCTAGCGTCAAGAGCCTATATGAAGAGTTTATAAATTTCGTAAAAGATGGCTTTGGTATCGAGGAGGCGTTGCCATATTTTACGACAAACGTGGCAAAAAGTGTGGCCTTACAAAATAAAAAAGGCGAGATAAAAGAAAATTACGATGCAGATATTTTGCTAATCAATGAGAAATTTGAGATTAAATTTGTCGTTGCAAAGGGTGAAATTTTAAAAGATGACAGCGGTTTTATAAAAAAAGGAACGTATGAATAAGTCTAACTTATTAACCGTTATTTAAGCTTTTTTTAAATAAAATTAGGTCTTTTTAATAAATTTAGTTGAAAGGAATTATTGTGCCAACCATAAATCAATTGGTCAGAAATGAACGCAAGAAAGTGACTGTTAAGTCAAAATCTCCAGCGTTAAAAGAGTGCCCTCAAAGAAGAGGAGTTTGCACTAGGGTTTATACTACAACTCCTAAAAAACCAAACTCAGCTTTGAGGAAAGTTGCCAAAGTTAGGCTTACAAGCGGTTTTGAAGTCATCAGCTATATCGGCGGTGAAGGTCACAACCTACAAGAACACAGTATCGTTTTAGTTCGCGGCGGTAGGGTTAAAGACTTACCAGGTGTTAAATATCACATCGTTCGTGGCGCACTTGATACTGCTGGTGTTGCAAAAAGAACAGTTTCTCGTTCTAAATATGGTGCAAAACGCCCTAAAGCTGGCGCTGCTGCTCCAAAAAAGTAAAAAATTAGGTTCGCAGACGTTGCTTAAATTTGCAAACGTTTGAGTAAAATTTCATAAAAATTTGAAGGAAAAATCAAAATGAGAAGAAGAAAAGCTCCTGTAAGGGAAGTTTTACCTGATCCGATTTACGGAAATAAAATAATCACTAAATTTATTAATTCTCTTATGTATGATGGCAAAAAAAGCGTCGCTACAGAGATAATGTATGGTGCTATTAAAGCTATCGAAAAGAAAAATGCTGAGGTTAAAGGCATCGACGTTTTTAACGACGCTATCGAAAATGTAAAACCTATTTTAGAAGTTAAATCACGCCGTGTTGGTGGTGCTACTTATCAAGTGCCAGTTGAGGTTCGCCCAGCTCGCCAACAAGCTCTTGCTATCCGCTGGCTTATAACTTTTGCTAGAAAAAGAAGCGAAAGAACAATGGTTGATAAACTAGCAAATGAGCTTTTAGATGCGGCAAATTCAAAAGGTGCATCTTTCAAGAAGAAGGAAGATACTTACAAGATGGCAGAGGCTAATAAAGCATTTGCTCACTACCGCTGGTAAGAAAGAATTAGCATGGCAGAGAGAAAAACGCCTTTACATAAGGTAAGAAATATCGGTATTGCGGCTCACATTGATGCTGGAAAGACAACTACTAGTGAGAGAATTTTGTTCTTCACTGGTATGAGCCATAAGATAGGTGAGGTTCATGATGGCGCTGCTACTATGGACTGGATGGAGCAAGAAAAAGAGCGTGGTATTACTATTACATCAGCTGCAACTACAGCGTTTTGGAAGGGCTACCAAGTAAACCTAATCGACACTCCGGGACACGTTGACTTTACTATTGAAGTTGAGCGTTCTATGCGTGTTCTTGACGGTGCTGTTGCGGTATTTTGTTCTGTTGGTGGTGTTCAGCCACAGTCTGAAACTGTTTGGAGACAAGCAAATAAATATCACGTACCAAGAATCGTTTTTGTTAATAAAATGGATAGAATTGGTGCAAATTTCTTTAGAGTTGAAGAGCAGATTAGAGAAAGATTAAAAGCAAATCCAGTACCTATCCAAATTCCTATCGGTGCAGAGGATAACTTTAAAGGTGTGGTTGATCTTGTGAGAATGAAAGCATACGTTTGGAATGACGAGAAAAAGCCAACTGACTATGTAGAAGAAGAAATTCCAGCTGAAGTTAAAGATAAAGCTGAAGAATACCGTGCAAAACTAATCGAAGCTGTTTCTGAGACAGATGATAGTTTGATGGAGAAATTCTTTGCAGGCGAAGAACTAACTGAAGAAGAGATCAAAAAAGGTATAAAAGCAGGCTGCTTAAGAATGACTATCACACCTATGCTTTGTGGAACTGCGTTTAAGAACAAAGGTATCCAACCTCTACTTGATGCTGTTGTTGATTATTTACCAGCTCCAGATGAGATCGCAGCGATAAATGGTGTTTATGAAGATGGCACTGAAGTGACTGTTGAAAGTACAGATGATGGCGAATTTGCCGCTCTTGCGTTTAAGATTATGACTGACCCATTTGTTGGACAGCTAACATTTATCCGTGTTTATAGAGGAAGCCTTGAAAGTGGTAGTTATGCTTACAACACAGTTCAAGACTGCAAAGAGAGAATCGGCCGCTTGCTAAAAATGCACTCAAATAAACGTGAAGAGATTACTGAGCTTTTCGCTGGTGAAATCGGCGCGGTTGTTGGTCTAAAAAATACCCTAACAGGCGATACTCTTGCAAGTGAAAAAGATAAAGTTATCCTTGAGAGAATGGACTTCCCAGAGCCAGTTATCAGTGTCGCGGTTGAGCCAAAAACAAAAGCAGATCAAGAAAAAATGGCGATCGCTCTTCAAAAACTAGCTCAAGAAGATCCAAGCTTTAGAGTTAGCACTGATGAAGAGAGCGGACAAACTATTATTAGCGGTATGGGTGAGCTTCACCTAGAGATCATTGTTGATCGTATGCTTCGTGAATTTAAAGTTGATGCTGAAGTTGGTCAACCACAAGTTGCTTACCGCGAGACTATCCGTAAGGCAGTTGAACAAGAGTATAAGTATGCTAAACAATCAGGTGGTCGTGGTCAATATGGTCACGTATTCTTACGTATCGAGCCACTTCCAGCTGCTAGCGGATTTGAATTCGTTAATGACATCAAAGGTGGTGTTGTTCCAAAAGAGTATATCCCAGCTGTTGAAAAAGGTTGTAAAGAAGCGCTTCAAAGCGGTGTTCTTGCTGGATATCCAGTTGAAGATGTTAAAGTTACACTTTTTGATGGTAGCTACCACGAAGTTGACTCATCTGAAATGGCATTTAAACTTGCTGCTTCTATGGGCTTTAAAGAGGGCGCTAGAAAAGCAGGTGCGGTTATCCTTGAGCCAATGATGAAAGTTGAAGTTGAGACTCCAGAAGAGTATATGGGTGATGTTATCGGTGACCTTAATAAGCGCCGTGGCCAAGTAAATTCAATGGATGATAGAAATGGTGTAAAAATCATTGCTGCTTATTGTCCACTTGCTCAAATGTTTGGCTACTCAACAGATCTTCGCTCAATGACCCAAGGTCGTGCGACTTACTCTATGGAATTTGATCACTACGAAGAAGTTCCTAAAAACGTAAGTGAAGAGATTATTAAAAAGAGAAATGGCTAATTAGCTAAAATAGGGCAGAGCGATCTGCCCTTTAAAATTTAACTACTTGAGTAAAAATTTAAACTAACTTGCAAATTTGTCCTCATAGCTCAGCTGGATAGAGCGCAGAATTCCTAATTCTGAGGTCGTGAGTTCGAACCTCGCTGGGGACACCACTCCTGCTTTTAATACTATGCAATAACAATTTTTTTATAGAGTGTTTTTAATCATTTATATTTAGAATTCTTATTTTTATAAGTAGTTGTGTTTGGCATATAAATAAATTTATTTTTTAATGAATTATTTGTATGACCTTACTATCAATAAAATTTATCAAAAAAAATTTTATATATTTAATAATCCATGCTAACATTTCAAAAATTTATTTAAGGAGAGTAGATGAAAAAAATTTTACTTTTAGGAGCCGTTTGTTGCATGTTGTCAGCTGATGTTAAAACTGTTAATATAAGTCCAGATGAGATCAAAAAATATGATCAGATCGTCGACATTAGAACCCCATCTGAATGGCAAGAGACTGGCATCATAGCTGGTGCGAAGACCATCACTTTTGATCCAAGTAATAAGAGTGCATTTTTAGATGAGCTTTCAAAAGCGGTTGATATCAAAAAGCCTATTGCCCTTGTTTGTAGAAGTGGTAGAAGAAGCACAGCAGCAGCTACAGCGATAGATAGCACAGATCTTAAGATTATAAATTTAGATGGTGGCATGAGCAGTTTGATAGAGCAAGGCTACAAAACTACACCTTATAAAAAATAGACAAATTTCTAAATTCTACATTTGGCTACAAGATAAATTTATTTTGTAGCCAAAATTTATACTAAATAATAAATTTTATTATTTGATTAACCAGTGATTAACTCTAAGTCAATATAATTTCATCACATTTAAACAATAAAGAAGGAGACAAAATGTCAAAAGTTATTTTACAGTTAAACACAATTCAGGCTGATGCAAACGCACTTTATATCAAATTTCATGATCTTCACTGGAATGTAAAAGGTATTCAATTTTTTAGCGTCCATGAGTATACAGAAAAAGCTTACGAAGATATGAGCGAGATTTTTGATGACGCAGCTGAGAGAGCTCTTATGCTTGGTGGCAGACCTATCGTCAAGGCTGAGGAGCTAGCAAAAGTCGCTCACATAAAACACGAGCCAAAAGAGAGCTACACCCCAACTGAAGTTTTAGATATTGTTTTGGCTGATTACAAGCACCTTTTGGGCGAGTTTAAAAAGCTTGATGAGCTTGCAGAGGGTGACACAACAACTCAGATGTATGCCGACGAAGCAAAAGACAGCACAACCGTAACTATGGCGCAAGATAAAATCGCAAAATACGAAAAAGCCATCTGGATGCTAAACGCAACACTTGGCAAATAATCACAGCGGGAGCTCTCCCGCTTTACTCTAAATAAATTCCACCTTTTGGCGATATAGTTTTTATAAACTTATAGGAGCCAAATATGCAAATCAGTCAAATCGTAAGCTCATACAACACTTCAAGCGTAAAAGAAAATGTAAAATCAGAAATTTCGCTTCATAAAGATGAAAAAGAGATTTCTAAAAAGCAGCCTGAGGTTTCAAATTTAAGCGCAAAAGAGATCTCAAACAGCTATTTTTTGCAGTATCAAAAAGATATTACTCAAAATGCTAGCTCAAATTTACTAGCGCAAGGTGGTCTAAGCTTTAGCGTGCCTGAAAATTTATCAGACATTTTAGCTGGACTTGATCTAGCAGGTATCGGCTATAACGGCAAAGCTCTAGGAGAGCTAAGTAGTGATGAGGCGAGCGAGCTAGTTAGTGAAAATGGCTTTTTTGGCATCGCAAATACAGCTGATAGGATAGCTGGCTTTGTGCTAAATGGCGCAGGTGATGATGTGGAGAAGCTAAAAGCTGGTAGAGAGGGCGTGGCAAAGGGTTTTGAGGATGCAAAGAAAATTTGGGGCGGAGAGCTCCCTGAAATTTCACAAAAGACTATCGAAAAGACCCTTGAGACGCTCGATAAAAAGATCGCCGAGCTTGGCGGTAACGTCTTAAACGTATCAGCTTAAATTTCTTGGGGTCTCTCCCAAGAAATTTATATATTAATGTAAGCACAAAACTCAAATTTTAAAAACTCGCAAATTTTATTTAATCTTAAAAGCTATACTTTGCTCTTTATATTAAGGAGAAAAGATGAAAGCTAAAATTTTACTTCCTCTAGCAGTAGCCACTATGTTTTTGGGATGCTCATTTTTTGATGATAATCCACCAGTCCGCAAGCAACCAAGGCAAGCTACTAAAACTATACCTGCAAAAAGCTCCATCAAAGGCTTCATAAAAGATGTTAGCTATAAAGATTCGAAATACTGCTACGAGATAGTAGCCAGCGATGTGAAAAATCACAAACTAAACAAAGCAAATTTTTGTGCAAACAGATATTATTACGATAAGGGCGATCTTGTCTATGCGACTTTTTACGCAGATAAGCTCATAGACATGCTTCTTATAAAAGAGGGCGGCTCTAGAGGCGCATATAATGGCATAAGAAAACCACAAAATGAAGTAGTCGTTAAAAGAAAAAATATAAAAACAAATATCGAAGTACCAAAAGAGGAGAAAATTTCTTTTTAGATTACCGTTGATTTACTGCTAGCATATATAATTTCATCAGCAATCAAAACTAGAACTCCTTTTAAGGGGCAAAGCAACGGCCCCTTTTTCTTTTTATCTCCCTTTTTAAAAGTTTCATTTGTAAAAGTTAAATTATCAAAATATACCTCTTTTTGGTCAAAATCGGTAAACGATCGGTAACAAAAGTGCAAAATTTTATGATTTTTTAAGCTTCATATTAAAATTTATTGATTATAATCGTCGACACAAAAACCTTAAAAGGAGAAAAAATGAAACTAACAAAAATTAGTTTAGCCGCTTTGGTTGCTTTAGGCGCATTCTCAAGTGTAGCAAGTGCTACTCCACTTGAAGAAGCTATAAAAAATGTAGATCTTTCAGGATTTGCAAGATATAGATATACAAACAATAAAAGAACTGGTGAGTATTCTAATACAAAAACAGAG
>ERZ772999.1771-NODE-1771-length-12259-cov-23.385529_pt1 | contig 12259 bp, 7 predicted proteins | sample MGYA00511467_ERZ772999 | MGnify/ENA primary metagenome ERZ772999 (study PRJEB29015, sample SAMEA2738064) | human oral metagenome | biome: human oral; feature: human-associated habitat; material: saliva | place: China | collected 2218 ...
AGCGCGCTTCCCTGACACGGAAGAGGTCACTGGTTCGATCCCAGTATCGCGCACAAAGGAAAACCCCTTAGCTTTATGGCTAAGGGGTTTTGTGTTTAACTTTTTGGTTTTAACGAGGGTTGGTGCTCCTCCTTGTTCCTATGTGCGTTCTGGAGGCGGTGCTGCGTATATTTCCTCCGCGCCGTCGCAGGGGACCCGCCCTCGCTTCGCTTCGGGCACCCTGAGGGCGCTTCCGGAAAATACGCTCGCACCGCACCGTGTTTCCAATGTCACGACGGAGGACACCATCCCTCCGCCTCGTAAGTAAAACACTCGCCCCCGGTTTAGTAAGCGCGGGGCTTGTGTGCGCGATACCGGCATAACGAACTGGAGGGGGAGGAGGCTGTCGCCTTCTCAGCCTTTTGCTGGCTCCGCCGGGTCTACGTTTGTAGGGCGTGCATCTTACACACTTCCTCCGCGCCGTCGCAGGGGACCCGCCCTCGCTTCGCTTCGGGCACCCTGAGGGCGCATCCGGAAGGTGTAAGCCTGCCGCCGAACCATTCAGTAACTCACTGGTGCGACCAAAAACTTTGCGTGCGGCACCCACCTCCGATACCCTAATGGAGGAAATCTACACTCACAGATACACCGCCGTATCGCAAAGGAACACCCGTGAAATTCCTCAAAGGGCTCGGCATCTTCTTCGCCGTATGCCTCGCCTTCTCCCTCTGGTACGTCATCCTTGGCGTCGTCATCATCGTACTCATCCTGGGCATTATCCTAACCATCCGCAAAAACCGGTACTTCGCATCCCCCGAATTCCAGATGCACCGGCAACGCACCGCCACGCTCGCCAGTGAATACAACGAAATCGCCAGCTACGTGCACGACATCTACACTCGCGGAATCTACGAACTCGGCACCTCCACCAACGGCATGTACGGTCACCTCGCCACCGTCGAGGCTCAGCAACCCAAAACCTGGCAGACGCTGCTGCGGAAGAAAACTGACGAACGTCCCCCGCACGTCTACAACTCCTCTGAACAGGTCGTTCTCGAAGCCGAGCGGGATCCCATCGGCAGCCTCACCAAGTACTTCCACATCGAAGCCGATCTGCAAACCCTCAAAGACGTGCAGCGCCTCTCCGACGATATCGCGCGCCTAGAAACCGCAATCGACAACGTACGCCGCCGCGAAGAGGACATGCTTGCACACATCAACCCGCCCCCGTTCATCATTAAGCAGTACGCCGACGAGTTCTGGAAAAAACTCAACGTCTACCACGTGGGGCTGAGCGTGCCGTACCCCGTCTACCGATTCGAATACACCTCAGCAGATGGTAAAGAAAACCGTGCCGTCACCGTCACCCTCGATATCCCGACCCTAGACGCGCTCTCGGAAACTCTCGAACGCAAAATACGCTGGGCATGGCCCGAAGGCGGCGAACGCACCCTCATGACCGCGCAGCTACGCCAACGCATCAAAGAACGCGATAACTACACCTGCCAAAACCCCGGATGCGGCAACTCCATCATGCGTGAACGAATCCTCGTCCTGGAGGTTGTCCACAAGGTTCCGCTGTCTAACGGCGGCAATAATGAGCCCGAGAACCTGCAGACCCTCTGCTGGCGTTGCGTGCGCGGACGGAACCTGCGGCTCGCATAAAGCCGCACCTTCCGGAAGCGATATCAGGGTGCCCGCCCGGGCGCTCTCCGCAGCGAAGCAAGGAAGAGCGGAGCGTCCGGGTGCGGCGGGTTCCCCTGCAGGAGCGCAGGAAGGGAGCGGCGCGAGGTAGCCAAGAGCTCCCATACCGTGCTCAAGCCAGGGATTTATGTTAAGGCTGAGGTTAAGGGTATTCTTTTGAACGGTGCCGAGTTTCTTTCCAAAGCAAGCAATTCGATGCTTGCTTGGATTCAGATACCGTCGCGCCGCACACCACCTAATATTTTCCTCATCCTAAAGGGCATACCATGTCTTCATCCCTGACCCGCCGCAAGCTTGTCGCGGGCGCAGCCTGGGCGGCACCGGTCGTCGCGGCATCGGCAACCGTTCCGTCCTACGCGGCATCCGTCGCCGCAGACTGCACTTTGGCGGCCAGCCCGGCCTACAGCATCTCTGGCACCGACGAGGGCGCCAAGACCGTCAAGACATTCACCGTCCCCAACAACGTCTACAAGCTCCGCTTCGAACTGGTTGGCGGCGCGGGCGGTACCAACAACCGCATGACCCCGGCGGGTTCCGGCGCGAAGGTCACCGGCGTTGTTGCGGTTACCCCCGGATCCACCGTGCAGATCGTGGCCGCCGCGGGCGGCATCGGCGACGGTTCGCTCACCCCCACGGCCGGCGGCGAAGGCTACGGCAACGGCGGCTCCGTGCCCGCCTACACCATCCCCGCCAGCGTCACCGCGCAGGTGGACGCAAAGTACGCTGACCCGGCAAACTCCAAGAGCCAGGTCTACGCCGCATCCGGCGGCGGCTCCTCCGCACTGCTCATCGACGGCGTTGTTGTAGCTGTAGCAGGTGGCGGTGGCGGCGCGGGTATGACCAGCTCCGGTGTGTCCTACGCGGACCCCTGGTACTCCAACCTCGACGGCCAGATCGATGCCGGCGTGGCGGCCCTCGGCTCGGATGCGTCCCCGCAGTTCGATGCGGCGGGTAGCGCCTCCGCAGCGGCAGGCTCCAACGGCACCCCCGGCTACGAAATCTATAGGGCTGAACGCTCCAAGGTGCTGACCTACAACTCCGGTTCCGGCGGCGCAGCGGGCGTGGGCGGTGCAGGCGGCGCGGCGGGTACCCTGCCGGATAGCGGCCCCGTCATCGGTTTCGAGACCACCAACAACCAGGTGCTGTTCAGCCAGTTCGTCGCAGGTAACGCGGGCACGAGCGGCTTCGCGGGCAACGGTGGCGACGGCGCGGGCGCGTACTCCTACCAGCTCGACGAGAACCCCGCCAGCGTGCATGAGAAGGGCACTTACGAGGACCGCAGCTGGGACCTGGACGTCTACAACGACGAGGGCGCGTACGCACAGCATTTCAACGGCTACCAGTCCGTGGTGTCCGGCGGCGGCGGCGCGGGCTACGGCGGTGGCGGTTCCGGTGCGGCCCAGTCCGTCTCCTCGATTGTGCTGACCCAGAAGTGGCTGAACAGCCCGACCGGCGTGCGTCAGGGCGTCGGCTACACGATGCAGGGCGGCGCAGGTGGCGCGGGCGGCTCGTACATTGCACCGTCCGTGAGTGAGGGTGCGATTGTTTCGGCTGAGAATGCGCCGCAGTGGATGCGCGAGCGCGGTAACGGTTCAGCGACGGTGACTTTCTGCGAGGCGGCTGCCTAAACGTCCTGGTTGCTCTTGCCAACGCATAGGCGGAGGCGGCTATGCCTTCCGGAAGCGACATCAGGGTGCCGCCCCGGGCGCTCTCCGCAGCGAAGCAAGGAAGAGCGGAGCGTCCGGGTGCGGCGGGTTCCCCTGCAGGAGCGGAGGAAGTGCATAGCTTGCCGACCCAACCGGGCACTGAAAAACCACAGATACGAAAGAGCCCCACACGAGGTAATCGTGTGGGGCTCTTTGCCGTTCACGGCGCAAACCGAGACGGGAACCTACCGCGGACAGGCGGTGCCGTCCGTAGCGACATCAGGGTGCCCGAGCTCTGCGAGGGCGGGTTCCCCTGCAGGAGCGAGGACGAGCACCGCCATCCGCGCAAGCTCAAATTCTAGCGCTTGATGGCGTCCAGCGCCTCACGCTGAGCCTTCGCAATGCGCTTCTCAGACACCGTGTAGGCGGTACCAAGCTCCTGGGCGAAGAAGCTGACGCGCAGCTCCTCAATCATCCAGTTCACGCGGCGGAGCGCATCCGGCACGATGGTGCCTGCCGGGAGCGACTTCACCGCGTTATCGTAGGAGTCTTCCAGATCCTGCACGGTGAGCATGAGCTGGTTGTCGCGGTGCAGGTTCGGGCCGAGCTTCGTCAGGCGCACCTGGGCGGCCTTCAGGTAACGCGGTAGGTGAACCAGCTGGTCGTAGCCGGTTTTCGCCACGAATCCGGGGTATACGAGGTTCTCCATCTGTGCCTTCACGTCGGAGACGGCGTGCATGGTCGTCAGCGAGGTTGCCTTCTTGATGGCCTTCTTCAGCGCGGTGGCTTCGGAGAGGATCTCGGCGACGAGCTTGGTGACGTCAAAGACCGTCTCGATGAGTTCGGCGCGCACGTGCTCGTAGAGTTCGCTGTATTCGGCGTGCGTGAAGATGGGCGTGTGCGGCACGAGGTGGTCGAGCGCCGCGACGGTGCAGTCGCGAATGAGCTCGTCGATGGAGCCGTGCGGGTTCTGAGTGAAGACGATTTTCTCCTTGTGGGAGAGGTGTTCGCTCACGTAGCGCACGGGCGAGGGCACCTGCAGCTGGAGCAGACGGATGATGCCGCGGCGCTGGGCGTGGAGCTGTTCGGCCTCGGTGGGGAAGATGCGCAGGCCCACGCTGGAGCCTTCGTCCACGAGGGCGGGGTAGCCGTTGACCGTCTGGGTTGCGATGATGCGCTGTACCTTGCGGGGGATGGCTCCGTTGGGGAAGAGATCGGCGGGGAATTCGGTGAGGCCGCTGACCTCGCGTACTCCGCCGGATGCATCCGCGTTGGCAGGGGCATCCGGGCTCTTCGCGCCCTTCTTCGCAGAAGCCGCGGAGCTACCCGCGTTGCTCGAGCCGCCCTGGGCGAGCGCCACCATCTTCGCCATGGCCTCGTCGGATGCGCCGAGCGAGTCGGCGAGGGCGCTGCGAATCTCCTTGTGTAGCTGCTGCTGCAGGGCTCGCAGGTCCTTACCCTCACCCAGGATTTTGTTGCGGGCGTTGCGCACCTGGAAGCCCATCTTCAGGTGCTCGGGCACGGCGTCCCAGTTGAAGGCCTCGGGCTCGACGACCACGCCGCGCAGGCGACGCAGCACGAGCGCGAGGGAGGGGAGCAACTCGTCGGTGGCGGGGGAGTAGTCTTCCTCGAGGGCGGCGCAGGCGGCACGCGCCACGTCGGGCGCGGGCACGAAGTTGCGTCGAATCGCCTTGGGGAGCGATTTGATGAGCGCGGTGACGAGTTCGTGGCGCAGGCCGGGAATCTGCCAGCGGAACGGTTCGGGGCTCAGCTGGTTGAGGAAGAGAATCGGTACCTGCACGGCCACACCGTCGCGCTTGGCGGCTTCGGTGCGGGCGCCTCCCACACCGGCGGTGGGGGCGTATTCGTAACGCAGGTCCAGGGTGAGTTCGCCGCTGTCGGTACGCTGCACCCACTGGCGCGGGAACTGCGAGTCGTCGTAGTCGGCGGCCTCCTCGTTGATGAGCTTCTCGGGGTTGAAGTCCAGGAAGTTGTCGTCTTCGAGGCGTGCCTGCTTCCACCACTTGTCGAAGGCGCGCACATCCGTCACGTGGGCGGGGATACGGGCATCGTAGAAGGCGAAGAGCACGGAGTCGTCCACGCGCAGGTCGCGGCGGCGCAGGCGTGCCTCAAGCTCTTCGACCTCGGCAAGGGCGCGCTGGTTGCGCAGGTAGAACTTGTGCTGGGTGTGCCACTGGCCTTCGACGAGGGCGGACTGGATGAAGATTTCGCGGGCCGCGGCGGCGTCCACGCGGGCGTACTGCACGGGGCGGTCGGCGTAGATGGTCAGGCCGAAGAGGGTGCCCTTGGCGTAGGCTACTGCCGCACCGGAGCTGAGGGACCAGTGCGGTTCGGAGTATTGCACGCTGATGAGGTGCTTGCCGACCTCTTCGATCCACTGCGGTTCGATGGCGGCGTTGGTGCGCGCCCACAGGCGGGAGGTTTCGACGAGTTCGGCGGAGAGCACCCAGTCAGGTCCCTTCTTGAACAGGCCGGAGCCGGGGAAGATTGCGAACTTGGTGCCGCGTGCGCCGAGGTATTCGCGGGGGCCGCGGGTGCGCCCCTTGGAGTCCTTCTCGCGTTCTTCCTTGACGCCCACGTGCGAGAGCAGGCCGGTGAGCAGGCTCTTGTGGATGTCTACCTCGTGCGCGGAGGCGTTAATATCGCGACCGCCGCTGGCGTGAATGTTGGCGGTTCGGCCCATTTCGCGCAGCTGGGCGAAGAGGTCCTGCCATTCGCGGATGCGCAGGTAGTTGATGAACTCGCGGTGGCACATCTTGCGCAGCTGAGAGGAGGACAGCGCCGCCTGCTGCTCGTTGATGTAGTCCCAGAGCAGCAGGAAGGAGGAGAAATCGGAGGTGTCGTCGACGAAGCGGGCGTGCATGGCGTCGGCTTCTGCGCGCACGTCGGCGGGGCGTTCGCGCGGGTCCTGGATGGTCAGGGCGGCGGCGAGCACCATCATTTCCTTGGCGCAGCCGCGGCGGCCACCCTCGATAATCATGCGGGCTAGGCGCGGGTCCACGGGGAAGGCCGCCATGGCTCGGCCGATGGCGGTGAGGGTTGCGCTGTTGTTACCGCCTCGTCCCTTGCGGCGGGTGCGTTCGGTGAGCGCGCCGAGTTCGCGGAGCAGGTTCACGCCGTCGTTAATGGCGCGGGATGCGGGCGGCTGCACGAACGGGAAGCGCGAGATGTCGCCGGGTTCGCGCACCACGCCGATGGCGATCATCTGCAGGATGACGGCGGCGAGGTTGGTGCGCAGAATTTCGGGGTCGGTGAACTCGGGGCGCGAGTTGAAGTCTTCCTCGGAGTAGAGGCGGATCGCGATACCGTCGCTGACGCGGCCGCATCGGCCCGAACGCTGGTTGGCGCTGGCCTGCGAGATACGCTCGATGGGCAGGCGCTGAACCTTGGTGCGCGCGGAGTAGCGCGAGATGCGGGCGGTGCCGGTGTCGATGACGTACTTGATGCCGGGCACGGTCAGCGAGGTTTCGGCGACGTTCGTGGCGAGCACGATGCGCGGGCGTGATCCGGGGGAGAACACGCGGTGCTGCTCGGCGAGCGAGAGGCGCGCGTACAGGGGTAGCACTTCGTAGTTCAGGCGCGGGGACTTGAGAACCATGGCCTCGATTGCGTCCTTGGCGTCGCGGATTTCGCGCTCGCCGGAGAAGAAGATGAGGATGTCGCCGGGGGCTTCCTTGGAGAGTTCCTTGATGGCGTCGAGAATCGCCTCGGTGGGGTCGCGGTCTTCGGCCACTTCCTCGTCATCCAGGTAGAGCTCGTCGCCTTCGAGGGGGCGGTAGCGGATTTCGACGGGGTAGGTGCGGCCGGAGACCTCGATGATGGGCGGCGCGTCGTCGGGCAGGATTGCTTCGGCAATTTCGCGTTCTTCGTCGCTGAGGTTCTCGTCGACGATTCCCTTACCCGGCACGTAGCTGGGGGAGAAGTGGCGGGCGAAGCGCTCGGGGTCGATGGTCGCTGAGGTGATGATGACCTTCAGGTCCGGGCGCTGCGGCAGGATGCGCTTGAGGTAGCCGAGGATGAAGTCAATGTTCAGGCTGCGTTCGTGCGCCTCGTCAATGATGAGGGTCGAGTAGCGGCGCAGCAGCTTGTCGTTCTGAATTTCGGCGAGCAGAATACCGTCGGTCATGAGCTTGATGGCGCTGTGTTCGCCGACCTCGGAGGTGAATCGCACCTGGTAGCCGACGGTTTCGCCAATCTTCTGTCCGAGCTCTTCGGCGATGCGTTCGGCCACGGAACGCGCGGCGAGGCGGCGCGGCTGGGTGTGGCCGATGAGGCCCTTGGCGCCCAGGCCGAGCTCGAGGCACATCTTGGGAATCTGGGTGGTCTTACCGGAGCCGGTTTCACCCGCGATGATGACGATCTGGTTGTCGCGGATAGCGTTCATGATGTCGTCGCGGCGTTCGCTGACGGGCAGCTCTTCGGGGTAGGTGATGACCTCGGGGATGAGCGGCTCGTAGCGGCGAGGGGCGGGGCGGTTCTGTTGCTGGTTACCCTTGTTACCGCCCTGCTGGTTGCCCTTGCTGTTACCCTGCTTGCGGGCGCGGCCGGTGCCGCCTCCGCGTCGATTGGAGCGGGAGGCGTTCTTGCGGTCTGCGTTGTTCTTTTGCGCGCCGTTCTTTACCGCGTTCTTCTCGACGTTTTTGCCGGCGGGCTTTTCGGTGCTTTTTTCAGCGTTCTTTTCGGAGGCGCGCACCTTGGCCGCGTGGATGGCGGCGGCCATGCTCGCCATGGTGGGGGCGGTTCGGGGTGCCCCGGTTTTAGGCGCGCGGGAGGTCTTATCTGCGTGATGGGTTTTCTGCTCAGACATATCCTATCCAGTGTACTCGCCCCCTTCGCGGCGGGGAACGGGAGTATGCACCCGGCGAATATTGCGTCATATTTGGGCGGGTTGCACCCCTCGAAAGGGAGAGCTCGTCATCTTTGCGCGAGCAAGATCGAGCTCAAGACGTTTCAAAAAGCACCAAAATGGTTAAAGGAACCAATAAATTGGTCGCTAATATTTCAAGTATGACGGATGCGAAATAAGTATCTTTTCGGCTTTCTTTCGATACTTTCGTTCAGGTGTTACAGTGGTGTATAACACAGTAACGAAGGAGTGACTATGCCAACGCCCAAGACGTACACCTCCTCACGCACTCCAGTGTTGGACTGCTGCGAGGACGCACGCCACGAAGAAATCCACCACCGCTGCGAAGAACTGTTCCAGGCCCTCGTCCACGCGAGTCTTCGCACGCACTTTGAACGCCTGAGCTCCGCCGAAACCCTGTACCTGGTGACCGGCGACGGGGAAAGGGTACAGATTTCCCCCGAAATGTACGGCCCCATCACCTCGGTGGCGCGGGCCTTCGCCGACCGCAAGGACGTGTGCGTGGTCCGCCAGGATCGCCTCATGACCACCCAGGAGGCCGCCGACTATCTGGGGGTATCGCGACCGACCATCGTGCGACTCCTCGAGCGCGGCGAGATTCCCTTCGAGCGCATCAACACGCACCGTCGCGTGGCGTTCGACGACCTGGAACGCTACCGCCTCGACCACGAGCACGTCAGCCGACGAAACCGATAGGCTGAACGCTCGATAGGTCGAGCCGAGCGGGGTTGAGACGAGCCGAATTGAGCCGAACGGCGCTCACGATTCCCGGCCCTAACGATAGGTAACGGGCCGCCTACACAGTGGCGTTCATCGTGGCGTTCAGGAAAGACAGCATCCGCTGAACAATCTCGGGGCTAAAACAGCGCGAATCCCCGTGTTCGGCGCCCGGAACCAGCACCATATCGGTGGGTACCTGCCGCGTGCGCAGGGCCTGATACACCCGCACCGATTGCTGGTACGGCACGCACGAATCGGCAATGCCGTGCACTAGCATGATGGGTGCACACGCCCGGTCCGTAGCCTGTTCCTCAGTCTGCTTTTCGTCGAAGTTTTTGCGAGAGGGCTCGCCGGCAGAGCCGCCGGCGTATACTCCGCGCGCAAAATTCCCGCGCGCAAGGTCCAGGGGATTCGCCCTTTCCCAATTCTGCAGGGCGCGCTCCCGGTCGATACCGGGCACGCGTTCCACCCATTCACGCTCCTCGCGCACGGGATAATCGCATCCCAGCAGGCGCCACTCGGCACCGTCGTCGTCCGGATGCACCAGCGAGTACCCCGCCAGGGGACGGTCGGAGAAGATGGTACGCAGGTCGCTGACCCCGTAGAAGGGAACGGCCGCGGCAACCGCCGAGCTCACCCCCGGGTAGTTGCTGGAGGCGCGCCCCTCGTAGTACTCGTGCAGTTCGGGATCCCCGCTCGCGTAGCCGGCTGCATCGGGACCGGCGAGCGCCGCCATCATGCTCAGATGCCCGCCGGCGCTTCCTCCGGCAATCGCGATGCGTCCGGGGTCGATACCAAACTCGGCGGCGCGAGCGCGGAAGAAGCGCACCGCTTCCTTAACGTCGTGCAGGTTGCCCGGGAAAATCGCCTGGCGCGAGTAGCGGTAGTTGATGGCTGCGACCGCCCAGCCCTGTTCCTGCAGGGCGCGGCGCATGAGAGTCTGCCGGTTCGTGCGCGGCCCCTCGGGGGTCATGATCTCTACATCGCGCAGGCCCCGGTTCGTGCCGAAGCGCCAGGCGCCGCCGTGCACCCAGATGAGCAGGGGAGCGGGCTCGGTACTACCGACCCCAGCGCTACCCGGCTCCTCAACAGAACCGGACCCCTCGGCAGCGCGCGCGGGGTAGAAATCGTAGGCGAAGGCCTCCCGCGTGACGGGCGTTTCGGCCCCGTAGCCCGGCAGGGACAAGCCGTCGAAAAACCCCTCGGGGCGGTAAAAACCGGAGCGGTACTCGTCGACGCTCTGCGCGGCCTCGGAATTCAGCATGAATCAGCCCGTTCTTTAGGTTTCGGTTTCTTAGCTCTTTGGTCTCTAAATTTCTTAGGGAACCAGCACGATTTTGCCGCGCGTGTGGCCGGAGGCCATAAGCCCCTGAGCCGCGGCGGCCTCGGCAAGGGGGAAAATCTTCTCCACGTGCACCTTCAGCAGGCCCAGAGACATGAGCCGGGCGATTTCCTGCATCTGCGTACGGTCCGGGTGAGCCGTCAGCCACTGCGCCTCAAACCCGCGCTCGCGGGCCACATCCAGCGGGTCGGGGTTAGTCAGGGTGACAATACGGCCGCCGGGGACCAGTACCTCCAACGAATCGAGGAAGGTCTGCCTGCCGGTCGAGTTGAGTACCACGTCCATGGTCCGACCCAGCACCGCGCGGAAATCTTCGGCGCGGTAATCAATGGGTTGGGCTCCCAGCGAGCGCACAAACTCGTGATTCGCGGCGGAGGCGGTCGCAAAAACCTGCGCGCCCGCCTGGGCGGCCAGCTGCACGGCGAGGTGGCCGACGCCTCCGGCACCGGCGTGAATGAGTACGCGCTCGCCCTCCTTCAGGCGCGCAACCTCGAAGAGCGACTGGTAGGCGGTGAGCCCGGCAAGCGGTGCGCCGCCGAGCTGGGCGCACGGAACGTCGGAGGGAACCTTGGCCAGCTGGTAGGCGGGTGCGAGGACATACTCGGCGTACGCGCCGCCGGGGTACGGGAAGGTCACCATGCCGAAAACGCCGTCGCCGACTTTGAAGCCCGTATAGTCGCCGGCGGTAGCGACCACAGTGCCGGCAACATCCCATCCGGGCACGAAGGGTCTATAGGAGGGGTCGGCCAGCTGCGCGGCGGGACCCAGGCCCTTGCGGGTGGTCACGTCGATGGGGTTCACGCCCGCGGCGACCGTCTTGATGAGCACGTGACCGCGCACCGGGGTTGGGATGGGCACGTTCGCCTCGTGCAGAACGCTTTCGTCGCCCCACTCTGTGAGCTGGATCTGGCGCATGATGGTCACGGTTTACCTCCGCTGGTGTGGTGTTGTCGTGCTTGTTTGAACAGTGTGCGCGTTTCCCCATTCTCTCAACTGCGGAGCCTCCGGAACAACAGGGGAGCGGAGGCGTCCAGCCTCTGATGCTTCCACCCGAGATATAAAGCAGAAATAAAAAGGAGCCGACACCCGCTGCGCGAGTATCAGCTCCCGTGTTCCCTCTCGAATAAGAACATCGTGCCCCTGAAAGGATTCGAACCTTCGACCCCCAGTACCGGAAACTGGTGCTCTAATCCGCTGAGCTACAGAGGCAACCCCACCATGGTATCAGATATGCGTCGGATAAACGGTCAGCCCCGGCCCAATGCTTGCTAGAATAGGTTCTTATGACTCCTGAAGAACTCTCCGAAGCCATTGCGCTTGCCCTTGAAGAAACCATTTCCTCCGGCCAGCTGACCCTCGTGGAGGGCGCTGAACTGCCCGCCGTCCGAGTGGAGCGCCCCAAGTCCCGTGAGCACGGCGACTGGGCCACCAACGTCGCTCTGCAGCTCGCCAAGAAGGTGGGCAAGAACCCGCGCGAGGCAGCAGCTCTTCTGGCTGAGAAGATCGGTGCCATCCCCGGTGTTGCATCCGTTGATATCGCTGGCCCCGGCTTCCTGAACATCACCCTGGACGCCGCAGCAGCTGGCGAGCTCGCCGCCACCATCGTTGAGGCTGGCGAAGCATACGGCCGTAGCGACAAGTTCGCCGGTAAGACCATTAACCTTGAGTTCGTCTCTGCGAACCCGACCGGCCCCATTCACCTGGGCGGCACCCGCTGGGCCGCCGTGGGTGATGCGCTCGCCCGCGTGCTGGAGGCTGAGGGCGCTAACGTGGTGCGTGAGTACTACTTCAACGACCACGGCACCCAGATTGACCGCTTCGTGCGTTCCCTGATTGCCGCCGCCCGCGGTGAGGAGACCCCTGAGGACGGCTACGCTGGTGCGTACATTGTTGACATTAAGGACCAGATTCTGGCTCAGCGCCCCGACGCGCTTGAGGCTGAGAACCCCGAAGAGATTTTCCGCGAAATCGGTACTCACC
>ERZ772999.1779-NODE-1779-length-12248-cov-20.784220_pt1 | contig 12248 bp, 12 predicted proteins | sample MGYA00511467_ERZ772999 | MGnify/ENA primary metagenome ERZ772999 (study PRJEB29015, sample SAMEA2738064) | human oral metagenome | biome: human oral; feature: human-associated habitat; material: saliva | place: China | collected 2218 ...
CTGCAGCGCGGCATGAACTTCATCGCCGAGGCCCTCGCCCTGGAGCTGCCCACCTGCCTGGTGGTCACCATGACCGACGAGCTCAGCCGCCGCACGGGCCGGCTCAACGTTGCAGCCCTCGGACAGGCCCTGGGGATCCCGGCCGTGCGAGTCATCGGGCACCGCGGCGTCGGCATGCCCGACCTGCGCGCCCAGCTCGCCCAGGTCGAGAACTGGCAGCGCACCCCGCTGCCGCCGCCCACCGACCCCGACGAGATCACCTCCTGGGCCGACTCGGTGCTGGCCGCGGCGGACTACCAGGCGCCCCAGAGCGACCAGATCACCTCCGCGGTCGACAAGGTCCTGCTGCGCCCCATCCCCGGCACCATCGTGTTCTTCACGATCATGTTCCTCTTCTTCCAGGCGATCTTCACCTGGGCGGCCCCCTTCCAGGACGCCGTCGAAGGGGGCTTCGGGGCCCTGGGCGGACTGGTGCACAACTGGCTCGACGAGTCCCATCCGCTCATCGCCGGGCTCCTGGGCGACGGCATCATCGGGGGTGTGGGCGCCGTGCTCACCTTCATCCCCCAGATCATCATCATGTTCCTCATCATCGCCGTCCTGGAGGGCGTGGGGTACATGTCCCGAGCCGCCTTCCTCATGGACAAGGTCATGAGTATCGCCGGCCTGGAGGGGCGGGCCTTCGTGGCGCTCCTGTCCTCACTGGCCTGCGCGATCCCCGGGATCATGGCGACCCGCACGCTGCCCTCCACGAAGGACCGGGTGGCCACGATGCTGGCCGCCCCCCTCATGACCTGCTCGGCCCGCCTGCCCGTCTACGTCATCATGATCTCCTTGACGGTCGACGGCGACGCCAAGGTCGGCCCCTTCGGGACGCGCGGCGTGGTCATGTTCGCCCTCTACCTGCTGGGCGCGGTCTCCGCGATGGCGGCCGCCTGGGTGGTCAAGCAGCTCACCGACCGCGGCGGAGTGCTGCTGCCCTTCTACATGGAGATGCCGCCCTACCGCATGCCCCGCCTGCGCACCGTCCTCATCATGGTGTGGGACGCCTGCAAGGGCTTCTTGAAGAAGGCCGGCACGATCATCACCCTGACCACCGTCATCCTGTGGGTGCTGCTCAACGTTCCGATGCGCTCGGACGCCCAGTTCGATGCCTTCTGCGCCTCCGACAAGCAGTGCGCCGCCATCGCGGCGGCCGTGGACAAGCCGGAGTCCTCCACCGTCAAGGGCGATGACGGGCAGGTCATCACCGACGCCGAGGAGCTCGGCAAGCTGCTGGATGCCCAGAAGACCTCCTACACGATGGACAACTCCTGGGCGGCCAAGGGAGGCAAGGCGGTCCAGCCGGTCTTCGAGCCCCTGGGCTTCGACTGGCGCATCAACGTCGCCACCCTGTCCTCGCTGGCGGCGCGCGAGACCTTCGTGGCCACCCTCGGCCAGATCGCCGCAGCCGAGGACCCCGAGGACCCCGGCGCCCACCTGGCCACGATGACCTACCAGCAGGACACCCTGACCAACAAGGCCGGCGACCAGCTGTTCAACCCGGCCACCGTCATCGCGATCCTGGTGTTCTTCGTCTACGCCCTGCAGTGCATGGCCACGGCCGGTGCGATGCGCCGCGAGACCGGCACCTGGAAGTGGCCGATCATCGCCTTCACCTACATGTTCGTCATGGCCTGGGTCATGGCGGCCCTCAGCCGCGCACTCGTGGCGGCGTTCATGTAGCTGGAGCACAACGAAGCAGTGACCAGGACGGTGCCCCCGCGACGGCGGGGGCACCCCGGACATCAGGAGGAGTGAGGCAGCCGTGCCCGTCGTTCCCACGCACCCGACAACCACGCCGGACCCGGACGTGCTGCGGTGGGTCATTCCCGACGGCCTGCTGGCCTTCACCGGGGAGGTCGCCCACGCCCCGGCTCTTCTCCAGCAGCTCCTGGATGATGGCACCCTGCGCTCGGTGAGGGTCGACGGCGGCGGAGTGCTCACCCTCCTGGGCGCCGGCCACGACTGGCGCACGGAGGGGGCCCGGGTGCGATCCGCCCTGGTGGACGCCCTGGGCGCCCCGAAGTCGTGGAAGGGCGCCGCCACCGCCCACGCCTCCGGCCCCGACGACGCCCTGGAGGCCGCCGCCCGGCAGATCGCCGGTGGCTCCCTGGGGACCTTCGTCAACAGCCACGGGGGCGCGCTCGTGGTGCACTCGGTGCGCGACGGCGTCGTCGAGATCGCCATGGAGGGCGCCTGCGACCACTGCCCGGCCGCGGAGATCACGATGCACGCGCGCTTCGAGCACCTGCTGCGGCGCCGGTGCCCCTGGCTGGTCGAGGTCCGCCGGATCGACGAGTAGCCCCTCCCCCAAGCAGCCCGCCGTCGAGCCGGGCATTTTTCGCACAGCGTCGCCATTTTTCCGCCCGGCTGCGCGAGAAGTGCCCGGCTCGGCGCGTTGCGGGGCGTAGGCCCATCCCTGATCTGTGTCGGTACCGCCCCAAAGTCGTGACGATAGTTAAGCCTCACCTTAGAATGTCATGGTCGATGTGTACTCCCGCATCATGACCAATCACAGACTTAGGATCCGAGGAGCTCTGAGAGCAACATGGCGACTGCAGTCTCACCTCACAGCACAGCGACACCGACCGACACAGGAGCCGCCCCGCCGTCGACACACACGTGCCTGTCCGATCTGCGCCTGGGGATCAGCGCCCGGGTCATCGCCCTGCAGGAGGACACGGCCGACGATCCCATTGCCAAACGGCTGAGCAACCTGGGCTTCGTGCCCGGCCGGACCGTGACGCCCCTGCGCCGCGCCCCGCTGGGTGACCCGGTGGTCTACCGCGTCGCCGACTACGAGCTGTGCCTGCGCCGCCACGAGGCCCGCATGGTTCACGTCGAGGTCCTCACCGAGGCCGACGTCGTCGAACCCCTCACCGGGCAGCGGGCCGACACTACCGACCGTGAGGAGCAGCGCCGATGAGTGACCACTGCGCAGCCTCCGAGGTCCCCGGCGCCCCCGACTGCCACTGCGGGTCCTCCAGCTCCAAGACCCTGGTGTCCGGCGCCCTGAGGGTCGCCCTGGCCGGCGCCCCCAACGCCGGCAAGACCTCCATCTACAACGCCCTGACCGGTCTGCACGCCAAGACCGGCAACTACCCCGGCGTCACCGTGGCGCGGTCGCTGGGGACCTGCCGGATCGGCGAGACCAGCCTGACCATCGAGGACCTGCCGGGCGCCTACTCCCTGAACCCGATCAGCCCCGACGAGCAGGTGGTGCGTGACGTCCTCACCGACGCCTCGCAGAGCATCACCGTGCCCGACGCCCTCGTGGTCGTCGTCGACGCCACGACGCTACGGCGCGGGCTGAACTTCGTCGCCGAGGCCCTCGCCCTGGAGCTGCCCACCTGCCTGGTGGTCACCATGACCGACGAGCTCACGCGGCGCGCCGGGCGCCTGGATGTGGCGGCCCTCGGGCAGGCCCTGGGGATCCCGGCGGTGCGGGTGGTCGGCAACCGCAGCATCGGCATCCCCGAGCTGCGCGAGCGCCTCACCGAGCTCTCCTCCTGGCAGCGCCCACCGCTGCCCGCGCCGACGGAGCCCACCGAGGTGGCCTCCTGGGCCGACTCCATCCTGGAGGCCGCCGACTACCAGGCGCCCCAGCAGGACCGCATCACGACCGCCGTCGATAAGGTCCTGCTCAACCCCGTCCTGGGGTCCCTGGTGTTCTTCGCCATCATGTACATCTTCTTCCAGGCGATCTTCACCTGGGCGGCACCTTTCCAGGACGCCGTCGAGGGAGGCTTCGGGGCCCTGGGGCAGCTGGTGCACGGCTGGCTCGACGAGTCCCACCCGCTGCTGGCCGGGCTCCTGGGGGACGGTCTCATCGGGGGTGTGGGCGCCGTGCTCACCTTCGTGCCCCAGATCATCATCATGTTCCTCATCATCGCCTTCCTCGAAGGCGTGGGGTACATGTCGCGCGCCGCCTTCCTCATGGACCGGATCATGAGCCGGGCCGGACTGGAGGGGCGGGCCTTCGTGGCGCTGCTGTCCTCCTTCGCCTGCGCGATCCCCGGGATCATGGCCACTCGCACGCTGCCCAGCGCCAAGGACCGGGTGGCCACGATGCTGGCCGCCCCGCTCATGACCTGCTCGGCGCGGTTGCCCGTCTACGTCCTGCTCACCTCCATCATGGTGCCCGCCAACGCGAAGATCGGGCCGCTGAACGCGCGCGGCACCGTCATGTTCGCCCTCTACCTGCTGGGGGCGGTCTCCGCGATGGTGGCCGCCTGGGTGGTCAAGCGCCTCACCGACCGCGGCGGGGTGCTGCTGCCCTTCTACATGGAGATGCCGCCCTACCGACTGCCGCGGCCGCGCACGGTTCTCATCATGGTGTGGGACGCCTGCAAGGGCTTCGTGAAGAAGGCCGGGACCGTCATCGCCCTGACCACGCTCATCCTGTGGGTGCTGCTCAACGTACCGATGCGCTCCGATGAGCAGTTCAACGCCCACTGCTCCGCCAGCGCCGAGTGCGCGGCCGTGTCCGCGGCGGTGGAGGACCCGGCGTCGTCGACCATCAAGGGCGATGACGGGCAGGTCATCACCGACCCCAAGGAGCTCGGCAAGCTGCTGGATGCGCAGAAGACCTCCTACACGATGGACAACTCCTGGGCGGCCGCCATCGGCAAGACGGTGCAGCCGGTCTTCGAGCCGCTGGGCTTCGAGTGGCGCGTCAACGTGGCGATCCTGTCCTCGCTGGCGGCGCGCGAGACCTTCGTGGCCACCATCGGCCAGATCGCCGCAGCCGAGGACCCCGAGGAGCCCAGCGCGCACCTGGCCACGATGACGTACCAGAAGGACACCCTCACCAACAAGGCCGGCGACCAGCTGTTCAACCCGGCCACGATCGCGGCGATCCTGGTGTTCTTCGTCTACGCCCTGCAGTGCATGGCCACGGCGGCGGCGATGCGCCGCGAGACCGGCACCTGGAAGTGGCCGGCCATCGCCTACACCTACATGTTCGTCACGGCGTGGGTCATGGCGGCCCTCACGAGGGTCGTCGTCGCCATGCTCATGTAGGCGGGGCGGGGACTGGCTGCGCCCAGCCACCACCTCCCCCACACACCACCTCCCCCACACACTTCGACCGAATCTTCATAAACGACGCGGCTCCGGGTCTTTTTTGAAGATTCGGTCGAAGTGTTGGGCGAGTGCCAGCACCTGGCGGCCACCTCCGCCTCTACGACCGCTGCCGCTTCCCACCTCAGGCACCCACGCCCACCTCCGCCCCGGCGGCAAGTGATCGTCTAGGCTCGCGGCATGGCGACTCCGGAGTTCATCGTCTCCCTGCGACAGAAGATCGGGCACGACATGCTGTGGCTGCCGGGGGTGAGCATCGTCGTCGTCGACGAGGCCGGCCGGCTCCTGCTGGGTCGGCGCGCCGACAACGGGCGCTGGGCGGTGGTCTCCGGCATCCCCGAGCCCGGCGAGCAGCCGGCGGTGGCAATCCGACGCGAGTGCCTGGAGGAGACCGGCGTGGACGTGGAGGTGCTGGCGCTCACGGGCGTGACCGCGGGCGAGCCCTTCGCCTTTCCCAACGGTGACAACTGTGTGTTCATGGACATCAATTTCGTGGGGCGGGCACGGCCCGGCAGCGCGGATCGCGCCCACGTGGCCGACGACGAGTCCACACAGGTGGGCTGGTTCGCGCCGGACGCGCTGCCCGAGCCGCTGCTGAGCTCGACCCCCGGGCGCATTGAGGCGGCCCTGGCGTGGCTGGCCGACCCGACGTCGGGCGCACGCTTCCACCCGGCGTCCTGAGGCCTGCTGCCTTCGCTCGGCCGGGGACACCGACGGGGATATCCGGGGACGTCGACGGGGGCATTCCGCGCGTCGGGGTGCCGTCTCTTCCGGACGGGGACAGTGTGCGCGTACGGGGACAGGAATTCCGTCCCCGACGGCGTCGAATGCCCCCGGCCGTGACGATATGTCCCCGACCACAAGAGGGGAGGCAGTTGCAGTCAGGCCTCGGGAACCTCGATGCCGATGCGCCGGAGGCCCTCGGCCTGCGCGCTGTTCTGGTCCAGGGGCCTGGCGGCGGTGAGGACGACGCGCACGCCCTCGGGGGTGACGACCTCGACCTCGCGGGAGTTCCACGGGGTGACGCGCGGGCCGGTGACGCTGCCCGGCCGGCGCTGCTCGCAGGCCGCGGCGATCTCATCGATCTGGGACAGGACGCAGGAGAAGCTGACGCTTATCGAGGGGCCGTCGGCCGGGGCGGGCGCTTGCGGCACCGGCACCAGGAGGACGTCCTGGAAGGCCCAGCGGCGCAGGTGCACCAGCTGGCCGGGAATGCTGAACAGAGTGAAGAAGCCCAGTGCCTCGGTCCAGAAGTCGACCGAGGCGTCCAGGTCCGACGTCGGGACGGTGACGAACATCGGCATCCCGTAGATGCCGTGGAAGGGCTCGGGCGGCTGGGCGTCCTCGCTGGGCGCGGGCACAGGGCTCATCTCGAATGCGTTGAAGGTGCTCATGTGGGGCAGCCTCGTCCCTCACGCTACGTGAGGGTCAAGGTGATCCGCGTTGCTGTTGGCCCCGCAGTTGGGGACATTCTGCGCGGCGGGGTGCCGTCTCTTCCGGGCGGGAACATCGTGCGCGTGCGGGGACGGGATTCCTGTCCCCGCAGGCGTCGATGGCACCCGCCGGCGGCAAAGTGTCCCCGGCCACGAAGATATGTCCCCGTCGACGCGGGCCACTACTCCGCGGGCGGCTCGACGACGAGCGGCGCCTCACCGGGAGCGCGCACCTCGGCCCGTGGTACCGACACCACCCCTTGGTATGATTCTGGTATGACTCAGAAGATCGCGGTGAGCCTCCCGGACGAGCAGGTCGTCTCGATTCGCCGCGCGGTCGAGCAGGGCAGGGCGCCGTCGGTGTCGGGCTTCATCAGCGCAGCGGTCGCTCGCGCCCAACGGGAGGACGACCTCGCCCAGCTGCTGGACGATCTTGATCGCGAGCTCGGCCCCGTCGACGACGCCGACCTGGCTTGGGCGGATAAGGCGCTGGGACTGGCGTGACCACCACCAGCAAGAAGAGCGTCAAGGGCCTGACCCTCGACACCGGCGCGTTGCTCGCACTTGAGCGCGGGGACTCGCGGGTCCGCGCACTCCTTCGCCGGGCACTAGAGAGGGGACTGCCCCTGAGCGCGCCAGCCGGCGTCGTCGCACAGGCCTGGCGGGGAGGCCCTCGGCAGGCCCGCGTCGCGCGACTACTGGCGGATCCCAGCGTGTACGTGGCGCCTCTGGATGACATGACGGCGCGAGCCGTCGGCCTGCTGTGCGGACGCAGCGGACACCGGGACATCGTTGACGTTCACGTCGCCCTGCTGGCGCAGGAGCAGGGGCACACCGTGGTGACCTCCGACCCTGAAGACCTGAGCGTGATCCACCCCGGTCTCCCACTCATCACGGTGTAGACGAACGCCGCAAACCCCGGCTGCAAGCTCCGGACTGGGCACCGACGGGGACATACCGCGCGGCGGGGTGCCGTCTCTTCCGGCCGGGGACATCCTGCGCGTATGGGGACGGGATTCCTGTCCCCGTACGCGTCGACGGCACCCGTCGGCGGCAAAGTGTCCCCGACGGCGTCGAATGCCCCCGGCCGTGAAGATATGTCCCCGCCGGTGAGGAAATGTCCCCGTCGACGCGAGCCCCTCACTCCGCAGGCGGTTCGACGACGAGCGGCGCCTCGCCGGGAGCGCGCACCTCGGCGCGGGGCGCCGGCTCCAGGGCCAGACTCACGTGCAGCCGCTGGCCCTCCTCGCCGACGGCGTCGTAGGACAGCCTCGGGTTGTCCAGCTCGGTGACCTCGGTGCGGGCGCGCACGAGCCAGGGGTGGCGGCGTCGCAGTCCGATGAGGTCCTGGTGGAGCCGCAGCATCCAGGCTCCCTGCGGCGCGAGCCCGGACGGCGTGGCCGGCAGGGTGGGGCGGACCTCGTCGTCGCCGCCGAGGGTCTCGGTCTTCACCCCACGGAAGGCCTGCTCGTCCCCGTAGTAGACACTGGGCACGCCGCCCACGGTCATGAGCAGGACGACGGCGAGCGCCGCCCCGCCGGCCCCGACCTTGCTGGCGATGCGGGTGACGTCGTGGTTGCCGACGAAGGTGGCCGGGATGAACCGGTCCAGCAGCTCGTTGTGGCGCTTGAGGCACCAGTCGAGCTCGTAGAAGTTGACGTCGGCCAGCGAGCTCCAGGTCGCCTTCCACAGCTCGTACTGGGTGACGGTGTCCACGGTGGAGGCCTCCACGAAGCCGGCGTAGTCGCCGTGGATGACCTCCCCCATGAACCAGGCGTCGGGGTGGCGCTCGCGCACGGCGGGCAGGACGCTCGCCCAGAAGGCGGGGTCGACGGCGTAGGCGGCGTCCAGGCGCCAGGCGCTCGCGCCGCGGTCGAGCCAGTGGGTGAGCACCCGCACGGCCAGGTCGCGCACCTCGGCGGAGTCGTGGTTGAGGGCGGCGAGGGACTCGTGCCCCTCGAAGGTCGCGTAGCCGGGGCCGGACTGCCCGGCGCCGTCCGTGCCCTCTCCGCCGGCCGCGTCGTCGAAGCGGAAGAGGCTGCGCTCCTGTCCCCCGGCGCGGGCGGCCCGGAAGAGGGGGTGCTCGGTGCCGACGTGCCCGAGGACGCCGTCGAGCATGAGGGCCAGGCCCCGGGTGCGGCAGGCCTCGGCGAGGCGGTCGAAGGCGGCGTCGTCACCCAGGCGAGGGTCGATGCGCAGGTGGTCGGTGGTGTCGTAGCCGTGGGTGGATGAGGCGAAGATGGGGCCGAGCGATAGTCCGTTGGCGCCGAGCTCGACGGCGTAGTCGAGCCAGGGCTCCAGGCGGTCCAGGCGCGCAGGGGCGCCGGGCTCGGTCAAGGGCTCGCCCGGTTCGGGGCGGATGGGGGCGCCGGTGGCGCCCAGGGGGTAGACCTGCCACCAGATGGCGTGGTCGATCCAGGCGGGGGTTGCGGGACGGCTTATTCCAGACGACTCACTAGTCATGCCTCCAAGGGTGCCACTCCTGGGACGCGCAGGCAGCGCTACGACCCGGCCGACGCGGCACCGGGCTGCACTGGGTCGCCTGAGGGGCTCTCGGCGACTGGCGGAAGTAAGCTCCGGGACCGACCCGGCGGGTATGCCACCCCGGGGCCGGCAGTCCGCCCCGTGGACACGAACGTGGGGCCCGCCTCGCAAGGAGGTGGGCCCCACGGATGGAGTCAGCGCGTCGGCGCGAGCCTCAGGCTCAGCGGACGGGCTTGCGGACCTCGGCGGAGAGGAACCAGGCCTGCTGCTCGAGCTTGCCGATGAGGTCCTCGACGATGCCGGAGGAGGTGGGGTCCTCGGAGTCGACGTCCTCGTCCACGCCGCGCAGGGTGGCGACGACGGCCTCGATGGCGGAGACGATGTAGGCGACACCCTCGCTGGTGAGGATCTCGCCCTCGGGGGCGGCCGGAACGGTGGTGGCGGCGGAGACGGTGGCCGGGCGGCCGTCGGGGACGGCGTTGATGGCGCGCATGCGCTCGGCGACCTCGTCGGAGCCGGCGCGGGCGATGTCGACGACCTCGTCGAGGTTGAGGTGGACGTCGCGGAAGTTCGGGCCAACGATGTTCCAGTGGATCTGCTTGCCGACGAGCTCAAGGGCGATGAGGTCGGTCAGGACGCGCTGGAGGTTGTCGCTCAGGGAGGCCGAAGCGGTGAAAGAGAGGTTGATGGACGGTGTTGTCATGGTGTCTGCGTTCATGGCCATTACTTTACTACGTCGGAAGTCCCTGTGGGTGTTACTTATGATTCACAGGCAAGCCATCCCTCACCTGGAACCAAGGCTCACCTGCCTGGACGGGTTCTCGGGCTGGACGACGGCGGTCAACAGCACGTGGACACCGGCGCGAGCCGGCTGGCATAATGACGGGGAGCCATCCGGCGGTCACCGGACGGCTCCCCTTAGGTAAGCGGCTCATCCGAACCACTTGCCGAGGGTATCCACAAGGACACTGACGGCCCGGATCAGGCGAGCGAGTGCGGTTAACAGTTCGCTCACCTTCCGGGCCGTTTCCTTATCAGCCGACCTTGCAGGTGTTCGGCTCTCCGGTTTCTTCCTCCTCGGAGGCGAGCCAGTGCCCGTTGCTGCCGGGGACCATGGTGTTCTTCGCCGGGATCCGAGCCTTGTTGGAAGGGTCGGTGACGTCCGTGCCCTGTGCGTCGACGTAGGTCACCTGCGTCATGTCCACACAGTAGGTGACGGTGGCGCTCTGGCCGTCGGCACTCATGGCAACCTCGGAGATCGCGATCTTGACGGGGGTCTTGGCCTTCTGCCCCGCTTTCTGCAGGGTGGCGGCGTCGTTGATGAGCTGCTGCTGGAGGTTGCCGGTGGTGACGGTGGGGACCTTGCTGGTGTCCTGTCCGCCGCCGACCCACAGCTTCCAGGACATCTGGTCGTAGGCCACGAAGTCCTGGAGGATCGCGACCCGCTTGACGTCGAGGCCGGCTGGAATCGCGGTGACGGTGTACCCGAGCTGGGCGTCGGACAGGGAGGCCGCCGTGACGGTGCCGGCGGTGCTCGACGCCGTGGCGGCGGCTGAGGGAGCCGATGTCGGCTTCCCCGTGGCGTCGGCTCTGCTGGCGGGGGCCTTGGCGGCGGGCTTGGAGTCCTTGGAGGAGCAGCCGGTCAGGGCCAGTGAGCCGGCGAGCAGCAGGCAGCCCAGTGCGGCGGCTCGACGACGTCCCCCGGCTCGACTCACGGGGCAGTTCTCGGCACGTGCCACGGGGGCTCCTGACTGTCGGCCGGATTCGACCCGGCGGAAACCAACCCGTCGACACTACCGCGAAGGTCACGAACATGTCTCGACCTTCGTCGCCCTCCTTGCTACACCCCTGTTCTGGCGAGGGTACGTGATGCCAACAGTCCTCAGAAGGAGGAACCAGGCCTGCTGCGCAGGCTTGCCGGTCAGGCCATCCAGGATGATGGCCGATGTCAAGGGCTCGTCATCGACAGGGACACCCTGCGCACTGGGGGACAGGATTTCCGTCCCCCGACGCACAAACAGCCCCTGCCTGGAACGGAGTGCCCCCAGCCACGGTGAAGTGTCCCAGACAGCGTCGAAGATCCCCGTGAGGAAGCGAACCGACCGAGGTCTCCCCGCCCACCGCGACGAGACCGGACCAACCTGACCAACAGCCCGGGACACCAGGCCCAGGCAGTCGCGGTCACCTTGGCAACAGCTGGAGTCTCACCAGTGGCCCACACCCCGCCACCCGCGCCCCAACACAGGTCGCCAACGTCATGACCCACAACATCTAGGCAGCGACCACTCACCACAGGATCGTCACACCGGGCAGTTCCTCGAAGGCCGGATCGCGCGTCATCAACGCAAGCGACTCGTACATCGCTTGCGCCGCCAGCATCCGATCAAAGGGATCGCGATGCGACCACTCAAGCTGCCCGCTCAAGCGCGCGTGCGACCACTCGATGGGCAAGAACTCCGCTCCGAGCCGTCGCACGTGCCCCTCGAGAGCATCCAGCCACGGCCCCGCTCCAGGCAGTTTCCCAATGCGGTTCTTGGTATGCAGCTCCCATGCACTGGCGGCGGAGACCACCACGAGATTCCCTCGGTCTCGCAGCACCTCGACAGCCCTCCCGCCCAGACGCGAGGGCTCATTGATCGCCCACATGAGCGCATGCGTATCGAGCAGGTAGCCCTTCATGCACCCTCCCAGGCACTCAGCTCCTCCTCCGGCAGCTCGTCGAAGAACGTGTCCGGCAGCTGGTATCCGCCGAAGCCCAGCTCCCGCTCGCCCCCGACTGGAACCAAGCGCGCCACTGTCTGACGCCCTCGGGCGATGCTGATGGTCGCCCCCTGCTCGACCTCCACCAACAGCGCCGACAAATGCGTCTTCGCCTCCTGAACCTTCACCGTCTTCATGCATTGATGGTCCCAGGAGAAAGCGACCTGGTCAACCAGGTTGGTCAGGTTGCGCCGCCGCCCACCCTCATGGTCGGGGACATTCCCCTCCGGCCAGGGACCAGTCACGCGTTGGGGGACAGGAATCCTGTCCCCCAACGCGCAGGATGTCCCTGTCAGTACGCGGGCGTGCTGACGGGGAATGGCTGCTTTAGATGCCGTGGCCAGCTCAGTTCTGGCGGGGGTTGTTGTGGTTGGTGCTGAGGGTTTGGACCTCGGCGACGGGGAGGTTGACGGTACTGGTGGTGGTGATAGCCGGCAGGGTGCCGCT
>ERZ772999.1782-NODE-1782-length-12240-cov-7.196963_pt1 | contig 12240 bp, 10 predicted proteins | sample MGYA00511467_ERZ772999 | MGnify/ENA primary metagenome ERZ772999 (study PRJEB29015, sample SAMEA2738064) | human oral metagenome | biome: human oral; feature: human-associated habitat; material: saliva | place: China | collected 2218 ...
CCACCATTAACAACAAATAGAGCACTAGCAACTGTACCATTGTTAACAAATGGAGTAGATAAAGTAGGACAAGTACAGAGTACATTAATACCTAAAGCCAATGTTAATAATATGGATTTATTAAAAGCATTTAAAAGAGTAGAAAATAAAAAAAATTATTACTATTCAAAATTAACTACAACAATGGAAATTGAAGGAGTAAAATTTAGATTTCCATCAATAGAATATGCTTTAAATGAAAGAGCAACTGAAGAATTACAAAAAAATCCGTTGACTATGCCAACAGAAATGCAAGAACATATTTTTGGAGAAATAAAACATTTAAGAAATGGAACTATAAGAGCAACAGGAGGACATGCAGTTTCTGATCAAGTAAAGATAAGTGATATAACTAATATTCAATATAATAATGTTTTTCAAGCAAAAGTTGAAATATATGATCCAGTTACAAATCAATATATATTAAAGTCAAATAATAACGGATTATCAACATTTTTTCCACCTTATTGGACAAAAGATAGAATTTTAATAGAAGCAGAATCTGCATTTAAAAATAAAAAAACTCATTCAGATATTAATAGATTAAATCAAGGATATGATGAAGGAAAGACAAAATCAGGAGTAAAAGTAGATATAGGTAGAAAAACGTTATTTCCACAGGAAAACCAATAAAAATGTTTGAATAAAAAAGGGAGAAAAGATATGGTATTAAAATTTCATTATATTAAAAATAAAAATAATATATTTCAATCTTGTGAAGTAAATGAAAAGTATAAATTTATATCTTTTTATTTACATAACCCAATTGATTGTAAAAATTTTTTGAAGTTTACCAAAAAAGCTTTGGAAGAAAATTTAAAAAAAGATATATCTGGAGAGGCTGTAGCAGCAGAGGTAGATATTGAAGAAAATAAAATAATTATGTATGATATAGATATATATTTTGATGGTGATGAACCAGATGAATTATTAGAAATGAAAAAAGAAGATTTAATCTATATTTTAGATAGATGGATAAAATTTTTAGAAAAACCAATAACAGATGAAAATTATGAAGAAATATTTGAAATGGAAGATCCAGTTGTAAAAGTTTTAAAAGATGGTAAGTATGTAATTATATAATTAGAATTGTAGTGGTATAGTATAATAGAATTGTAACACAAGAGTCTAATAAGATAAAATATTTTATAGAGGTTTTTATGATTAATAAAGATGATATTGAATTTAAGAAAAAAATTACTTTATCAGATTAATCAATAGAATTATTTTAAGAATTAGATTTAAATTAGAAAAAGCTATGTAGATTGAAAAATATTTATTATTTGTCAAAGAAAATTTTCTAAATTTATTCAGTAACGAACTATTTTTTACTTTTTTAATTTCTATTTATATTTGTAATTATTAATTTTTTAGGGTATAATAGAAATTGTGAAATTTAAATGAAGGGAGATTTTTGAATGACTAAGGTAAGTGAATTTTTAGAAAAAATGTATGAGGAGCCTAGCCAAGAGTTAGAAAATGAAATGCTTGAAGAAATTATAATGAAGGCTAATTTTTTAAGTTATATTAATAGACCAGATAACGGAAAAACAGATGTTTTTAGTATAAATATGTTATTGACAGATGATAAAAAACTTTATTTACCTGTTTTTACAGATGTAGAAGAATTAGCAAAATGGGGAATTCCTGAAGAAATGGACACAATAGAATTAAATTTTGATAATTATTCTGAAATTATATTAGATCATCCTCATGATATAGAAGGACTTGTTATAAATCCTTTTGGAAAAAGTTATATTATCTCTGAAGAATGGTTAAGCGAACTAAGAACTATGAAAGAAGAGAGATTAAAAGTTAGAGAATTAAAAATTCCTGTTAATTCAAAAATCTTATTGAGTGAACCAGAAAAGTTTCCTACTATGTTAGCTGAAGAAGTAACTAATTGTTGTGATGAAATAGGTACTATAAATAGATTATGGTTACTTGAAATGACAACTGAAAAAGATGAAAGTTGGCTTTTAGTAGTTGATTTTAAAGGGGATAAAAATGAAATCTTCCGTGAAATAAATGATGCAGCAAGAAATTATTTAGGTATGAGATACTTAGATATGATAGCTTATGATGATGAATTTGCTAAAAAATCTGTTGAAAATCATAAGCCATTTTATGATAAAATAAAGTAAGTTTGTAACAAATGTTACAGACTTTTTTTATATAAAGAGTAAACTATAATTATATCAAAAATAATACGGAGGTTGTTATGAAAAAAATAATGATTTTTTTATTTGCATTTTGCAGTTTATTAGCTTACTCAGCAAAGACTGTAGATTATCAAGAAGTAGATAAATACATAAGACAAAAATTGGATAAGGATAAGGAAATAACTTTTACTTATAAGCTTAATCAAGCTGATTTTACTTTAGAAGGTTACAGTGACGGAAAGCTTACAGCAGTAACAGATTTAAGCTCTAATCCAGGACAAGCTGCTATGGATGGAATGAAATCAGTAATTTCTGAAAAAAATGGTAAATTAAATCCTGAATATAAAATATTTGCAGCTGATGGAAAATTATTAAGTGAACAAAAATTTAAATTAAATAAGTCTATAAGACTTTTTGATACAGCAAATATAATGGCATATTTAGATGGAGATATCCCTTATGATGATAGATTAATGGAACTTTTTAATGCTGTTGATACTATGGAAACTATAGGATATCACCCAAATAATGTAAAATATATAAAAAAAATATATGTTAATCATAAAAACAATACTGTAAAAATTGAAGTTAAAGATTATAGAGAAAATCCAATGTTATTACAAATAATAAATATAGATATCAAAACTTTAAGTGGGAAAACTGAATATTTCTATCCTAATGGAAAACTTTTCTCTACTATGAATGTAAAAAATGGTATTTTAGATGGAGAAGCAAAACTTTATTATGAAAATGGTAAATTAAAGCTTGTAGCAAATAATAAAAATGGTAAGATGAATGGAATAGTAACTACTTATTCTGAAGACGGAAAAGTTATTAAAAAAATAGAAGTTAAAGATGGAGAATTTGTTAGAGAAATTCAATAATTTTTACAAGGTACAACCATTTAAATTATAAATTAAAAGTAAAAAATAAGCGAGTTACATTATAATTTCTAAAATCTACTTAGTAACGAGCTATTTTTTACTTTTTTTATTTGAAAATGCTCTAAAAATCTAATATAATAAAGGTAGAACTAATAAAAATAAAGTGAGGATAAAATGTTTGAATATCTGTATGGAACAGTAGAATACAAGAAAATGGACTATATAGCCATAGATATAAATGGTGTTGGCTATAAGGTGTATTTTCCACTGAGAGAATATGAGAAAATTGACTTAGGTAATAAATATAAATTCTATATCTATAATCATATTAAAGAAGATGCATACAAATTAATTGGATTTTTAGATGAAAGAGACAGAAAAATCTATGAAATGCTATTGAAAATAAATGGTATAGGACCATCTTTAGCTTTAGCAGTATTGTCTAATTTTTCTTATGACAAAATTGTTGAAATAATTTCTAAAAATGATTATACTAGTCTTAAGAAAGTCCCAAAATTAGGTGAGAAAAAAGCTCAAATAATAATTTTAGACCTAAAAGCTAAGTTAAAAAATCTAACTTATACAGAAGAGGAAACTATATCTATAGATATGCTAGAGGATCTAGTTTTAGCATTGGAAGGACTAGGATACACTAAAAAAGAAATTGATAAAACTTTAGAAAAAGTCGATTTAAATGCTTATTCTTCTTTAGAAGAAGCAATAAAAGGAATTTTAAAAAATATGAAAATAGGAGGATAATTGATGAAAGGATTAGAAGAAATATATTTAAAAGGTTTTAATTTAGATAAATATTTTGGAATAGCAAGTGCTGATGAATTAGAAAAATTAGAGGAACTATATAAAAATATAGTTATTTCTGATGAATTTGTTAATAGAATAAAAGGAATAAATAAAAAAGTTCCTGTATTAGCTAGTGTTGAAACTTGGTGCCCTTATGCAAGAGTATTCTTAACTACTATGAGAAAAATCAATGAAATAAATTATATCTTTGATTTATCTTTAATAACTTATGGTAGAGGAGTTTCTGAATTAGCTGGATACTTGAAAATTCATGAAGATGATTTTGTTGTACCAACAGCAGTATTCTTAGGTGAAGATTTTTCTAATTTAAGAGTATTTAATGGTTTTCCAGAAAAATATCACAATGATAGCACTCTAGATACTATTGATGGAACTAGAAATTACTTAAAAGGAAAGTTTGCAAACGATATACTTGAAGACGTATTAAGCATATTTTAAATAAAATTAGAGAGAGGTTGAGAAGGAAATGGATACACTAAAAGAATTCTTTAAGATTGGAGCAGGGCCATCAAGTTCGCATACAATAGGACCTGAAAGAGCAACAAAGAGAGTAAAAGAGAAATTTCCTGATGCTGATAGTTACATAGTTGAGCTTTGGGGAAGTTTGGCTGCTACTGGAAAAGGACACTACACAGATAAGATAATTATAGAAACATTTAAGCCTATTCCAGTTGAAATTATTTGGAAACCTGAGTTTGTCCATGAACTACATACTAATGGAATGAAATTCATCGCCTTAGATAAAGATAAGGAACCAATAGGTGAATGGATAGTATTTTCAGTAGGTGGGGGAACTATAAGAGATTATGATGAACTTATGGATAAGTCACCTAAAAAAGAAGTTTATCCATTAAACTCTATGAAAGAAATTATCAAATGGTGTAAAGATAATAATAAACATCTATGGCAATATGTTGAAGAATGTGAAGGACCATCTATATGGCAACATTTAAAATTTATTGATCAAGCTATGAGTGATGCAGTAGAAAGAGGATTAGAGAAAGAAGGAGATGTTCCTGGGCCTTTTAAATATCCAAAAAGAGCTAGAGAAATGTATGATAAAGCTCTATCTAAAAGAGCTTCATTAGTATTTACAAATAAAATTTTTGCCTATGCCTTAGCAGTATCTGAAGAAAATGCTAGTATGGGACAAGTTGTAACAGCTCCTACTTGTGGAGCCTCAGGGGTTGTTCCTGGAGTTTTAAGAGCTATGAAAGAGGAATATGAATTAGTTGAAAAACATATTCTAAGAGGTTTAGCTATTGCAGGACTTGTTGGAAATTTAGTTAAATATAATGCAACTATTTCAGGAGCAGAAGCAGGTTGTCAAGCAGAAGTAGGAACTGCATGTTCAATGGCAGCAGCAATGGCAACATATTTTATGGGTGGAAGTATAGACCAAATAGAATATGCAGCTGAAAGTGCTATGGAACACCATTTAGGAATGACTTGTGACCCAGTTGGAGGTTATGTAATTATACCTTGTATAGAAAGAAATGCTATCTGTGCTGTAAGAGCAGTGAATACAGCTGTTTATTGTATGTCTACTGATGGAAAACATACTATAAGCTTTGATGAAGTTGTAAAGACTATGAAAGAAACTGGAAAAGATATGTGTTCTGCATATAAAGAAACTTCTGATGGTGGACTTGCAAAATACTATGATAAAATTTTAGTTGGAAATCAAGAATAAATAAAAAGAGCAGGAATGAGATATTCCTGCTTTTTTACTAAGTTATTAGTTTCCTTTTCTTTTCTTTTCTAAAACTTTTAAAGCTTCTAATTTAGCTTGTTCTTCAGCCTTTTTAGCATCTTCTATAGCTTTTTCTTGAGCTTTTCTAGCTTCTTCTTCTGCTCTAGCAGCTTGTAATTTAGCTTCTTCCTCGGCTTTTTTAGCTTCCTCTTCAATTCTTTTAGCTTCTAATCTGGCATTCTCTTCCGCTTTTTTAGTCTCTTCCTCAGCCTTTTTAGCTTCCTCTTCCGCTCTTTTAGCTTCTAATCTAGCTTTTTCTTCTGCTTCTTTCTTAGCCTTTTCTTCAGCTTTTTTAGCTTCAGCTTCTAGTCTAGCTTTTTCTTTATCTTGAGATTTGTAGTATTCTCTTCTTTTTTCTAATAATTTAAGAGCTTGATTTTCTTCATTTCCTCCTTCATTTACTGTACTAGAACTACTACAAGCTACCATAGCCATAGATGCTACTAAAATAAACATTGCAAAAATTCCTTTTTTCATAATCTGTTTCTCCTTCCTTTGTAAATAATTTTTATAATTTAATTTATTGCTTGTAAATATTTCATTCCAACTTCATAGTTAGGATTAAGTTTATCTAAAAACTTAACATAAGAAAGTAGAGAAGTATAGAAGTAATTATTTTTTTGACTATAAAATTCTTCTGGAATAAAGTGTTTAATTTTATCTTGTAATTTTTTCCAGTTACTTAAGTAACCTTGAATTAAGTCTATATCTTCTTTAGTAATTTCTTCATTTTCATTTTCTTTAAGAGTTATCATTCTTTCTTTAACAGCTTTAAAAACTGAAGAGTTATATTGTTTTATTTCTAAGAAATCATCTTTTACATCTTGAGCAATATCTCTTCCAAAATCTTGTATGAATTCTTGTACTAAACTAAGTCTTACAAATTTATTATTTCCACCAAAGAAACTAGTAAGTCTTTCTCTGTCTTTAAATAGTTTTTCAGACAAGTAAGATAAGTATTCCTTACTTACATAGATTTTATCTAGACTTACAACATTTCCAAACCTTCCAACTAACTTATTGATACTATAAAATATATGTACCTTTCCAGATTTATAACGTAAGTCATAAATCTTTTCTAAAATTTCTAAATTTTTTTTCATATTTTTAAAAACCTTTCTAAATTATATATGTAAAAATATTACAGACAATTTAAAGAATATTATAAGGGCAGCAGTATCTACTATTGTTGTAATTAGAGGACTTGCCATAATAGCAGGGTCAATCTTAAGTGACTTAGCTACAAGAGGTAAAACTCCACCTACAACCTTTGCCATTATTACTGTTAAGAACATACTTATAGCAACAACTAAAGATGTTTCTAAACCTGAACGAGTAAAATAATATATTCTTATAAAATTTACAGCCGATAAAATAAAACCAACTAAGATACTTACTCTTAATTCTTTCCAAATAACTCTAAAGATATCTGAAAATTCTATTTCTTCTAAGGCTATACCACGAATAACTAAGGTTGCTGACTGAGAACCAGCATTTCCACCAGTATCCATAAGCATAGGTATAAATGTAGCTAAATATACAGCTGATTGTAGTATATCTTCATATTTCTTTATGACTAAACCTGTAAAAGTAGCAGAAATCATAAGGACTAATAACCACAAAATTCTGTGTTTTGCAAGAGATATAACAGATTCTTTTAAATATTCTTCATCTGATGGATTCATCGCAGCCATTTTTTGGATATCTTCTGTATTTTCTTGGTCGATTACGTCCACGATGTCATCAACTGTGATAACTCCAACTAGCCTATCTTCATGGTCTACAACAGGCATAGTAGTTAAGTCATATTTTCTGAATAATGCTGCAATTTCTTCCTGGTCATCTAGTGTCAATACACTGACAAAATTAGTGTCCATTTCATCTTGTATATATGAGTCATCTTTTGATAAAATTAAAGTTTTTAATGATATTATACCAACTAATTTTTTCTTAGTATCTGTTACAAAACAAATATCAGTTTCCTCTTTATCAATAGCAACCTTCCTATAATATTCTATAGCTTGTTTAACTGTATAGTTATCTTTAAAAGATATATATTCTACAGTCATAACACTTCCAGCAGAATTTTCTGGATATTTTAGCATTTGATTTATTAATTTTCTTTTATCAGAAGATGTATTTTTTAAAATTTTATCTACAATATTTGCAGGCATCTCTTCTATAAAGTCTACGGTATCATCAAGATACATATCTTCAACTATAAATTTTATCTCATCGTCAGTTATATTTTCAATAACTTCTTGTTGTTTTTCAGGAGATAAATAGGAAAATACTTCTGATGAAAAGTCTTTCGGTAATAACTTAAAAATAATTAAATATTTCTCCTTTGGAAAATCCTCAAATACATCAGCAATGTCTATAGGATTTTCATTAATTAAAATTTCTTTTAATTCAGCTAATTTATTTTGTTCTAATAATTCAACTATCTCTTCCATTTCTATCCCCTCCTCCTATTTTTATTATAAAAGAAATAAAGATAATTAGTAGACTACTGCGACGTCCATTATTGTTGAGAGAGCCTTTGTGGAGCTCTCGAAACACTAATGGCAGGCAAGTAGTCAAAATAATTATACATTTTTTAGTTTAAAACTATTGAAACTTATTTTCCTTCATATTTTTTTATAAAATCATCTTTAAATTCTTTAAATCTTTTTTCTTTTATAGCTTCCCTTGCATCTTTCATAAGTTTTATTAAAAAGTGTAAATTATGATAAGATGTCAGACGAAGTCCTAAAACTTCTTGAACTTTAATTAAATGTCTTATGTATGCTCTTGAATAATTTTTACATACATAACAATCACATTCTTCATCTAAAGGAGCTGTATCTTCTTTATATCTTTCACTTTTAATTATAAGTCTACCTTTTTTTGTAAAAACTGTTCCATGTCTTGCAAGTCTAGTAGGTTGGACACAATCCATCATGTCTATTCCACTTTCAACTGCATTTAACATATCAACTGGTTCACCAACCCCCATAAGATATCTAGGTTTATCTTCAGGACATTTTTCAACTATATAGTCTAGTATTCTATACATGTCTTCCCTTGGCTCACCAACAGCAAGTCCACCTATAGCATAACCAGAAAAATGTTCATCCATTTCACTAAGTTCATCTAAACTCTTTTGTCTCAAATCTTCATAGATACCACCTTGAACTATGGCAAATAATCCTTGAGTATCTTTTTTCTGATGTGCTTCAACGCATCTTTTAGCCCATCTTGTAGTTCTTTCAATAGAAGGAATTATATATTCTCTAGTTGAAAGTCCTGGTGGACATTCATCAAAAAGCATAACTATATCTGAACCTAGATTATTTTGTATCTGTATAGATTTTTCAGGAGATATAAAATGTTTAGAGCCATCTATATGAGAACTGAAATATACTCCTTCTTCTTTAATTTTTCTAAGTGAACCTAAACTAAAAACTTGGAAACCACCACTATCTGTAAGAATAGGTTTATCCCAATTCATAAATTTATGTAATCCACCTAGTCTAGCTATTAATTCATCATTTGGTCTTAAATAAAGATGATAGGTATTTCCTAAGATTATTTCACTGCCTATATCAATCAGTTCTTCCTTTGACATAGTTTTTACAGTGGCTTGAGTACCAACAGGCATAAAAACAGGAGTTTCAATTTCACCATGAGGAGTTGTAATAAGCCCTGCTCTTGCTTTACCATCTTTATTTTCAACTTTATATGTAACTGCTAATTTCATTAATTCTCCAATCATTAACGTTCAACAGCTATGACATCTTTTAATTTTAAAATATTGTTGATTAGATAGTCATATTCTGTCTTTCCTTTAATTTCTATTGATATTTTAACCTTCATTACCTTATCACCATCTTTTTTAACTTCATATGAATTTAAAGATGTGATATTTATTTTATGGTTTCCAATTAAATTTACAATTTCCATCAATATATTTGGTCTATCATTTAACACTATAGTGAAAGTAAAGTTGTATTTATTCAACTTAGTTTCTATTAGGTTTTCATCCCACTTAACTAAGATTTCTCTACTAGGATCTTTTTCTACCATAGCATGAAAGTTAGGACAGTCTTTTCTATGGACAGTTATACCTGTAAGTTTAGTAACAAAGCCTCCTATTTCATCTCCAGGTAAAGGAGTACAACATTTTGCAAATCTAATAAGAGTGTTGTTTATTCCATCTATAACTATACCAAAGTCATTCTTTCCTTCTTTTCTTTTTTCTTCTTTTTTCTTTAGAACTTCTTCAATAGTTAAAGTCGATGCAGCTCTTTCTTTTTCTAAGTTAACTTTTATTTTATTGATTAAAATATCAAGTCTACTTCTCTTTTCACCAAGATAGAAATAAAATTCTTCCATACTAGAAATATTATTTCTTTCCATATGTTTTTTAAGAGTTGGATCACTTTCAATTTCTTTTAAAGTCATTCCTATTTTAACAGCTTCTTTTTCTAGATTATCTTTACCTAGTTTTGAAACTGTTTCTTTATTTTCATCTTTTAAGAATTTTCTAATTTTTCCCTTAGCACCATGAGTGATAACTATATCTAGCCAATCAATACTTGGTCCTTTTGAGTTTTTAGAAGTTATAATCTCTACCTTGTCCCCACTTTTTAATTTGTGGTCAATAGTAACCATTCTACCATTTACTTTGGCTCCCACACATTTACAACCAACTTGAGTGTGAACCATAAAAGCAAAGTCTAAGGCAGTAGCTCCAACAGGTAATTCTATAATATCTCCTTTAGGTGAGAAAGTAAAGATAGTACCTCTATCTATATCTCCTGTAACTCCTTCAATGAAGTCTTCAGTTGAATCAGATTCATTTTGAAATTCTATGATATGTCTTAACCAACCATAGATATTATCATCTTTAGAAGTCTTTTTATTCTCTTTATAGTTCCAGTGAGCAGCGATACCTTCTTCAGCTATATCATCCATGTCCTTAGTTCTAATTTGTATTTCAATAAATTTTCCTAAAGGTCCAACTATAGTTGTATGGATAGATTGATAGTTATTTGATTTAGGTACAGCTATGTAGTCTTTAAATCTTCCTGGAACAGGAGTATATTGACTATGTACTATACCTAGGATATGATAACAAGCTGCCTTGTCTTCAACTATTACCCTAACTCCCATTAAGTCATAGATATCATCAAATTCTTTACCTTTTTGATACATCTTTTTATAGATACTATAAAAATGTTTAAATCTTCCTTTAACTTCGGCTTTAAGTCCTAAGTCGACTAGAGTTCTTTTCATAGTTCTAATGAAATTATCTATATAGTCTTTTCTTTCTTCTTTTGTATTTTCAACTAATCTTTTAATTTCTAGATATTCTTCATGGTGTAAATAACTGAAACTTAAGTCCTCAAGCTCAGATTTAATTTTTGCCATACCTAGTCTATGTGCAAGAGGAGCATAAATATCTAGAGTTTCTTTTGATATAGCCTGTTGCTTTTCAGGCTTCATAAATTTTAAAGTTCTCATATTATGAAGTCTATCAGCTAATTTTATAAGGATAACTCTTATATTTTCAGCCATTGCTAAAATCATTTTTCTTATATTTTCAGCTTGATTTTTTGTACCATTAGGCAATGCTTTTAACTTAGTAACTCCATCTACAAGGACTGCAACAGTATCTCCAAAGTTATATTTGATGTCTGCTATAGGAATCAATGTGTCTTCCACAACATCATGCAAAAGACCTGCCACAACTGTGTCAGTATCCATTTTCATATCCATTAAAATTTTTGCAACTTCAACAGGGTGAATGATATAATCATCACCTGATTTTCTGTATTGTCCTTGGTGACTTTCTTCTGCGAAAGCTAAAGCTAATTTAAGTTTATCAAAATCATAATTTAAGTGATTTTCTTTTGCTTTTTCTAATAATTGTTCCCAATAGTTCATCATAATATACCTTCTCTCTAATTAATATTGCATTAATGTAATCATAGGATAATTATTTAATTTGTCCCTACCTTTTAAGTCTACAAGTTCTATTAAAAACGCTAAACCAGCTACTACTCCACCTAATTCTTCAACTAATTTTATTGTTGCTTCTACAGTTCCACCTGTTGCAAGTAAGTCATCAACAACTAATACTTTTTGTCCAGGTTTTATAGCATCTTTATGTAAACATAGTTTGTTTGAACCATATTCTAGATCATAAGCATGTTCAACTACTTCACGAGGTAATTTTCCAGGTTTTCTAACAGGTGCAAAACCTACACCTAAAGCATATGATACAGGACAACCAAATATAAATCCTCTTGCTTCAGGACCAACAACTATATCTATATTATGTTGTCTTGCAAATTCAACAATTTTTTCAGTTGCATATTTATATGCTTCTCCATTATTCATAAGAGGTGTAATATCTCTAAATATTATACCTTCTTTTGGATAATTTTCTATTGATGCTACGTAATCTTTTAAATTCATACTCTCTCCTATCTACTCTATCTATAAATTTATTAAAAACATTTGAATCTATATTTTGTAAAAAATAGTTCGTTACTAAGTAAATTTAGAAAATTTTCTTTGAGAGATTATAAAA
>ERZ772999.1789-NODE-1789-length-12220-cov-20.877024_pt1 | contig 12220 bp, 8 predicted proteins | sample MGYA00511467_ERZ772999 | MGnify/ENA primary metagenome ERZ772999 (study PRJEB29015, sample SAMEA2738064) | human oral metagenome | biome: human oral; feature: human-associated habitat; material: saliva | place: China | collected 2218 ...
GCCTACCTGGCCGCCGAGGACGAGCCCCTGGAGATCCTGGGCCGCTACCGCTTCAAGCTGGGCGAGCGCGAGATCGACCTCACCGAGGCCATCGAGGGGGCGCCGTCGGCCTACCCCCTGTGAGGCGGGGCCGGGGCGACGTCGGGGCCGGGAGTCGGCTGGGCTGGAGCCGGTTGAGGCTAGGCGGATCGCTTCATCGACTGTTTGGTCCTCTCTTGATGATCTGTTTGGTCGCCTCTTCGCAATCCGTTTGGTCGCCTTTTCACGATCTGTTTGGTCGTCTCGGTGCGTGCGCATCGCTCTCCTGAGGCTTTGCAAGCCATCTCCATGCCAGCACAGGAGATACCGCTTGGTGGTCTTTTCGCACTCGGGCGAGGACGCCTACTGCACGAGGGTCGGGTGCTACTGGAGGAGGGTTGGGTCTACTCCACAGGGGTCGGGGGTTCGTGCAGTGCGCACAACCTTCGGCCAGTAGATCCCCACCCTCGTGGAGTGTGCCGGCCCGGGGCTGCAGGGCTGGCACCGTCGTCGAGCCACCGCCCTGAGGCGGAGCGGGAACCAGAAACGGCCGGGCAGGAGTCAGACGGCGAAAGGTGAGGCCATCCCCTGGTGGGGGCGCTCGGCGACACCAAGACCTCGGCAGACCTCGCGGAGTCGAGCACCTCAGCAGCTCAGTGTCCACGGTGCTGACATTAGCGGTCCCGCCGTCGAGGTGACCAGCGGAAATCGTTGGAATTCCGCGGTTCTTTCTTGGATTATGGCATCGGAGTGGCGTTAATGTCAGCCTTGTGGACACTGACGCCCCGCCAAGCCGCTGTCAGCGACCAGCCCCTCAGCCGGCCGCGACCTCGAAGGTTCCGACCCGCTCCGCGATCCCCGCCGCCAGGTCCTCGATCGCCCGGACCCGGGTCGGGGAGCCCGGCCCCGGGCGGTCCGGTCCGGGCCCCCGCCGGGACTGCGCCGTCGGGCCCCGGCCTACTTGGTGGGGGTGCGGCCCAGGGTGAGGTAGCCGGGCAGCGTCTGGTCCTGGCCGGCGCTGGAGAAGCGCAGCGGCTGACCCGAGTCCAGCGGGTTGACCACGCGCACCAGGATCGTGTTCTGTCCGTCCGGGTCCGCCGGGAGCTGCCCGGAGAAGGTCTGGGACTTGCCGACTGCGACCTTGCGCAGGTCGCCGCTGAGCGTGGTGCGCCCGACCTCCATGCCGTTGGAGGTGTTGATGGCCACCGCCTCCACGTTCCAGTTGTAGTAGAAGGGCGCCACCCCGTTGTTGGCGATCTGCACCTCGACCTTGCCGTTGCGCATCCGCCAGCGCGCCACCGCCAGGTCGTAGCCGGTCTCGGCGGAGGCCTGCACGGTCCGCTCGCGTTCGGAGCCGTTGAGGGTCGTGGTGAAGGCCCAGTTGTCCACCAGCCAGCTCGCGTGCGTGGCCTTGATGGAGGCGTTGATGTCCACCGTTCCTCCGTTGGAGCCCGAGGCCATGCAGCTGCCCGGGTTGCGCACGGAGCACTCCTGGATGCCCGGGTAGATCTCGCCGCCGATCGGGTGCTGCTGCCAGGCCTGGTCCGCCTTGGCCTCCTTCAGCTTCGGCAGGAAGTGCCAGTCGGCGGTGTCCATCGTCGCGTAGCCGAAGGAGTCATCGTGGTAGCCGACCCCGTGCTTGACCGTCTCCGCGGACGGGTAGCGCGCCAGCGTCGGCGTCACCTGGAAGGCGCTGCCCCAGGTGTCGATGAGGGTGTTCTGGTTCGCCGCCGACGGCATCCAGTTCTCGCCGGAGGGGTTCTCCCCGGAGACCTTGCCGTTCATCGGGTAGGTGTGCCCCTCGCCCCAGAAGCCCACCAGGCCGTGGGTGATGAAGGCCAGGCGCGGGTCGCCGTCGTACTGCTGGCCCAGGGCCGAGATGAAGCCGGTGAGCATCGACATCATCTCGGGGTCGTTGTAGTCCGGCGCCAGCGACTGGCCCGGCGCGTTGCCGTGGAACGTGTAGTCGTGGGTCGGCACCGCGCGGGAGCTCAGCAGGTAGGCCGGGATGCCGCTGGGGCGCCCGGGGTAGTCGACGTAGAAGCGCAGCACCGCCTGGTGCCCACGCGAGGCGATGGCATTGAGGTGCGCATCGAGCCTGTCCCACGAGTACGAGCCGGGTCCGGCGACGACGTCGCTGACCGGCAGCGTCAGCCACTCCATCGTGTGGGGCGGGGCGTTGTCCTGCAGCGCCGGCGAGTGGGAGGCGTCCGCCGGTGCGAAGGGCATCATCCCCTTGAGCGGGTTGGCCTCCGGCGTGGCCGCCGCGGAGACCTCGATCCAGGCCCGGTTGCAGTTGCAGGCCCGGAACCCGGTGGCCAGGGACACCACGGCTACGAGCGCCATGAGGATGGCGCCCAAGCGCGGCTTGCGCCCCCTGCGGAGCCGGTCGAGCACCTGGTGCCCCAGGGAGGGCGTGCGATCGGAACCTGGGCCGTGCGATTGCTGCGCGGCCGCCGACGTGGAGCCGGAAGCTGCTGCAGAAGTGGTCTCGTCGTGCTGTGAATCGATCATAAAAACTTGTCAGGTAGGGACTTGGGCGTGGGTAAACCCTACCGGCCAGTTGAGCGGTCCACCTGTGCTATCGCTGACAACGTGCTCGGTTGACGGGGTGAAGGGCCTGTGCCACCCGTACTTTTGGAGGACATGAGAATTTCGTGTTGTGCCGCGTTCTGACCGTGTTCTGACCGCGTTCTGACCGCGTTCTGGCCGCATTCCGGCAGCGGTCCGGCTGCGGTCCGACGTCGGCGGGCGACGCCATGCGGGACGACATTGCCGCCGCGCGCATAAGCGGCCATGATGACTCCGTGCGCGTCTTCAATTTCTCCGCCGGTCCCGCCCAGCTCCCCCTGCCCGTCCTCGAGCAGGCCGCCTCCGAGCTCACCAGCTGGGGCGGATCGGGAATGTCCGTCCTGGAGGTCTCCCACCGCGGAGCGGACTTCGTGGCCTGCGCGGCCGACGCCGAGGCCACCCTGCGCCGCCTCCTGTCCGTCCCCGACAACTACCGCGTGCTCTTCCTCCAGGGCGGGGCCAGTGCCCAGTTCGCCGGCATCCCCCTCAACCTGACCGCCCCCGGCGACACGGTCGCCTACCTCAACACCGGCCAGTGGTCAGCCAAGGCCATCAAGCAGGCCGGCGCTTACGAGCTCGACGTCGTTGTGCCGGCCGACGAGGCCGCCTCCTCCTACACAACCACCCCCGAGCCCGGCTCCTTCACGGTGCCCGAGGCGGCCCGCTACCTGCACTACACGCCCAACGAGACCATCGGCGGCGTCGAGTTCGACTACGTGCCCGATGCCGGCGAGGTCCCGTTGGTGGCCGACTTCTCCTCCACGATCCTCTCGCGGCCCATCGACGTCTCCCGCTACGGCCTCATCTACGCCGGGGCTCAGAAGAACATGGGCCCCTCGGGCCTGGCCGTCGTCATCGTGCGCGAGGACCTGCTGGGGCACGCCCGCCCGGTGACCCCGACCGTCCTGGACTACCAGAAGATGGCCGACGCCGACTCCATGCTCAACACGCCCCCCACCTTCGCCATCTACCTGCTAGGGCTCATCGGCCACTGGATCGAGGACGGCGGCGGCCTGGAGGCGATGGCCGAGCGCAACCGCGCCAAGGCCGAGCTCCTCTACGGCTACATCGACTCCTCCGACTTCTACGCCAACCCGGTTCAGGAGCGCTCGCGGTCCTGGATGAACGTGCCCTTCACCCTGGCCGACCCCGCCCGCGACGCCGACTTCCTGGCCGGCGCCGAGGCCGCCGGGCTCACCAACCTCAAGGGGCACCGCTCCGTGGGCGGCATGCGCGCCTCCATCTACAACGCCATGCCGATCGAGGGCGTGCGCGCCCTCATCGACTACATGACCGACTTCGCCGCCCGGGCCTGAGCGCCCGCCGGCTCGCCATCCCGGCCGTCTCGCCGGGCCTGCGGGCCCGACCGGTTTGCGGGCCGGCCATCGGCCTGCGGGCCCGACCACCTGTCCGCCACGACCTTCCCCCACCCGGACCGCTCTGCAGAAAGTACTTCCGTGACCACCAGCAGCGTTGACCACAAGTTCCGCATCCGCACCCTCAACGCCATCTCCGGGGCCGGCCTGTCCCGCCTGCCCGACGAGCTCTACGAGGTCGGCGGCTCCGTGGAGGAGCCCGACGCCCTCCTAGTGCGCTCGGCCAAGCTCCACGACACCCCCATTGAGGAGTCGGTCCTGGCCGTGGCCCGCGCCGGCGCCGGCACGAACAACATCCCGGTCGAGGCGCTCACCGAGCGCGGCGTACCCGTGTTCAACACCCCCGGCGCCAACGCCAACGCCGTCAAGGAGCTGGTCCTGGCAGGCCTGTTCATCGCCTCGCGCAACCTCATCCCGGCGGCCCGCTTCGCCCACACCCTCGAGGGCGACGACGCCGAGATCGCCAAGGCCGTCGAGGCCGGCAAGAAGCAGTTCGTCGGATTCGAGCTGCCCGGCCGCACGCTCGGCGTCATCGGCCTGGGGGCCATCGGCGTGCAGGTGGCCAACGCCGCCCTGGGGCTGGGGCTCAACGTCGTCGGCTTCGACCCGGGAATCTCCGTGGAGCACGCCTGGCACCTGAGCGCCGAGGTCGAGCGGGCCGACTCCATGGAGGAGGTCTTCCGCCGCGCCGACATCCTCACCGTCCACGTGCCCCTCATCCCCGCCACGCGCGGACTCGTGAGCACCCAGCGCCTGGCCCTCATGAAGGAGACCGCGGTGCTGCTCAACTTCGCGCGCGCCGAGATCGTCGACACCGACGCCGTCGTGGCCGCCCTCGACGAGGGCACACTGCGCGGCTACGTGTGCGACTTCCCCTCCACGCAGGTCCACAAGCACCCCAAGTGCATCTCCCTGCCCCACCTGGGCGCCTCCACCAAGGAGGCCGAGCGCAACTGCGCCATCATGGCCGCCGACTCCCTGCGCGGCTTCCTCGAGGACGGCCAGGTCCACAACTCGGTGAACTTCCCCGAAGCCGTCATGGCGCGCCAGGAGGGCACGCACCGGCTCGTCATCGTCAACCGCAACGTGCCCAACATGGTCGGCCAGGTCTCCACGATCGTGGCCCAGCACGGGCAGAACATCGCCAACCTGCTCAACAAGTCGCGCGGCGAGCTGGCGGTGACGCTGGTCGACGTCGAGGGCGAGATCGAGCCCAAGGTCCTGGAGGAGCTGCGCGCGATCGACGGCGTGCTGTCCGCGCGCGGCATCTGAGCCGGGGTCCCGCGCGGCCGGGGCCCGCGTGGCCGGGGACGTCCTGCGCGTGCGGGGACGGGATTGCTGTCCCCGACGGCGTCGAATGCCCCCGCCCGGAAGGACACGCACCCGGCCGCGTGGAATGTCCCCGCCGTGACGACGTCCTGTCAGACGTCCGCGGGAGCCTGCCGGCGCCCGAGTCCCTCGGCCACCTCATCCATGAGGTCCAGGACGTCCTGAGCCCTCCAGGCTCGGCGACCCCGGGAGACCTGGTAGCCCCGAACGACGCCGGCGTTCTCCAAGCGCTCCAGCGCGCGCCGCGCCGCCTGTTCCGACACTCCCACCGCAGCGGCCGCCCCGCGAACATCCGTCACCGGCTGGGAGACCAGATGACGTATGAGGTCGCGGTCGGGGGTCCCGGCACGGGAGGACACACGAGCTTGCATCTGCCTGTGCACGTCGTCGAGCTCCCGGCCCGCCCAGGCCCCGAGCTCCGCGGCGCGTTGTGCCGCATCGATGAACAGGTCGACCATCGCGAGCGGCGCCCCTGCTCGGTACTTGTCCAGGGCTCGGAAGTAGGTCCCCACATTGGTCAGGAGGATCGCCGACAGCGGCAGCGGCGCGTTGAGGGACAGTCCTTCCCCCGACAGGATGACGTGAATCAGCGCCCGCCCGGTGCGGCCGTTGCCGTCCGCGAAAGGATGGATCGTCTCCAGCTGGGCGTGCGCCAGCGCCGCCTTGGTCAAGGGCGGCAGGTCCGAGCGCCGCAAGAAGGAGAGCAGATCCTCCAGTGCGGTCGGTACCTGTTCATGGTGAGGAGGGACGAACATGGCTCCTGCCGGGGACAGGTCCGAGCCACCGATCCATACCGGCTCTTGCCGGAGACGGCCTGCGATGGTCGGGGCGGAGTCCCCCAGCAGGGCCTGATGCATGGACAGCAGGGAGCCGAGGTCCAGGGGCCAGGGTGCTCCGGTGGCTGTCTCCATCGCCCGGGTGTTGGCCACGATGAGGGCGGCGTTTCCGCTGTTGCGGTCGCTGCCGAAGGTCTCCTCCTCCACGATGCGGCGTGCCGACGACGTCAGGCGCTCAATGCGTGAGGATGCGCTCGACTCGCTGCGCAGAAGCAGGGGTGTGAAGGGAAGCAGGGCGCAGGCCGCAGTCGCATCGAAGCGTGCTACCGCCGATACCGCAGCCGCTTCACGTGCCATGACCTCGGTGGGGAGCTCGACCGCGGCGTCGGCGATGTTCGGTACGACGGCCGAGTCGTAGGAGCGTGGCAGACGAGAGCGTTGCCGAGCGCTGAGGGCAGCACCGTCCCGGGGGCGCCAGGGCAGGGTCTCCCAGGTCACGCGCGGCCATGAGGAAGTGGCGGCTGCATGAACCATTTCTGACACCCCCGGTTAATCCGATGACAGTTCACCACCATAAGTGTCAACAGAATGTGTGTCGAGTCTTTTCCGCACTGCGGCCGGGGACATTTCTGTGCGGCCGGGGACCTCTGGCGCGTGCGGGGACGGGATTGCTGTCCCCGACGGCGTCGAATGCCCCCGCCTGGAACGAGACGCATCCGGCCGCGTGGAATGTCCCCGGCCGGCGGGGCCCGCACGTGCCAGATGCACCTGCGGGCCCCGTGAGACGTCAGAGGTTGTTGATCCAGGCCCGGCGGTGCCCGAACAGTGAGAGTGTGGGCTTGTAGAGGAGCACGTACTGCCCTCCGGCCGACACGTCGGCATCGAAGCAGACATCGCCGCTGACCGAGCCGCCCGCGATGAGCGTGGAGGAGGACAGGTGGTTGCTCGACCCCAGGAGGCCGCTGTTGCTGATCGCCCCGGCCGGGTTCTGCAACGTGAAGTCGAAGGCATTGACGTCCAGGGTGTTCTTGGAGCCGTTGGTGATCGTGATGGTCGAGCAGGCGGTGGGACCCAGGGTGGCGTCACCCGCGGCCACCGGTGTGGCGCTCACCTTGATGCCGCCGTCGTCGATCGTGTCACCGGCGTTTCCGACGACGTCGTCGCTCTGCTTTCCGGGGAAGGTCAGTGCGGAGTCGGACTTATCGGCATCCTTTGCCGGCTCCTGCTGCTGGGGGCTGGGTGCGGCTGCGGAGTCCTGGCCGGCGGTTGCTTGAGCGGGCGCGCTGGCCATCGACTGGATGGACGGCAGGGTGGCGGCGGTGGTGCTCGAGTTCCCCGAGCCCCCACCACCGTTGAGTGCGGAGGCGATCATGCCGACGGCGATGAAGGCGCCGATACCGGTGAGGATCTTGTGCCGGGCGAACCAGGAGCGCTTCGGCTCGGGAGCGGGGAAGCCCATGCCTGCGGCCGGGGCGGGGAAGCCCGCGGCGGGGAAGCCCGGGGCGGGGCCACCGGCGGGTGAGGAAGGGACTGGGTTGACGGGGCTGGTCATGATGGGTCCTTCGAGATGCGGGAGGTGAGGCACTGAGCGGGATGCGGCAGTGCCCATCACGGTGTGTCGTCACCGGAGCTGACGGGATCAGCTGACGGGAACAACGATGGCCCCGGCCGTGCGGCGCGCACATCGACCGATGAGTCCGAGGCGGCCGTCCGAAAGGGCACTCATCGCGACTGACCAAAAGGACGATGCCTCCCGCGCCGTAGCGCCCGAATCGTGTCCTATCGGGCGATCATGCGTGTCAGTGCCCGGTTCTACAGTGAGCACATGTCAGTCCCCACCTACCCGTCCACTCCTGGACCCGGCACCCCACCCGTGTCGGGCTGGAGCGGTAGCCCTGGGGGTGGTCGGACTGAGCCCACTGCGCCCGCCTTCGGGGCGCGGGCCCTGCCATACCCGCCGATCCCACCGGCCTACCCCTACCGCTCCCATCCGGGATATCCGGGGTACCAGGGGTACGCGGGGTACGCGGGACTCGCCCCGCATCCCTCATACCCCGCTCCTTCCGCTGCTCCCGGTACTCCTACGGCGTCGGACCCGCGCCTCCGCCCCCCGATGACTGCGGTTCCCTCCACCCCTGTGCCGTACGCGCCTGTAAGACCGGCTCCGTCGTTCACGCAGTCCCTGTCCCCGTCGCAGCGCCATGCCCTGCGCGTCACCCTGACGATCCTGCGATCCCTGGGCCTGTTCGCCCTGTGCCTGCTCGCCTCCATGTGCGCACTGGGGTACCACTTCGGTCATGAGCAGGCTCTCAAGATAAGCAACCCAGTTCTTGATGTCACAGGGTTTGTGGTGGGGCTGGCGCTCCTAGTGACGGTCTTCCTGCGCCAGCGCTGGCCGGTGCCCATCACGGTCGCCTCGGCGCTCGCGGGTATCGCGGTCTACCTGGACACAACGGTGGGACTCATCGCCTTCACCACCGTAGTCCGCCGGGCCCGGTCCCTGCGTGACCCCGTGCCCTGGGCCACGGGCGCGCTGCTCGCTACCGGCACCCTGGTGTCGCTCTTCCGGGATGCGAGCCAGGGCTCCACCGGGAACTCAATGATCGGCGCCATCGTCAATGCCTCGCCCGATCCTGGCGCCGTGACCCACGTGTCGGTGATGCAGGTGCTGTTCCTCGCGGTGGTGGCCATGGTCCTGCCGGTCGGCGTCGGGCTGTGGCTGCGCGCGCGTGACGGCGAGAAGAAGGCGCAACGCCGCGCACGGGAGGCCGCTGCTGCCTCAGCCCGGGCCGAGCGCACTGCCCAGGAGCAGACCCGGACCTCCACCCGGTTGGCGGACACCGTCAGCCTGCAGGTCGAACGTGAGCGGGTGGCTCGCGAGGTGCATGACGGACTCGGCCACCGCCTGTCGCTGCTCGCCCTCCACGCCGCCGCCCTGGAACAGGGCGTCCTGGAGACGTCGGAGAGCTCGAATGCCCCAGAGGGCTCGCAGGCCCCGGACTCAGCCGGCGCCGTCGGTGAGGACGATCCGCGGGCCGCCGCCCAGCGCGTGCGACAGGAGGCCCAGGGTGCCATGCGGGACCTGCGTTCCCTGCTCGCCGTGCTGCGCGAGCCGGTGGGGGCGGTTGAGCCCGCCCCGCGCCTGGAGGACCTCAGAGAGGTGGTGGACGGGGTCCTTGCCGCCCGCCAGCCGCTGAGCTCCTCGATCTACCTCGACCGCGCTGCGCAGGCCGATGAGGTGCTCTCGCGAGCCGTCTACCGGATCGTCCAGGAGTCCCTGACCAACGCCCGCAAGCACTCGCCCGGTACGAGTGTGCAGCTGCGCGTCGAGGGCGGTCCGGACACCGGCATCGACATCACCTGCTCCAACCGGATCTCTCGGACCGAGCCGGAGGCTCACAAGGCAGAGGCCGGTGAGGCGCCTCAGGCCTCGGGCGCTGACCGAGGCGCGGCCTCAGGTCCCGGAGTCGCGGCCGGTGACCCCCAGGGCGGCTCGGGCCTGCGCGGCATGGCCCAGCGGGCGGCGATCTGCGGCGGCACGTTCCATGCCGGCCCCGACGGCCAGGGCAGGTTCGTCGTGAGCGCGCACCTGCCCTGGCGCTCGGCGGAGTCACCCCGCACCAGTCGCTGAGCGGCTGCCAACCAGTATCTGAACAGCCTGGCCGGGAGATACGGCTGGCGTGCAGCTCACGGGGCTGCACCATCCGGGGCCTGGGCCGTTGGGATGGTGATTGTGTGGGCGCACGCACCTAGGCTGGGTTCCGTGCCCGATCCCTCCGCCGCCCCGGCCTCCTCGGCCTCCCGGTCCGCGTCCTCCGCACCGGTCCGCCCGGTCCGTGTCATCCTCGTCGACGACGACCCACTGACCCGCGCCGCCATCAAGCCGCTCCTGCGGCCCGGCCAGGACTACGCCGTGGTCGCCGAGGCCGGTGACGGCCGTGAGGCGATCGACGTGGTGGGCCGTATCGAGGCCGATATCGTGCTCATGGACCTGGGCATGCCCGTCATGGACGGGATCGAGGCCACCCGCCAGATCTGCGCCGCACCGCGCCACCCCCACGTCGTGGCGCTGACCACCTGGGACGTCGACGACGCCGTCGTGCGCGTCATTGAGGCCGGTGCCGTGGGGTACCTGCTCAAGTACTCCGCCTCCGAGGAGCTCCATGCCGGGCTGCGTCGGGTCATGGCGGGCGAGTCGGTGCTCTCGCCGGGGGCGCTTGCCGAGCTGCTGCGATACGTGCGTTCCCAGCCGACGGCACCGACGATGACGGCCTATGACCTTCGCTCGCAGGAGCGTCAGCACGCCGTGGCCCAGGCTCAGCAGGCAGCGGCAGGGCTCAGCCGGCGCGAGCTCGAGGTCATCGCCGCGGCCGCCGAGGGACTGACCACTGAGGAGATCGCGAACCGGCTGTACATCTCAGTCTCAACCGTCAAGGCCCACCTGCGCAGTGCGCAGGAGCGGGTCGGTGCCCGTAACCGGGTGCACCTGGCGGTCCTCGCCGAACGCGCCGGGCTGCTGGGATAGGGGTGAGCCACCCCGACCGGTGAGGGATGGTGGCGAGGGCCTGCCGGACTCGGGCACCCAGGGCCGCAGGCCTGATCCACTCCGCCGGGTCGTGGCGGCGAATCTGGGCGTCTCGCCCTGGGGGCCGCCCCTTTCCCCGGCCTGGTCCCTTCTAGCGTCTGTGTGGGGTCCGGTGGTTGTGGTGTCGACGCCGGTTCCGGCCTGGGCCGTCTCCGGCGCGGTCTACTGCACGAGGGTGGGGATCTACTGCCCGGGGGTTGTGCGTACTGCACGAAGGTCCCACCTACCCGGAGTACACCCGACCCTCCTCCAGTGGCACCCGACCCTCGTGCAGTAGATGACAGGCGCCATTCGAGTGCCTGCGAGCAGCCGGGTCACCCCCTGCCGGGGAGGCGAGTAGCGGCAATCGAAGCCCGCCCGACGCACCGGTGTCTTGGGACGGGGCATGAGCACCCCGCACTCAGGCGCCGCGGTCGGGGGCATCCTGCGCGTGCGGGAACATTTCTGTGTGGCCGGGGACAGGTGACGCGTGCGGGGACGGGATTGCTGTCCCCGACGGCGTCGAATGCCCCCGCCCGGAAGGACACGCACCCGGCCGCGTGGAATGTCCCCCTCGTGGGTGATGGTCAGCTGGATGAGGGTGTCCAGAGGTTGAGGACGCATCTGAAGGCTCGCGGTCTGTACCCGCAGGGGCCGTGTTCGCAGTCTGAGGTGCGTTCTCGATGACGCGCGGCTCACCTGTCTGTGCACAAGGAGTGACAGGAGGACGGTGGGATGCGCCGGCGACGGATCCAGGGCTCGGTTGTCCGCGTGAGGCGTCGCAGGAGGACGGTGAGGTGTGTCCCGACGCGCAGGACTGGCCGCGCCCCCGGGCCGACGTTGATCGTCACCACACGACCCCATCGAAAGGACGTGGCCGGTGTCCCAGGCCAAGAAGGCCTGAGGCACCGATCACCTGAGCGACGCGATCAGCCCGAGAGTTGGGCCGGCCGTGCCTCCGGGGCTGACGTTGATCGTCACAACACGACCCCATCGAAAAGACGTGGCTGGTGTCCCAGGCCAGGAAGGCCTGAGGCACCAGTCACCTGAGCGAAGGGATCAACCAGAGCGCGGCGCCTGAACCTCCAGGCGCTCAGCCGACGCCGTTGTTGACGCCTCCGCCGCCTCCGCCGCCAGGATTGGGGTTGCCCGGTTGCTGGTTGTCGCCGCCTCCGCCGTCCTTACCGCTGGAGACCGTGAGGTTAACGGTCGAACCGGCGGGCACTTGGTCTCCGGCCTTCGGGCTCGTGCCGATGACCTTGCCGGTGTCCACCTTGTCAGAGGACTTGTAGTCCACGGTGACGTTGAGTCCGAGCTTCTGCAGTTCGGCAGTTGCCTCCTCGACGGTCTTGCCGTTGAGGTTCTTGGGAATCGTCACGGGACCGGTCGGCGCCGCTGTGGCCGCGCCGCTGGAGAAGCTCACGGTGATCGTGTCTCCCGCGGAGACGCTGGAGCCCGCGGCCGGGTTGGAGGAGACGGCCTTGCCGCGCTCGACCTCCGCAGAGGCGACGTCGTCGCCCCTCTTGAACTGCAGGCCGGCGTCCTCGATGGACTTCTTCGCCGTGGCCTCGTCCTGGCCGGAGACG
>ERZ772999.1790-NODE-1790-length-12220-cov-6.934895_pt1 | contig 12220 bp, 8 predicted proteins | sample MGYA00511467_ERZ772999 | MGnify/ENA primary metagenome ERZ772999 (study PRJEB29015, sample SAMEA2738064) | human oral metagenome | biome: human oral; feature: human-associated habitat; material: saliva | place: China | collected 2218 ...
GTCTGCTAAAATAGTAATTGTTCGGGTGATTAGCTCAGTTGGCTAGAGCATCTCGTTTACACCGAGAGGGTCTGGGGTTCGAGTCCCTAATCACCCACCAATTGAAATTATATCGAAAAGCTTCAATTCTGGAGCTTTTTTCTTTTTTTCGAAAGCTTCACTTATTGACTTTTTAAGCTTTTTATGTTATTATACAAGTATTCTCGCACCTTTTGATGCTGGAAAATTTTTGAAGAAAAGGAGGGTTAAAAATGATTAACCTTCTTACAAACCTAATCATATTCGTTTTGCGAACAGCTAATGTCATTACTTTTGGTGCTCTTGATAATCTTGGAGTTGTTTATTCAATTCTGGTTTTTGCAACACTAGTAGTGTTCGTCAAGCTTGACTCAAAAATTCAAATCTGCGATTTTTGGCGGAGTTCTGGATTTTTCATTAAAACTCTCATTTTCATTGGGGTTCTATTCAACACACTTCCCCAATGGTATTTCTGGGTTGCGGGTGTGATTTTGGTCGTTTTGGCATATTCCTTAACGACCAACCCTGATGATGAAGAAGATGAAGAGCCATCGATTTTAGCAAGAATTCATGATATCCTAATAGAGGAATATCATAAAAAGGGCTTAAAAAATTCTTCTAAAAAGCTAGAGGAGCCAAAGAGTCGGAAGTTTCCACCTCGTAAGCTTCCACCAGTGTGACCTACTAAATCGCCTTAAACAAAGGCGATTTTTCTTTATTTTTCGAAAAAAATTAAATCGCTTGCGTTTATTTAATATATATTATATGCTTATTGACTTTTTAATACTTTTGTGCTATAATTCTAGCAGTTGACATATCATAATCAGCAGATCTGTCAATGAAGCTTAAAAATCGGGTTATTATGAGGTATTAATCGTGTACCTCAGTGTTCATTTTGTTATTTAGCCAAATAATAAAAAATCTAACGAAAGGAAGGTAAAATAGGAATGAACACGAGCAAAAAAATTAAAGAACTATTAGTGAAAATTCGGAGTCTTATCGGAGACGACAAGAAGTCGATGAAATGGTTTCATGAAGTTCAGGTTAAGGCCTCAACTTTCGAAACCGAAGAAGAAGAAATTGCTTATCTTGAGAGTATCATAGATGAGTTGAAAAAAAATGACGGTGAAGCTGCTAATGAAGCCACAAAATCAAATATGTGGCCAGCAATAGCGCTAGGTGTCGCGCTGTCTCTATTTATAATCGGCGGAGCAGCGTTGTACTTTTTGTTTTTAGCACCAAAAAGCACTAATGTAGGCAATAACACGGTCGCTACTTCTTCCGTAGTCAATTCAAATATGGATCTTCCGAAGGAAGATTTCCAAGTCATCGACTATAAGGTCGATGGAGAAAATATTGTCTATAGCGGCAATATCGCGAACGCACAACATAAAGTGTTCGCGAATGGCTCAGAAGAAAATTCCATTTCATCAAACTCCAAAGATGCAGCCAGCGAGATGATTCAATATATGAGTCACAATGCAGTCGCTCTTAAAGAGAAGGCGATGACTTTTGGGATTGTTGACACTAAGACTGATGTCAAGGACTGGCTGGTAAAAGGTAAGGACGGAAAGATCCATTATAATGACAAGGGTAAAGACGTTTTCTATCAAACGAAAGCGTTTATTACCAGAAGTCAGTTATCTTCCAAAAAAATGGAGGGCGGATCGAATTACTATACCACTGGAGTTAACGACAAAGGTGATGTAGTAATTAGTAAGCAGGCTCAAAACCTTGCAGGACATCAATATATAGAAATTTCGAATCCGAAAGATTCAAAAGAGAAATATTCTTATTGTGTCCTGGTTTACTGTGGGAATACTGTTATGAAAAATAACAATATTCCCGGAATTCCGACAGAAAAAATCGAGATTCCTCCTACAAAACCAGGAAAACCTGACAAGCCAAGCGAAAGCAAGGTTGAGAAAAAAGACCCTAGCAAAGACCCAGCTAATCAGGGCAAAGCCCCAGTTGGCGGAGGCCAAAACGATGGCTCTGAAAATGGTACGGAGACTACTCAGGCAAAATTGCCTGAAAGCTACTCTGCACCAACAGCTCCATCTGCACCAGCAAGCTCAACTACACCATCACAAGATTCTCGCATCAGCGAGCCATCTCAATGGTCTGGTGCTGGCAAGATAACAGATTCCAATGGCACTACAACAGTGACCAATGATGGGTCTGTGACCACCCCTGACGGTCGGAACTATAGCGGATTAACAAATCCAAGCTCAGTTCCACCAGTAGAGTCTGGAGCAAATGGGACTACAGCCCCATCAAGCTCTGCTAATTTTGCAGGCAATGGCTCAATGAGCGAGCCTGCAATTGACGACTGATTTTTTAACGATTAGCACCTTTTCGAAACTCACGCTGGGCGGTTTTCCGCCGCCCGGCTTTACATTGATACTTCTTAATAACCCGATTTTAAGTTTTAACAATTCGGCTAAAGCGAAGAAAACAAAACATTGACAAACAGAATTATGATGATACTAATAATAAATTCTAATAAGTGGAGATTAGAAGGGAGAAAATGAGGGACCAAATGAAAAAACTCATTAATTTTATTAAAAACCATTCAATAATCTCTGGTTCAGTTTTGGTGGCAGCAATAGCTCCGGCTCTAGTTTGGGCTTGGGGTCCATCTCGACCATCATTCACTATCGAAAAACCAGCAGATTATATTACATTCAACTCAATCACAAATAACCCTGTGATTGGCGGAGACGAAAAAGATTTCGTTGGAATCCGTGAAGTTGGCTCAAACGCAAAATGGACAAACAATATGAAAGTCCAAAATGGCAAAGAATATTACGTTCGAATGTATGTTCACAACAACGCAGCTTCGAACTTAAATCTTGTTGCCGAAAACGTAGTAGCAAAACTTAACGTTCCAACAACAACAGCAAAAAATATGACTGTTCAAGGTCAAATTTCAGCTTCAAATGCAAAGCCCAACACAGTTTGGGATGAAGCAACTTTCTCAAGCGATAATGACTTTAACTTGGCTTATGTTGCTGGTTCTGCCCTTTTCGAAAATAACGGAATGGGTACAACTAAGCTTCCAGACAGTATCGTAAATAATACTGGAGCAAAACTTGGATATGATAAACTTGACGGAAAAATCCCTGGATGTTTCCAATATGCAGGCTATGTAACCGTTAAAGTTAAAGCTCAAGTTAGCCAACCGCGAGAAAAAACTAATATCGACCTTGCGAAAACAGTTCGAAACAAAACAAATGGTGAAAAATCTTGGGTTGAAACTGTAAACGCAAAATCTGGCGACGCAGTTCAATTCCAAATTCACGCTAAAAATACAGGTTCTGCAGGAATTCAGAATCTTGTAATTCGCGACATTCTACCAAAAGGTTTGAATTACGTCGCAGGCTCAACAAAGCTCTACAACACATCAAATCCAAAAGGATTGAAAGTTAGCGACAATGTCATTCAAAATTCTGGAATCAATATCGGTTCATATCAACCAAATGGCGACGCTTATGTTCGGTTTGACGCAACTGTTTCAGCTGAAAATAGTTTGCCAGTTTGTGGAGAAAACACTCTAACTAACATCGCTCAAGCAAGTGACCAAAAAATCGTTAAAAACGACACTGCAAGCGTAAAAGTTACAAAAAAATGTGAAACTCCTAAAAATCCAGTTTATAAATGTGAAGCTTTAAGTTTGAACATTGTCCGAAAAGACGAAAAGCAAATAACTTATGCGGCTGACACAAAATATTCAGTAAAAGACACAGAGTTTACTGGCACAAAATATGTAGTAAAAAATTCAAAAAATGAAGTTGTTGCCGAAAAAGTTGTAAATGGTGGAACTAAATTCGAAATTACCGTTCCAAACAATGTGAACGAAAAATACACAGTTACTTCAACAATCATCACTAAAAACGGTGAAAATTCAAATACTAACTGTGAAAAATCTTTCGAAACTAAGGCTCCAGCGCCAATTCCATCTAAACCGGAATTAGTATGTCGAAATATTACAATTAACCAAATTTCTCGAACAAAATTCGAATTTAACACTTCTTATACTGTAAATAACACAACATTCGTTGGCGTTAAATATATAGTAAAAGATCAAAGTGGCAAAGTCGTAATTGAGAAAACTGTAAATAATGGCTCAAAATTGACACTCGACATTGAAATTGTTGGTAAATTCACTATTTCTTCAACAGTTATCACAAAAGATGGCGAAAACTCAAATTCAAATTGTGAAAAATCTTTCGAAGTTAAACGTGAAGAAAAACCTTCAATCCTTATCAAGAAAACTGTAAATAATCAGAAAAATGCTAAAATTGAAGCAAATACTGATTTTAACTACGAGATTACAGTTTCGAATAACGGAAATGTTGATTTGAAAGATGTTGTTGTAACCGACCATGCACCAGCAAATATTACTTTTGTAAGTGCCAATAGTGGTGAGATCAAAGATAATACTTTAACTCTAAAGATTAGCTCTTTGAAAGTTGGTGAAAGTAAAACTATTACAATTAAATCACGAGCAATAGCAACAGGAATAACTGCCGTAAATACAGCTTGCGTAGACACGCCAACAATTCCTGGCGACAATGACAGTTGTGATAGCGCGAAAGTGGAAGTTCCAAAGAAACAAACTCCACCAACGCCTACACCAAACAATCCAACACCAAATATTCCAACAGAGTTGCCACAAACTGGTGCAAATAGCATTTCTGCAATTCTTGGATTAACATCAATGGTGACCGCCTTTGGTTACTACTTCGCTAGCCGAAAAGCTGCAAGATTCTAAGCTGACCGCTTCTCAATGGAGCGATCAAGCTTCAAATCTAAAAAAATAGACTTCCACTTGGAGGTCTATTTTATTTTTACAAATCTTGCTGACCTTTTTTATCAGCAATTTTTCTCGCTGCTATAATTACATTATCAATTAATGAAGCCACCGTAAGCGGACCAACACCACCCTTCACCGGGGTGATTATTAAGTCTTTTCGAAAATCACGAACTTCTTCAGCTACATCGCCTTTAATTTTACCATTTTCGCTTGCCGTTCCGGCATCAACAACCACAGCTTTATTTTTTAACATTTCTGAAGTTATTAAATTTGGCTTTCCAACAGCTGTAATTACCACGTCAAAATCTTTAAGCTGCTCTTTCATTTCTTTCGAATTAAATTCATCAAATTTCGAAACTGGCACACCAGAAGCCTCAAGTATTTTTGAAAGCGGTGCACCTACCAACTTACCTTGGCCAACAATAGCAACTTTTTTATTCTCTAACGAAATGTTATACCCTGCCAAAAGCCAATTTATCGCCTGAGCTGTAGCCGGTACAAAAGCACCACCGTTCAAACCGTCAACGTCTTTCTCTTTAGATATTTCCGATAAAATTTGCTCAGTTTCCTCTTTCGAAATCTTCTCGCCATTTTCATCTTCAAGCGGAAGTTGAACAATAATTCCATGAATACTTTCATCAAGATTTGCTTTTTGGATTTCTTTTTTCATGAATTCAACAGCAGCTTTTCGCCGCTCAACCTCAATTAAAATATCTTCACCATATTTTTCTTTAAGCCGCATATAAGTTTCAGTTACAGGATTTTTCGAAGAGTAAAAAATTACTAATTTTGGAAAAACCCGCCAACTTTGCCGCAAAGCCCGCACTTGCTTAGCTTGACGCTCCTTAATAAAATCGCGGAGTTCTGCACCATTTAAAATTCTCATTCTTTTTATTATACGCAAATATATTGAAAAATTCAATTTTTTAATATATAATTTAAAATATAATCATTACAGAAGTTAATCAAAGAAAGGATTTTGAATGTATAATTATAATAGTTACCATACATATGGGTACAGAAATTACAACCATAGCGCAGACGCTGAAGCTATTGCTGGAATATCTATTGCATTCTTTTTAATTTTCGCACTAGTTGCTGCAGTTATAGGATATGTTATCAGCTCTCTTCTTTACATGCTAATTTTTAAAAAGGCTGGAATCGATGCCAAAAAAGCTTGGATTCCTTTCTATAACAGATGGATATTCTTCGAACTCGGTGGACAAGAAGGTTGGAAATCTCTTTTAACTTTCGTTCCTTATGTCGGACTAATAATCTCATTTGTTTTTGAAGTTCTTGCAGTTATTGAAATCAGCAAAAAACTCGATAAATCACCTTACTGGTCTATTCTTTTCATATTTGTAGCCCCTATTTGGTTCTTAATTCTTGGTCTAGATAGTTCTCGCTGGAATGATATAGCCGGTAAAGAAAGCCTTGCAAAAGGAACTATCCTTGGTTATAAAATCGTAGAAGAAGAAAAGGAAGCAGAAGAAGAAAAAGCTCCTGAAGCTAAAGAAGAAAAAACAGAAGAATAATTCTTTTTTAAATCTTAAAACGACATTCGAATCGAGAATGTCGTTTTAATTTTCATTAAATCTCCAGCGGTTCTTGTTCAATTTTTAAGCCAAATTTTTCAAAAACCCTATCCTGAATCATTTTTCTTGCTTTAGCCAGCTCATCATAGTTTTTAGCTGAAATATTTGTTAAAACTAAAGCATTTTCTGGATGAACTTTTATTCCAAAAAATTCTTTTCCCTTCAAGCCTGTTTGCTCAATAAGCCAGCCAGTTGCAATTTTGTATTTTTCGCCAACTTCAAAGAGTGGTACATTTTGATATTTTTTGCAAATCTCTGCAGCTTTCTCTTTCGAAATTATCACATTCTTGAAAAAACTCCCAGAATTTGGAATTTCTTCTGGATCTGGCAATTTTTTTGAACGAATCTCAACCACCGCGTTCATTACATCTTTCGCTGTTAGATTTTCTTTATTTTTGCCAATATTTTCAAGTTTCTCCTTTAAAACCTTGTATTCAGGCATTTCTGGTTTAGATTTTGAAAGCTTCAAATTCACCGAAACAATAAAATATTTTCCTTTAGCATCATTCTTAAAAATACTATCACGATAAGCGAATTCACATTCACTTTTTAATAAAGTTTTAATTTTACCAGTTGAGATTTCGAAAACTTTAACACTTTTTAAAATATCAGCAATTTCCTGGCCATAGGCACCAACATTCTGGATTGGTAGAGCTCCAACTGTTCCGGGAATCATCACCATCGCTTCACAACCGCTAAAGCCTTTCGAAACTGCAAAGTTAACAAAATTATGCCAATTTTCACCAGATTTTATGCAAAATTCAACATTCTCATCATTTTCGAAAACCTTTTCAAAACCTTTAATTTCATTTTTTATAACTATTCCTGCAAAGTTTTGATTCTTTACAATCGTGTTACTTCCGCCACCAAGAATAAAAATCGGCAAATTATTTTTTTCTGAAAACTTAGTCGCGTTCTTAAAATCTTCAATATTTTTTACTACCGTAAAAAAATGAGCTTTTCCACTAATTTTCATAGTTGTAAGTTTGCCAAAATCAATATCTTGCTGAATTTTTAGATTTTCGAAAATTATTTCCTTCATATAAATCAATTATATCATAAAAAAACAAAAACCCGCCAAAAGCGAGAAAAACTGTGGTACACCCGGCAGGATTTGAACCTACAACCGCCTGGTTCGAAGCCAGGTACTCTATCCAGTTGAGCTACGGGTGCTTAATAAATAAATTATACCACACTTTTTTTATTTTGTGAAGACTATTTTTTAATAAATTTTAAAATTTTATATAAAGGATCACCGTTTAATGAGTTATCATAATCCATTTCCTCTGAAAAATTATAATCAGAAATTGGCGATTTTTTATCAGCACTGCTATATGGGGAAATTATAAAAAACTCTTTATTCTTCAAAAAACTACTATCATTCTCAATCTTTGGCGTGTAGTCAGCTCGAATCATATCACCAGAACGATAAATTGGGGGTTCGCCATAAAACCAAATTTTACTTTCATTATTAGAATATTGTGCTGCCGAATAATATAAAAATCCGCCAACAACAATTGCTGCATTATTTTTTTCATTTCGAACCTTTTCAATCGCTTGCCGAATTTCAGTAATTTCTCCACCATTTTTAGAAATACCCTTTTGCAAATTAAGCTGGAAAATTCCAAAAATATGCGAGAAAATAATCAAAATAATTAATAAGATCGAAACACTCTTTTTATTTTCAAAAAGTTTAACCGCAATAATTGCCATTAAAATTGATACAAAAACTTCAGCCATAAGTAAATATCTATCAACAAAAATTGAACTAAATGGTGGTAAACTTGCGATATAAAGCAAAAATATAGGAATAACCGAGACTGAAAAAAATAGCCAGAAAATACTATTATTTTTTTCACTATTCCACTTTTCGAATACAAAAATTGCAATAATCAGAAGAATAACCATAGCTATCAAAGATAGCCAACCGTTAGTTTTGCCAGCATCAAGATAAAAAAAGAAATTCGATATCATATTTGGTATTGTTGTAAAATCAAGTGCAGGAATCCAAAACTTGGCTTTAACATAAGTAGCTTGCGAAATGAAAAATGGAATCCAAGGAATATACAAAAACGCAACAATCAAATGCGAGGAAAGCCATTTTTCAGCAAAAAAAATACTAAAAAACTGTTTTACGTTATTCTTTTGCTTTCGAAATTTCAAATAATTAGAAAGATTAAACCTATTATTCTTTTCTTGATTCTTCGAAATATAAACTGCTCTAAAAATCCATAATGAAATTGGAATCAAAGCATAGAGATACTGTGTCCAAATTCCAGAGCAGACAGCAATAATATAAATTATTCGCCATTTTTTCTTATTTTTCATCGTATTTTCAGCAACCCAAGCTTCATGAAAGGCTCTTACCGTTAAAATACTCAAAAATGCTACCATCGTATACATTCTGGCTTCCTGCGAATATCTAATTAACATCGGTGAAATTGCAAGAAAACTGCTTGCTAATAGCGCAATTTTCTTATTATAAATCCTTTTTACCAAAAAATATGCCAAAATTATAGTCAAAACACCAAAAAATGCAGATAAACTCCTCAATACAAAGTCACTCGAACCGAAAAATGCACTCCAAATTTTCAATAAAAAATAGTAAAGTGGCGGATGAACATCAACAGATGTGTAATGCCAAATTTCAGCAAAATTAAAACGAATTATATAAGCCGAAAAAGCCTCATCAAACCAGATTGAGGCTTTCGAAATTGTTAAAAAAACAATGGTTAAAAATCCTGAAATAATTCCCAGAAAAGCAATTTTAGAACGGCACTTTTTAAATCTCGAAAAAACCATACCCATGACAAGTCTATTATATCATAGCTTTCAGCTTTTCGAAATATTAAAAACTATCTATAAATCGCTCGGTAGCGGAAAATTTCTAGCAAAATCTGCAACTTCTTTTTTAATTTCGGCAAGTTTTTTAGAATCTTCACGACACTTAATCGCAAGCTCCATCCATTCAGCAATTTTCTCCATCTCAGCTTCTTTCATCCCACGCGAAGTTACAGCCGGTGTCCCAAGTCGGATCCCACTTGGTGCGAACATAGACAAAGTATCATTAGGAATTGAATTGGCATTCAAAGTTAGGCCAATTGTGTCCATCGCACGTTCAGCAACTTTCCCATCAATTCCAAAACTTGCATAAATATCAATTAAAATTAAGTGATTTTTTGTTCCTCCAGTCACGAGCTTAAAACCTCTTTTCGAAAGCTCTTCGGCCAAAAATTGAGCATTCTTCACTACCTGTTGAGCATAAATTTTAAATTCGGGCTGAAGTGCTTCATAAAAAGAAACCGCTTTTGCTGCAATTGAATGCATTTGTGGTCCACCTTGAGTTCCCGGAAAGACACTACGATCAATTAGAGTTGGAAGATTCTCGAGAGTTTTTTCTGGTTTTTTGAGTGGATTGCCCACTTTTCCATTCGAAAGAATCATTCCACCACGAGGGCCGCGCAAAGTTTTATGAGTTGTAGTTGTCACAATATGAAAACCGTAATCAAATGGGTTTTTCGAAACACCTCCAGCAATCAATCCAGCAATATGTGCTACATCCGCCATCAACATCACTCCATATTTTTTGCCAATTTCAGCAATTTTAGCATAATCAATTTCACCAGGATATGCAGAAAATCCCACAAGAATAATTTTTGGCTTATATTTTTCAGCTAATTCTTCAATCTGCTTATAATTAATTTCACCATTTTCATCTAAGCCATAACGTACAAAGTTATAAATTTTACCACTTCTAGTAACTGGTGATCCATGAGTTAGGTGTCCACCTTGCGCTAAATCCATCCCTAAAACAGTATCGCCAACTTCTAACCAAGCATTGTAAACCGCCTCATTAGCATTTGCACCACTATGTGGTTGAACATTCGCATGATCACAATTAAAAAGCTGTTTCGCGCGTTCGATCGCTAAACTTTCAATGATATCAGTGTTTTCCTGACCACCATAGTATCTTTTGCCAGGATATCCTTCAGAATACTTATTTGTTAAAACTGAACCAAGCGCTGCTAATACTTCTCTCGAAACATAATTCTCGCTTGGAATTAACTCCAAGCCTTCCCGCTGACGATTTTCCTCATTTTCAATTACCTCAAAAATCTTTTCATCAAACATAAAAAACTCTCCTTAAAAAATTAAACTTTTAGAAACTAAAAATATAAAAAACCGTCGCTATATCATAATTTTAAGTATATCATATTTTTAAAAATAAAAAAATCTTAGAAAACTTGTTTTTATTATACCATAAGTGATATAATTATTTTATGAATGAAGAACAAGCCTATTTAGAAAAAATTGGGAAGCTTATTCAAGAATCCCGCCTGCACAAGAATTTAACTCAAGTTGAGCTTGCCGAAAAAATTGGCACCTCACAAAGTGCAATTAACCGAATTGAAAGTGGCAAGCAAAACATAACTATTGAAATGCTTGCAAGAATTTCAGAAGAACTTTCGAGCGAAATTATATCTGTTAATTCAAATAAGAAAACCAATTTTCGTGTTCATGGCGGTCACGAACTTTCTGGTGAAATTGAAGTTAAAACCTCAAAAAATGCCGCCGTCGCCCTACTTTGCGCTTCTCTTTTAAATAAAGGAAAAACGATTCTTCGTCACGTTGCTCGAATTGAAGAAGTTAATCGAATTATTGAAGTTTTAAATTCGATCGGCGTAAAAACTAAATGGCTAAATAGCGAAAACGATCTCGAAATTACACCTCCCAAAGAATTATCTTTCGAAAATATGAATGTTGAATCTGCCAAAAGAACACGCAGTATTCTAATGTTTCTCGGCCCACTTCTTCACCAATATTCAAACTTCAAAATACCTTTTTCTGGTGGATGCAATTTAGGAACACGTACAGTTGAGCCGCATCTCTCTGGATTAAAGTATTTTGGCGCAAACGTTACAGCGCAAACTGATTTTTACAAAGTTTCGAACAAACCAAAAAAAGTTGAGAAGCCAATACTTTTGACCGAGCGCGGAGACACAACAACCGAAAATATAATTATGGCCGCAGCACTTTCTGGCCAAGAAATTACGATTCGAAATGCTAGCCCAAACTATATGGTGCAAGATTTATGTTTCTTTCTTGAAGAGCTTGGCGTTGAAATTGAAGGAGTTGGAACAACAACCTTAAAAGTTCATGGATTAACAAAAATCGAGAAAGATGTTGAATATTATGTAAGCGAAGACCCTATCGAATCTTTAACTTTTGTGGCGGTTGCGCTGGTTACAAATTCTGAAATCACTATCAAACGTGCGCCAATCGAATTCAACGAACTTGAACTTGCAACCCTCGAACAAATGGGTGCAAATTTCGAAATCAGCCCCGAATATCTTTCGAAAAATAAAAAAACGCGCCTTGTGGATATTAAAGTTAAAAAATCAAAGCTGCATGCCGCGAAAGATAAAATTCATGCGCTACCATTTCCTGGTATAAATATGGATAATTTGCCTTTTCTTGGATTGATTGCAACTGTCGCGGAAGGTCGAACTTTAATTCATGACTGGAGCTACGAAAACCGTGCAATTTACTTTACTGAGCTTTCAAAATTAAACGCTAAAATTGAACTTGTTGACCCACATCGTATTTATATTTCTGGCCCAACAAAATGGAAACCTGCAGACGTTATTGCACCAAGCGCCCTTCGCCCAAGTGTTGTAGTTTTGATCGCAATGCTTGCCGCACCAGGAATTTCCACTTTGCGAGATGTTTACAATATTAATCGCGGCTATGAAGATTTTGCAGAAAGATTAAATTCACTCGGCGCAAA
>ERZ772999.1791-NODE-1791-length-12216-cov-16.136420_pt1 | contig 12216 bp, 9 predicted proteins | sample MGYA00511467_ERZ772999 | MGnify/ENA primary metagenome ERZ772999 (study PRJEB29015, sample SAMEA2738064) | human oral metagenome | biome: human oral; feature: human-associated habitat; material: saliva | place: China | collected 2218 ...
GTCAATTGCGACTGCTGATGCATGCACATTGTCTTTAAAAGAAAATAGAAAAGTAGAGTTGAGAGAAATAGTGAAATAGAAAATAAGAGACTAATAAAACAATACTCCAAGAGAATTTCTCTTGGAGTATTCAGATTGTTGACAAAACGACCAAAATATTAATGAACGTATTGATGTTTTGATCGTTTTTCAAAAAAAATAAGCCTTATGGCTAAAGAATTAGTAGTATTAAGAGATGATTATACCTCTCTTAGTGCTATTGTTTTCATATTTTGAACGCAACAAGACAACCAAGCGTACGACTGTACTTTGGCTTTACCTCTATATTGTGCATATCTATATCCGTGATTTTGTTTTGAATCTGCAAAGCTACGTTCTACTGTTTCTTTTCTTCTCTTATACAATAGTTTTCCTTCTTTTGATATACGTCTTAACCTAGCTTCATCATAATAATCCGCATTTATATGGCGTCTTATTATTTTCTTTTCGTTTTTATCATCACTCTTATATTGTTTATATCCATTTCTATCAATATTTCTGTATCTAAATATTTCTCCTGTTCGTTTATCCACATATATATCTTTTTCATGTAAGTATTTAAAATATTTGTTATCTTTTGATCTTGAGAATCTTCTATATCCTATTACTGAAAATATATTTTTTTTATCTAACTGTTTTAATATGTCTAGAGAATAATATCCGCTATCTAACGCAACTTTACCAGGGATTAATCCAAAGTTTTTTTCTATCTGATTTAATCTATCTATATACGGACCACTATCATGAACGTTACCTGGAGTTATATGGCAGTCTATAATAATATTATTCTTCCCGTCTACTGTTCTATGGTCTAAATACATAAAACCTTCTTCTTTATGATCTCTGTGATAATAACCACTATCTGGATCAGTAGTGTTAATTCGTTGTCTTTTTAGTTCTTCTTTTTCTTCATACTTAAAAGGCTTTTTTCCTATTTTTTCTCTCTCTTCATTTATTTCTTTTTCTAAGTCTAATTTTCTTTCTTTTACTTTTGTGGTAATTTCAATTTTGTATTTCTTTTTGTTTGCGTTAGCTTTAATGTGTGTTGAATCAGTAAAAAACTCTGTTCCGCCTACTAATTTTTTATCAATAGCTTGATTCACTATATTTATAAATATTTGTTCAAATATATCAGTTCCTTGGAATCGTCGAATATAGTTTTGTGAAAATGTAGAATAATGTGGAACTGGTTTAGAAAATGGTATCCCTAAAAACCATCTAAATGCAGCATCTGTTTCTATTCTTTTTATTGTTTCTCTCATTGATTTTATTCCATAGAAATCTTTTAAAAACACTAATTTGAATAATACTACAGGGTCTAAACAATTTCTTCCTGATGTGTGGCTATAGTATTCTTCTGTCAAATCATAAATAAATTTAAAATCAATCGCTTCGGCTACTTTTCTTAAAAAGTGATTTGTAGGAACTAATTCTGATAACGTCATTAATATTATTTCATCTTTGATATTTTCTTTTTTATTAAACATACTAAAAACCCCCTCTATATACTTATATTATAACATTTTTAGCACTTTTTCTCATTAAAATAGGCTGCTGACTCATGCAGTTTCTGCATTTGTCAACAGCCTGTAAACTCCAGAGGAAAATTCTGGAGTTTGTTTTTATGCTCATTTGGACTTTTGGGAGTGACTCAAAAATCGTGATTTCGGAGAAATCGATTTTGTCGAGTCACCCCCGCACAGTTTATTAGATATCTAAAAAGCTTTTCTAAAGCGATTTTAGATATCAATAAACCACTGCGTCTATGAGTTCTTATATACACTTTGTTAAAATTAAGGTCTTCTGGATCAGTCCCAAAAGTTCGTTTGAGAAGCTATTTTAGAGTTAAAATAAAAGTTATTTCGATAAAAATCTGAAAATTAAAAAATAAAATTCGACAATTTTCATGAATTGTATTGACTACAGTTGCTGTCTCTGATAAAATTTACATAATAAATATACTTTTAAAGTCAGAATGTAAAAAAGATTTTAAAGTATAGTGTAAGGGGTGAAGAGCTTGTTTAAGTTATTATTTAAACAAAAATATAGCATACTAGTATTTATTATTACGGTATTATGCGCAGCAACACAGGTTGCAACGTCTTATGGATTTAGTTTGATTATCCAGGCGACGGTAGATAAAAACTTAAGATTTATGGTGTCGGCGACTATTGCGGTTATGTTGATATATGTTGTTTTAAATACATTGGGTTATTTCAGAGCGATATACGTTGAAAAATTGATTCAAAATTTTTCTACGAGTCTTAGAAAAACAGCAATTGCGGATTTTAAGAAAAAGTTAATCTATAATGAAAAACATAATAATGGAGCAGAATGTATAGCTTTAAATACTACTGATATTCAGCAGTTTGAGCAATATGCGGCTAATTGTTTATTTGCGATTTACAGTATATCTTTAGTTGTTATCTCAACAATTGTATTACTTAAGGTGAATATTACGTTATTTATTATTTCACTTGCATTGTCTTTATTAATGATGGTTCTACCTAAGTATTTCAACAAAGCGATAAAAACAACTACAAAAGACATTTCAAAAGCTACAGAAGATTTCAACAAGGACTTAGAGAATGCGCTGGCTAGTTCAGAAATGCTAAACAACTTTTCTGCGTTGAATTTATTAGATAGAATTGTAAATGTAGGTTCAAAAAATATAAAAAATTCTAAAGTTAATAGAAAAAAATCTATTATGACTTTACAAGGATTGAATGTGACATTAAATGCAGGTAACCAAATCGCGTTGATTTTTATAGCGGGATATTTCGCATATAAAGGATATATTGAATTTGCGATGATATTTGCGATATCAGGGTATACAGGGGAATTCTTTGGAGGATTGACAAAAGTAATCGAACTATATCCGAATTTCGCTTCTGCAAATGAGTTGTTGAATAAGTACCCAGAAATTAAAGAAGAGAAAAGTTTACCGAGAGTCGAAAAATTAGATAAGGAAATTGTAGTTTCTAATGTTAAATATAACTATCCAGATAAAACGGTAGAATTTCCTAATTTAACTTTTGAGAAAAACAAGAAGTATTTAATAAAAGGAAAAAGTGGTAGTGGTAAATCAACATTAATAAATATTTTAAATGGTGATTTAAAGAACTACGAAGGAAGTGTAGAATGGGATAATAGAGAATTAAAACAATTTGATATTAAATCAGCAATTTCTACTATGAATCAAAAAGTGCAATTATTAAATTTATCGATCAAGGATAATATTATTTTAAATAAAGAATATAACGACAAGTTATTTAGAGAAGTTCTGGAAAACTGTAAGCTAGTCGAGGTTGTTGATAATTTAGAAGAAAAAGAAAATACAATATTGGACAATAAAAACTTAGCTTTATCAGGTGGACAGTTGCAAAGATTAGGATTAGCGAGAAGTTTATATCACAAAAAAGATGTATTCATAATCGATGAAGGTACAGCTAATTTAGATAGTAAGTTGGCAGATGATATTGAGGAAATAATATTAAAAGATAAAGAATCTACAGTTATTATGATAACTCATAGAAATAGTGAAAAAATCGAAAACTTAGCAGATAAAGTAATAACATTGGGTAGCTAGATGAAAAAGAGGGTAAGATTTTAAAAAATCTTAAACCTTCTTTTTTATTGTGTAGCTATGGATTTTTATTCTTATAAAATAGAAAATGTAAGAACAAAAGTCCAATTGAAAGAAAAGGTGCTACAGGAGTGATATTTTAAAATATTTTCAGGAGCAAAAGAAAAACACTAAGGGTGGCAACCCAAAGCGTAAGTAATCGTTAATATTTCCTAAAAGGATAGACGGAGTCCCAACCGTTCTTTTTTTATATCCTAAAACTCTAGAAAGAAATAACGTAAACGTAAGCCAATTATTACAAGAAGCGTTAAAAGAAAAATTTAGTATGTAAATATAGAGATAGCGATTCAGAAAAATAATAAAACTGAGTTGTTGTCTTTTTCTAATAGACAGTTAACTATAAAAGCTGCAAGAAGGTGTTCGTTTGAGAGCGACAATCCAAGAAGAAACTTTACAGTGTTTGTCCTCTCATAGAGAACAACGGTGTAAAAATCATCAATATCTAAGAATGCACTCAAAGTGCTATTTCCCGAACATTCTCAACAAATTTGAACATTTTCGTAACAATAAACTTTAAAGCTATCTTTTAGTTTATCTATATAGTATAATAATAATTGATAATTAATATCAATAGAGGTAGCTAGAGCCTTTTTTATAAAAAGAGTGAATGTTGGATTTTTATAAAAAATAATCCATATCCAATATCACATTCTTACTCATTTTACGTAAAATAAATCTAAATTTGAAGTTAAATAAGGAGATATTATGAAGATAGATGGTAGAGCGATGGCTCTCTTCAATATCAAAAAAGAAGTGTATCTCGTAGCGATTCTTAAACTTGTTGCCTTTTGGTGCTCGCTATTTTTCATCTACAACTTTGTAGATTTTCTATTTTATTCACTAGGTGAAGAGAGTAGAAGCGGTGCTATGTTAGGATTTATTCTAAAGACGGTAATAGGTTTAGTAGTGTATTACGCAGCTACAACCGGGGATAATTACTTCAGTCACAAAATTTCTAAACAGGTTAGAAATACACTAAGGAAAGAAATTTACAATAAAGTAGAAAAACTTTCACTAAATTATACAGAAGCAGTAAACACTGGTAGTCTTCTTGTAATGAATTCTTCATCGATTGTGAATATTGAGTTTTATTTCAATAAGTTTGTACCACAAATGTTTGCGACATTATTTATAGTACTTAGCTCGTTTGTGATTTATGGGAAGATTCATATCTTATTATTTATAGCGATGTTGTTATTATATCCACTTATTCCTGTGTCTATTATGATTATTATTAAGAAGTCGAAAAAAGCTAATAAAAAGAACTTCAGCGATTTCTTAAGTTTATCAGAAGTATTCTACGATAGATTATCAGGTTTTACAACGGCAAAAATTTACGGTAAAGAAGATAATGTAGCGGGTGATGTTGATACTCGTAGTGCAAAATATAGAAAATCTACGATGGCGTTACTTCGTCACCAACTTAATTCTATTAATGTGATGGATGCTATTACTTATGTTTCTATTTTTGTTTTATCAATCATCGCTATTTTTGCGGTGAAAGATCAGAAGCTTATAGTTTTTGTTATTGTTGCTACATTAGAATGTTTTAAACCATTACGTGCTTTAGGTGGCTTGTTCCATATTTCGATGAAAGGGAATGTTGAGTTAGATAATATCTATAAACTTCTTGATCATCCGGAACAAGAAAAAGATGAGACTATAGAGGTAGAAGCTGGGAAAAATATTGTTCTTAGCAATGTAAGTTTCTCTTATGGCGAGGAGACAACTTTAGAAAATATCAATATGATATTTAAATCTGGTACGAAAACAGCATTAGTAGGAGAAAGTGGAAGTGGTAAGTCTACTATTATCAAGCTAATCTTAGGTTTAAATTCTAATTATAGCGGAAATATAAAATATGATAACTTCAATATCGATAGTATTCCTACTAGAGAGATGGCTAAAATTACGACACTTATTACTAATGATAGTTACTTAGTTAAAGGTACTGTAAGAGAGCATTTAAGTGTTCGTAAAAATATAACTGAAGAAGAAATGTACAATGCTTTAGAAAAAGTTAATCTTAGAGATTTCGTAGAAAAACATGGTGGTCTAGATTATGAACTTGCGATAGGAGCTGCGAACCTCTCTGGTGGTCAAAAACAAAGATTACTTGCAGCCAAAGCAATTTTGAAAGATTCTTACTTATATATACTTGATGAAGCTGTATCAAATATTGATGATTACAGTAAAGAAATCGTGCTTAATGCCTTTGATTCAATTAAAGAAGGAAAAATTATTATCGTTATTTCTCACGATTTAGAGACTATAACAAATGCAGATAATATCTATGTTCTAAAAGATAAGAAAATTATCGAAGAAGGAACACATGATGAGTTGATTGAAGAAAATTCACTGTATAGAAGATTGTTCACAGATCAACAACAACTGAAATCAAAATTTTTAGCTAAGGAGGTAGAGTAATGACATCATTAAGAGAATTAAAACAACTTTTAGCTATTGCTCAGGATTTTAAACGTCCATTGCTTAGAGCGACTTTATTCGGAAGTTTAGGACACTTAACACTTGTCGTATTTACCTACTTCATCTCGTTATTCTTTTTAACAAAAATAACGACAATAGCTGCGATTTTGTTTATTGTAATCTTCGCTTTAGCTGTGTTAAAAGGATTATTTAGTTATACTGAGCAACTTTTAAATCACTATGTAGCATTCAAAGTATTACATGCCTTACGTGTTAAAGTTTTAGAGAAATTTAAACGCATTTCTGTGGATAGTTTTACAAAAAATACATCTGGTGATTATATGACGATGATTACGACTGATATTGAATTATTAGAAGTTTTCTATGCACATACGATAACACCATTTATGATTTATATCGTGCAAAGTTTAGTAGTTAGTTTCTTCCTATTATTCTTTAGCGTGAAACTAGCATTAGTAGCGTTAATAGTTTATATTGTAATTGGACTTGTATATCCATTAAGTTTTAGAAATGTTGGTCAGGATGTTGGTGAAAATTATCGTCGTAAATTGACTCAAGTAAACAACAATTCATCAGAAGAGGCTTATGGGATTTTTGAAACATTACAATATGGAAAAATCGATGAAGCAAAACGTAATATCGATATGGAAACTGAAGAATTGACAAGAAGTTCATATTTAAAAAATAAATTTTTAGTAGATTTGAATACTCTAAATGTTATTACTTACAATATTGGGGTATTGGCATTTATCTATGTGGCAGCTTCACTTGATAGTCAGTTCGTAACTGTTTCATTAGTTGCGATGTTTATCGTATCGTTTATTCCTATTTTATACATGGGGAATCTTGCTTCAACATTAAGTCAGACGATGGCTAGTGGAAAGAGATTTTTAGAGCTTATGAATACGCCAGAAGAAGCGGAAAATAGAGGAGTAGTTGTTGATTTTAACGAACTTAAAGTTGAGAACTTAACATATCGTTACGCTGATAATACGGTAGTGGATAATCTAAGCTTCGATGTTAAAAAAGGTGAAGTTATCGGATTAAGTGGACCTAGTGGTTGTGGTAAATCTACAATAGCGAAACTTATTATGAAATTCATCTCAGATGAAAACATGGAAGGTAATATTACTATCGATGGCGTTAAGCTAAGAGACATAGATAACCGCTACTTTAGAGAAAATAGCTCGATAATTTTACAAGATAGTTACTTATTTAATGCGAAAATTAAAGATAACATTACGTTCTTCGATAAAGACTTAGATAAAGAAGAGTTGGATGCATCATTAAGAAAAACTAATTTGAGAAATTTTGTAGATAGCTTGAAACGTCGTGAAAATGAAATTGTTGGTGAGAGAAGTTCGAACATAAGTTCAGGACAAAAACAACGTTTATCAGTAGCTCGTTCATTCTACAATGATAGTAAACTTCTGATACTTGATGAAGCAACAGCGAACATCGATATCTTCAGTGAAATCGAAGTGCTAAAAGCTTTAGAAGAAAGTAAAAAAGATAAGATAACAATAATAATCTCACACAATAAATCAACATTATCAATCTGCGATAAGGTAATTAGATTAGGTGAGTAACAAAGAGAGGAACTTGGAAAAATACCAAGCTCCTCTTTCTTTATTATCGTGTTAAGTTTTTATAGATTTGTTGTCTAATAAATTGTAAATCATGCTCCTCAGTTGGGCACGGAATGTTCTCAAAAAGAATAAATCTTTGGACTGAGTACGTAGAAATAGGTCCTGAGAATGAGCGAATAATTTCGGCTGTTGATAAGTTTTCGTTAACTTCAGGATTATTATTTTTGTATGTTTGTAATATAGCTTTGAAGTCTATTTTTTCAAATGTTATTTTTAAAGAATTGATAAGTTGTGTTTTAAAATTTTCATTTGTTAATATTTCTGAGTAGATTATTTTTACAATATCCTTATTTTCTTTTAGGAAAACCATGCGATCTTCCACAACATAACTGATTAATTCTTCAAGAGAGTTAGTATTTTGAGTTCTCTTTAGGAAATTTAAAAATAATTTAGGAATAACAGGGACTATTATTGAATGTAATAAATCTTCTTTAGTTTTAAAGTACTTGAATACGGTCGCTTGACTAATGCCTGCTTCTTTAGCGATTTGAAGCGTAGATGTTCCATGATATCCTTGTTTTGCGAATAATTTAATCGCAGCCTCTATTGTTTTTTTCTTACCAGGTGGGAAGGTTTCGTCATGAGTTATGCTAAAGTAAGATTTTAAGATATTTTCAGTCATAAGAGTCTCCTATTGTTTTTTAAACTTTTCTATATCGTTTTAAGCCTAGAATATTAAGGATTATTAGAAGGATGCAAAGTGCAAGTAAAATTATTATATCAGTTTTAATTGCAAGAAGATTTTTACCTTCTAAAATTATTTTGTTTAAACCGTCACTAGCATAGGTAACAGGTAAGATTTTACTAATATAGACAGCTATTTTCCCCATACTCTCAACAGATACAATTCCTGAAAAGAACATTTGTGGAATAACTATTACTGGTATGAACTGCATCATTTGAAATTCTGATTTTGCAACCGTTGAGATTAGTAAACCTAATGTTAAGGCAACCATTGCTAGTAATACATTAACTATTATAACATAAAATGGATTTCCAGCAACTTCAATATTTAGTAAATATACAGATGATAAAGTGACGATAATAGTTTGAATTATGGCTAATGAGCTATAAGATAATACATAGCCTAGGACGATTTCACTTCTTTTCACTGGAGTTACTAACAATCTATCCAAAGTTCCGCTAGTACGTTCTTTTAATAGAGCCATACCAGAGATTAGAAATACGTAGAAGAATATGATATAAGCAATTAAAGTAGGTGCAACTTTATTGAAAAATGTTGAATTTTCGTTACCATAATTATAATATTCTTTAACTTCGGGTTCTTGTTTATTTTCACTTAATTTAGGATTTACTTTTTTAACAACTTCTATCAATGTTTTCACTTCTGATGCTTTTATAGAATTTTTTAAAACTTGTTCGGCTTGTTTAGTTTTCGTAGAGTCTATGTTAGCGTGAGTTACCGTATAAGTATTGTTATCGTAAGATATTACAGTGTCAATCTCATTATTTTTTAGTTTCTCCTCGGCGATTTCTTTTGATTGATATTCCTCTATATGAACATTATCGATATCTTTCATTATGGAAACGACGCTTTGAGGAGTGTTTACAGAAGCAACAGTAATTTCAGAATTTGTGTTTGCTGAAAAGACTATGCTAATTAACCACATTATAAAAATCGGTGCAACGAACATCATTGCTAGAGTTCTTTTATCTCTAAAAAATTCTTTAAATACCCTTTTTGAAATAGTTAAAATTCTCATTTTATTTGTCCTCCACTTTTAAGAATACTTCTTCGATAGTAGTAACATTATTTTTTTCTTTTAGATTTTTTGGTGTGTCAAAATCTATAATATCTCCATGAAGAAGAAGACCAACTTTATCTGTAAGTTCTGCTTCGTCCATTACGTGAGTTGTCACAAGTATGCCAACACCATTATCTCTTTGCTTGAATAATTCTTTCCAAATGTTACGACGAAGGCTAGGGTCAATACCGACAGTAGGTTCATCGAGTATAAGTAACTTAGGATTACCGATTAATGCAATAGCAAGTGAAAGTCTTCGCTTCATTCCACCTGAATAATTCGACACTGATTTATTTAAGTGATCGGTTAGGTCGACTATTTTTGCTACATAAGCTATTTCCTCTTTTAGCTGTGGAATACCTTTCATTTTTCCAAAAAATTCTATATTTTCGTAGCCGGTAAGCAGTTCATAAAGAGCATCGCTTTGTGCCATATATCCAATATTAGAAAGAATTTCTCTTTTTGGCATTTTGTTATCTAGAACAAGTGCTTCACCTTTATCTGCTTTTTCCATGCCGAGCATTGTTTTTATTAATGTTGACTTTCCCGATCCTGATGGACCAATAAGACCGACAATTTCACCTTTTTCTAGGTTGAAATCAATGTTATCAAGAACTGTTTGATCGCCGAAGCTTTTTGATAGTGAAGTAATTTGTATTAATTTTTTCATAAGAATCACCTTTCTTTTCTAAAGTGAGTAAACACTCACTACAAGATTAAAAAAATATAGCTGAGATTATTTAAGAGCTACTTAGTAGAGCTACACTATTAGAACTATGAATATTAAAGCATAGTTTATAGTAGGGCTAAGAAATATCCATTAGAAATAAGATTTTAAATCTCTAGTGAGTAAACACTCACCTAATAAATAATATTATAGTGAGTAAATACTCACTTGTCAAGAAGAAAATTTAAAAAATTTTAAAAAGGTGGATAGGAAACAATAAGATAAATATTACGCTATTAATGTGATTTTTGAGATGTTATTTTAATAATCTAAACTCCGTTTAAGGTCGAATAGGTAAAATATATACAAAATATATGATATAATATTTATAAAGTCAGATTAATAAAATATCAACAATAAAGTCAGGAGGAATTTATTATGAGAGATGGATTAAATAAAATTTGGAATAAATTTCTTAATTTTTTAGAAGATAAAAAAATTTATAAATCATACGAAGGAGCTTTAGTCTCTGGGGTATGCAGTGGTTTAAGTGAAAGATTTGGAATAAGTGCTAGTTTCTTACGAGTACTATTCTTATTAGCGAGTATTTTCTCATTTGGTAGCCCAATATTGATATATATATTGTTATCGATAATAATGCCGGTAAAACCGATGAAAGAAAACTACAGAAAATCAAGCTATATCGATGGACGTGCTTGGGAAAAATAATATAGAAAAGTTCTAATTGATCAACTGTCAATTAGAACTTTTTGTTTATTTCACTGCATTGATAAATCTGGCTGCTATTTCTTTTGGACGGGTAATAGCTCCACCTACTACTACGCTGAATGCTCCTGCATCATAAGCTGCTTTTGCTTGATCAGGGTAGTGGATGCGTCCTTCAGCTATGATTGGAACAGAAATAGTTTCAGATAATTTTTTGATAAGATCTAAGTCTACTTCATTTGGTCTATCTTTTGTATTTTCTGTGTAACCACTTAAGGTAGTTCCTACGAAATCAACACCTATTTCTTCTGCATTTACACCTTCTTCGAAAGTAGCGATGTCTGCCATTAAAATAATGTCAGGATACTTAGCTTTGATTTCTGCAACAAAGTCATTTATTGTTGTACCATCAAAACGAGGGCGTAAAGTACAGTCTAAGGCGATAATTTCACAACCTGTTTCAACAAGGTCATCTACTTCTTTCATAGTTGCTGTGATGAATTGAGACATACCTTCGTAACTTTGTTTGATAATTCCGATAACAGGTAAGTCTACGGTTTCTTTAATTTGAACTATATCAGTAATACCTTGTGCACGGATACCAACAGCTCCAGCTTCTTTTGCAGCTAGTGCCATAAGTTTCATAATTCCACCTTTTTCAACATATAGTGGTTCTCCAGGTAATGCTTGGCAAGAAACGATAATTCCACCTTTAATTTGGTCTAAGATTTTTTCTTTATTTTTCATAGTTAACTCCAATCAGAGCTTAATCTTTAATTGTTAAGCTGTAGTATTTATAATTTATATATATTTTTACGTATTCAAAAATTTTGCCATCACCAAAGTACGTGTACCTATCGAATTCGAAACAAGGTTCACCGTCTTTTGCGATATATTTGGCAATCTCTTCAGGAGTATCAACTATAACGTTCATAATTTTTTTTGATTTTTCTTGGTGAATATCTATACGATATTTTTTTCTGATCATAGTCGCAAGCTCTTTAAAACTATCTATATCATTAATATTGACATCAGGTAAGTATTTAATTGGAATATAGTTTGTTTGATGAGCCCATGCGATATTACCAATATATTTTATACGGGCTACTTTTAGAAGTTTTTGATTTTTTAATTTTAGTTTTGCACAAAGCTCTTTATCTTGAATAATTTCAGCTTCAACAACTTCAGAGTGCTCTGATACCGATTCTTTAAAATGCTTATGGAAGTTGTTGTTTTCTGTAACTAAAACTTTTTTGTTAACTAATGTTTTATTTA
>ERZ772999.1794-NODE-1794-length-12199-cov-8.706110_pt1 | contig 12199 bp, 8 predicted proteins | sample MGYA00511467_ERZ772999 | MGnify/ENA primary metagenome ERZ772999 (study PRJEB29015, sample SAMEA2738064) | human oral metagenome | biome: human oral; feature: human-associated habitat; material: saliva | place: China | collected 2218 ...
AAATGCCTTCGCTACGGTCAAGCACGCCAGTTCGAGTATCTAGGATAGCATCGGTAGACACCAGTGGTCTATGGTACTTCTCTAAATAAGGACTAGCCCCATGCGCATCACTACGCGGTAATGCATAGATTTCAAATACTTCAGATTCAAACTCTGCTTCATATTCTGGCAAACGTACAATACTCATATGACTCTCTCCTATTCATTACATTTATACGGTGCAAATTGTTTACAGTTAAGAATTACAACCTTTTTATAGATACTGCCACATTATAATCGTGCTACTACATCATAATTTTCGTTACATCACAAACGTTCTGCTACATCGATTCTATGTAACAGATCTTTTGCTAGTTCTTGGGCCGTTTCGAATTCCCCATTTGAAAGTACCATAAGCACAAAACTATCTGTACCAATGTCCATGCCTACTAACTTATGGTTTTTCCAAGTGGAATTAAGTTGAGCACTCCAATCCATAATACATTGACTGTCATCGAATGCGGCTGTATCAAAAGTCAGGTCTTCCCTAGTATCTAAAGCCTTACTACGTATTAACTTCTGCACATTATGAAGAAAATCCTCTATTTCACATTTACAGCTTAGCTCTACGGCACGACCTCTAGATAACAGTTTTTCATAGAGATTCCACCAGCTATCTTCTAAGTCTTCCATGGAGCGCAACTTAGCCTCGGTCATAAAAGATTTAGCTTGTTTGGCATCGCCTAGTAATAACGTTGCTAGCTCTGTAAATGTTGGTTTCATCTGCTCTATATCTAGATTTGCTACTTCTACATACAAACTAGGATCAGGCAATCTCCGCTTTTTCACAAAAGCCCGCATCATCTGCACCGCATCTGGATAACGTACATCTGCCATACGATAGGTCTTACCATCTATGTCTAAGAATATATCCACTGCATCCTGCGTTTTTCCTACACGAGCCTTCATCGCAGTGCAACCATCGATGGCATAAGGAGGATATAGCTCCATGTACATGAAAAATCCATCATGCATGGCCTTTAATGTATTATCTACGCCAACTATGTTAAAACCGTTTCGATTATAATCGGGACTCTTCATGTGCCACTCTTCGTAATTGTCAAAAAGCTTTTCTTGAATCCAATTGTAAATACTCATATATACTCACTCTATTTACTATATTTTAAAATTCAACTTATTTACTAAAAAATAAATCACTAATCTCTTTATAATCTGTTTCAAATAGACTACGATTAAACAAGCTTTTTATAAACCGACGCTCTTTCTCCAATAAATTTATAGATTCACTATCCTCTAGCAATAAAACTTCAATTTCATCGTAATCATCCATTCCCCATATTTGATTATCTTTAACTATATGATAGCACAAAGGCTTCTCATATATATTAGTAATAGCACTAGATTGTGTATAAACTATAGCATTATCAATATTTAAGCATTTTTTATTAAGATAACCTAACAAAGAGTGAAATTCTTCTGTTGATAAGCCTTGTTCAGGTAAATCTAATAGGAGTAGCTTCTTCTTTCCTATATCTAGCTCAGCAAATAAATCTACTAGCATATATTTCAAGTCATACTGCGATCGTTCATCAAACGTACCATATAGTTCCATATTATTAGATAGTACATTTATAATCTTACTAAAGCTCCAAAAATCATTCATATTACTCTCACATATTAAATTATAACGAGATAACAATTCATTAATTGGCGAAAGTATTACAGAATTCAACTGATTAAAGCATTTTTCCCGTTCAGATATTGAAACTTCTTTATAGATTTTCTCAGTTATCTTACCTAACAAACTCTTTTTTGCAATCTTAAAAAGCTCTGTTGAATCTACTCTTGAAGGAATATACAAAATTTCAAACTCATCATCTCTACATACACTATTATTAAGATTCAATGTATTAAATGGGTATTGTTGGGAGAATCTCCTTTTATCAAAATATCGTTCTATAAAATCAAATATAACCGGTACGGTCCTGAAATCATCTTGTGGTACCACAATTGTTATAGTCTGTAAGTTAATATGGACTGGTTCAAAAAGTCTATACCCTGATAATACCAATTCACCATTCATAGACACCTCCTAGAAAATGATAGTTTTATCAATCGTTAACTTCTCTTCGATAATTTGTTTCTTCCCAGTTAATAGTTTCATACCTTGATACTGCTTCTCTGTAACTTGCAAAACATATACAGCCCCATCTGGAGGCAAATAGCGCTTAATATATTCAATATGAGCCTTTACACCATCCCGATTAGGCATAATCTTACAATAAATAGAATACTGAATCATAAAATACCCTTGCCGTATCAAAAACTTCCTAAACTGGGTATAATGACGAACTGCAATAGTATCATCCATAGGCAAATCAAACATTATTAATACTCTCACCATTCTGTACCTATTCATTTCACACACCAATATCATATATCTAATAATGGTAAATCTAATACTTCATTATCATCAGTCATACATCGAACGAAGCTATCTGCAAATCTATTCATTGAATCTGCTATTGAATAAGATATATTTTGATGACGTACTGTACGCTCAGAAAGCATAGTAATTAAATTAAGTTTTATATCTCTTGAAAATAGAACTTCAGGCAGATAAATACAAGAATAGACCCAATCATCTATGATGGGCCTATATATTTCCATGCAATCATCAACGAGATTAAAGTGATTATATATATTATGATGTTTTATCCCTATTGATAATATAAGACCTTTAGCAGCTAATGCTCTTGCCATAAGGGCTCTAATAATAGAGTATCCATAATTCAAAGCATTATTGATAGAATCTCCCTCTTCTCGATCACGAATAAAACCAATACCAAATAAAGCTTTAAAATAAACTTTTGCAGCAATACCTTCATGATTTTCCGCATCAAACGGCTGAATTGTATCTCTTAAAGATTCCATTATCTCAATTGTATCTAATGACAATGAATAATGATCCAAAACAAACATTTGATTATTAATCTTGCGTTCAATAATTGCTTTCCATAAATCACCTGGTCTAGATGGATTCATATTCAGTTGTGTTTCTTGATTTTTAAATGTCACATAATTTCCTGCTATAGGGTTCATGACAACAGATGGTAATCCATTCTTTTCACAAATGATTACACAAATTTGATACCGACTCATCTTACATAATAATTGCGTTGTAACATTTAATTTATAGTTATTAAAAATAACTACACTAATATCTTGTAAGGGGACTAAATAGTCCCCTTCAAGCATTCTAATTTTTAAATTATCTAAATGTAATGAGACCTGTTGGCTCTGTTCAATAATAATTGTTCGCCACCCCATAATGTGCTCTCCCTGCAACATTAAATCGTAACATCAAACTCTAATTTCTCATTTGTAACTTTATATTTATTACCCAATACATCAACGTTATATTTGATCAAATTCCTAATACTTGTCTTTATCCCCTTCATAACCTGCTTATCAGTTGGTCGATTCACATAAGAAATCTCTATTCTATGCATCTTCTCATTATTAATGCATTTAAAAATACATTCTACTATTTCACCATGCTCTTCATAGGTTATATAGTCACCTCGATATAAAGACATTACAAACTTAGCAGAATCAGAGATTTTTTGAGCTTGTTTTGACTTATAATATTTGTCTTGATTAATTATATATCTACCATTTATAAAACAAACCATATCATAAGGAACATTAAGCACAAGATAATTATCTCCATCTTGATACACATCTGTCCGCAAGCTCTTTATCTTCAAAAATACTGATTTATTATGTCCATCTTGTTTCTTGTTGACACGATGAGAACCTAATTGCTTATCTCGGAACTTAACAGATTCAATAATTGGCCCATTGCCTTTTTTAGAATATTTACGAATCGGTCCATGGTCCTCTTTATACGCAGCAAATGGATTGGATTCTTCTCCATATTGTTCTACAATCTTTAGAAAAATATCAAAAGTTTTAGTATCATGATGATACATTAATAAATCCTCTGGAGATTCTAAGATCCGTTTTTTTAGCTTAGCCCCAGAATTCCCTGTTCCGGTATTATAAATATCACTATATTTAGTAATAACATAGGTCGTTTCTTTATTCCCCTCTACGAAACTTCGTGTAGCTTTTATTTGTTGATCATATAAAGCTCTATTAGGTTTACGATCTACCTTATGAGAATATAACGGTTCTATACTTTCAATACGTTTTAAGAATTTAATATAGTTAGACACATTCTCTGATTTATCAAATAACTCTTGTTCTAGCACCTCACCGGTCTCAGAGTTAATAATGTTGCCATCTACCTCTGCAATAGAGTCCTTATTATTTAAACTCTCAGAAAATGCACCTATTTTGGAGAAAAACTTCATTAGTTTCGTATTAGCAAATCCAGCAATAATCATAGCATCTTGAGCATGGTGAGCATATGTTTCATCTCTATTTTTAGGTAAGTACGCTCTTTTTCTAAAATAACTTGTAGCAGAACCATTTATAACTTTAACCTTAGTATTTATCTGGTGATAATCAAAAAAGGATTTTAATAAATTATATGTTTCACGAGACGCATAACGTGTATCTACTAAATTGCGGTCAATAAAGCCTTTCACATCTTCAATTGGATTTCCAAGATATAATAAATTCCGCTTTTTAGCATTACTAAAATTCAAGTTTTTAGTAACATATTCTTTAAAGCTTTCAAAAGTTATTTTTGCCTTACCACTACTGAAGTATTGAAATGGTGAACGTTGTCCTTTCGCTTGATTTTCTCTTTGATAGACAAGCACCTTATTAGATTGAGCATCACTTAGAGATATAGATAAAGGGATAATATGATCAACTTCTAAAAGACCCACTTTAAACACATCAGATAACTCTATAGGCTCTAAAGAATATGCACATTTAAAATCCTGCTCTAACAGCAAACTAATACGCTCAAACTCTGCACTCGTTAGCTTCCTGTTTTCAACAAGCTCCATGATTTTATAACGTTTTTCCTCATTAGCCTTCTGAATTTTCTTAATCAAGTCTTTCTTCTCTTGACTATTCTTTTCTCGTGCCAACTCTACTACTACATCACTAAACTCAGCATCATCACCATATCTAACTTTAAGATATTTACGTAATGCATTAAATACCTTAATCGTTTCATTAATAGAGCGTTTAACAACAGGTGAAACAATCCAATCAGATAAATTAGCACTTAACTGATGGCCCTTATTAAAATTATGATTATAAGGTTTTATACCAGCACCAGTAAATAACTCCATTTGGTTCTTACTAGTTTTTAATAAATCCTCTAGAATCAAATTAATAGCCTTAAATGACAAAGAATGATATGTAGTAAACCCTCCTGATTTTGCAATTTCTTTTGCTAAACTAGTAGACAGTTTTAAATCATCTATTAATTTCTTTACTCTAGTATCTATACTTTTTTCTTTAGTTAAGATTTCAGAAATATCATCTACTAATTGCTTCTTCCCTTCAATAGTAGTTTCTTCATTAACAGATTTTGCAATTTTTAATAATTCATTATAGCCTTCGAATTTTGTAAAGATCGGTTTTTCTGATTTATCTATACGAAAGCCAAAAATATCTTCCTTCTTAACACCGCAAATCTTTGCAATGGCAGGAAGCGTTACTGATTTACCTTTATTTACATAATCTCTAATCAACTCTTGTTTCTGAAGTTCAGTTATCTTTACACCTTGAATCGTTAAATTATTTAAATCATTTAACAAATTAAATAAACATGCACTATAACTCCATTTAGGAGCTCTCAATTCATCAGGAAAATACGTACACTTACCACGCATTTTATCAATTAGGTTAATCTTAATAACATTACTGCTTTCATCTAATTGATAACTTCCATAAGGTGTGGGGCTTTTATAACTACCTGGTCCCTCATAATATTCACGTTTAGAGTCATATATACATAAAACATCATCTATTATCTCTTCTAATCTGGGATAAAATGCCGATTGAACTTCAAGAAGCTTGATTAATTCATTCCGGTACGATTCATGAGTAAACTTATTTTCAATGCCTCGTACAGTTCCAGTAGTATTCAACTTCTCTAACTGAACATGACAAGGATATATTCCCTCTTTAAGTTTACTCTCATTAACACGGATAATATCCGCTGAACTCTGATTACTACCATCCTCAGTGACAAGATCCTCTGGACTTAGATAGAATATCCCCCTATGTTTTGCTAGTTGAATAATTGCGGCAAACAACTCATCCGGCGAAAGCTTATTGCTGAGACCTCTAACCCTAACTTCATAGAGATTTGTATAAGATTGAACTCCACTTACACCTAGTACACTTGATAAAAGTTCTGTTAATCGATCCAATCTATGCCGACTACGTCTCACACTTCTACGACTACTTCTAAATCCCCTGCGTGCTACATTATCTTCTGCCGTACCCTCACGAAATAGTCTTACCCCACTAATTAGGACATTATAATTTTCATCAATAATTGCATAACCAACAGAAGCAACCCCGATATCTAACCCTAGTATATATCCCATATGTACCCTCCCCTAAGAATTAAGACTCTAATTAAATACACAAAATTATCGTAACTAGAAAAAATTTATGCTTTATTATTACTCTAGATTTATCATAAGTAAAAATCATAAAGTACTAAAACCTTGTACAAGTGGATATTCTTAATTTGAAATTTCTATAGCAAAAAATTACAGAGTACTAAAACCGTTCCGTGCTTAGAGAAACTCTATGGAGTGTTTTATCATAGCGAAAATTACAGAGTACTAAAACTCGGCCTCGTTTTCGATAGCTACCTTATCAGTTTTATCATAGCGAAAAATTACAGAGTACTAAAACGTATCTAATCGGCTTAATACTTTAGCTTGGGTTTTATCATAGCGAAAAATTACAGAGTACTAAAACCCGTTGCTCAACTTTTATAATGTAAAAATGGTTTTATCATAGCGAAAAATTACAGAGTACTAAAACGGTGTTGTAGTACATTTTATCTGTTGCCGCGTTTTATCATAGCGAAAAATTACAGAGTACTAAAACATAATTTACCTTCGGACGTTACGCCTTTAGGTTTTATCATAGCGAAAAATTACAGAGTACTAAAACTAGATTGGGCAATTAGTAATGCTGTAACTAGTTTTATCATAGCGAAAAATTACAGAGTACTAAAACTGCCGCCTGCACATTATACACGCTTGGTAAGTTTTATCATAGCGAAAAATTACAGAGTACTAAAACAAATAACAAGCCAATAACTTACCCGCATCAGTTTTATCATAGCGAAAAATTACAGAGTACTAAAACTAAAAGCTTCCAACGTAAATTAAAAAATCTGTTTTATCATAGCGAAAAATTACAGAGTACTAAAACTCGTCCTTTCTCGAATTTTTTCGAGACACGGTTTTATCATAGCGAAAAATTACAGAGTACTAAAACCACCACTAGCTACAAGAATGTCGCCGCCAAGTTTTATCATAGCGAAAAATTACAGAGTACTAAAACTTTCTTCGTCATAACCATATAAATCATTATGTTTTATCATAGCGAAAAATTACAGAGTACTAAAACCGCAATCGAAACAATTAAATTACCGATTCGTTTTATCATAGCGAAAAATTACAGAGTACTAAAACTGTCGTACAAGTACTCGTTAACGTCGTAAGGTTTTATCATAGCGAAAAATTACAGAGTACTAAAACTTATAGTCCTCTTCTTTTTTACGGGCATAGTTTTATCATAGCGAAAAATTACAGAGTACTAAAACAAGCTGAAGAACTTATGCTACAGATGGCCAGTTTTATCATAGCGAAAAATTACAGAGTACTAAAACATAGAGTAGTCCCCTTTAATAATGCTAGGCGTTTTATCATAGCGAAAAATTACAGAGTACTAAAACACAATTTGACGAGTCAACGCTACTTTCATAGTTTTATCATAGCGAAAAATTACAGAGTACTAAAACCTTCCTCGCAAGTCCTCTAAAGAAATACTTGTTTTATCATAGCGAAAAATTACAGAGTACTAAAACGGACGCACCTAACGATGTACTTCAAAATTTGTTTTATCATAGCGAAAAATTACAGAGTACTAAAACAATCATGCACCATGATCCGGCGCTTGTCGGGTTTTATCATAGCGAAAAATTACAGAGTACTAAAACTAACGCCCCAAACTGCAGTATGAACGATTGGTTTTATCATAGCGAAAAATTACAGAGTACTAAAACTAACTTATTCAACGCTGTAGAAGCTGACATGTTTTATCATAGCGAAAAATTACAGAGTACTAAAACCAGCTGAGTACGAACTCGAAGGCAAAGAAGTTTTATCATAGCGAAAAATTACAGAGTACTAAAACTTCACAGTCTCACTAATATAGGTATTACCAGTTTTATCATAGCGAAAAATTACAGAGTACTAAAACTGAAAACAGCACAAAAGCTATTAGGTAAGGGTTTTATCATAGCGAAAAATTACAGAGTACTAAAACTCATTGGTGAATGTCGTTGGTGCATTGGTGGTTTTATCATAGCGAAAAATTACAGAGTACTAAAACGCCATGCCTGTGAACGTCTTAGAACGTAATGTTTTATCATAGCGAAAAATTACAGAGTACTAAAACTGTGTGATAGAGCCTATACGGCTGTAATTTGTTTTATCATAGCGAAAAATTACAGAGTACTAAAACATAGATTGGCCTACCTCGGCGAATGTCATAGTTTTATCATAGCGAAAAATTACAGAGTACTAAAACGTTGCGGCACGTTGTAAGTCAATTCTGCAGGTTTTATCATAGCGAAAAATTACAGAGTACTAAAACATCGTTGAGCTGTTAAATCATAGTCAGCAGGTTTTATCATAGCGAAAAATTACAGAGTACTAAAACGATATCTGTTTTGTATTCCCTCAGATGTTAGTTTTATCATAGCGAAAAATTACAGAGTACTAAAACATAAGCATGTAGGCTCTCAAATCACTCAAAGTTTTATCATAGCGAAAAATTACAGAGTACTAAAACATGGCGGAGCTAGAGGACTGTGCGAAGAAGTTTTATCATAGCGAAAAATTACAGAGTACTAAAACCTCAACAACGAAGTTAAGCACTTTTGTAGCTTTTCGCTATAATAAATCAATAACAAAAAGAGCACAGATCATAAGACCTGTGCTCAAAATTCCACACAAAAAACATTAGTAATATGTACTACTAACAAAATTTACATATACTATTGTTAATAACTACTTGATAGTAGTGATTTCGACATAAAGTCTTATTTTAGTAGATTCTGTAACCTTTCGCTATGGTAAAATCTAATTACATAATATATCAGTATTACTTATATGTCAATACTTTCTAATTTTTATTCATCAATTTGTTTTATCTTTAATCAAACAACTATAATAACCCTATTATTTTTCTATTAATAGTAGAATTCTAATAAGAATAAAGAGGAAAAGGACACAAATAAATTGTGTCCTTTGATTTCGGCACAAGGCCCTACCTTAATAGATTCTTACGAGTATTAAGGCGAAACTGCAGCTCTATCCTACTGGTGCGCCTAGAGGGAATCGAACCCCCAACCTACAGTTTAGGAAACTGACGCTCTGTCCGGTTGAGCTATAGACGCATGTACACTTTATTATATCGTTTTTAATAAAGTATACGCAAGGCGTCCTTATTGCTATAGATAGCAGTTATTAGCTCATTGTTATAAACATTGGTTAATAGCTAATTGCTATAGTCGTCACTTATAAACTTATTGTTGTAGGTATTGGCTATTTATTTGTTTTTGTTCTTCCGGGCTTAGGTTTTGGTAACCTTTTGCCAATGCACTTACCCAAGATCCATAGGCAGGGTTTGGGAATACGACAAAGGTAGTACCAAAGTCTTCTTTATGAGCATCGATGATGCCATTTCTTTCAGCTAAAGTCTTGCCTTTTGTACCGATTGGAAAATCACCGGCGTTATCGCCCATGTATACAACGACATAATATTTTTTGGCAATCATATCAAAGCGAGGTTGTTTGTCAGAGTCTTTTTCGAATAGTAGTACATGGTCTTTATCAACAGATGGGAATCCTAGTTCTTTAAAGTTCTGTATCGTTACATCAAGGTTTACGGGTGCGTAGCGGTTTGAAACATAGAAAATTTCTACGCCTTGTTTATGTACTTCATTTAGGAAGTCAACGGCCCCAGGCATGGCTTGCGATTTTCCTTGATGCACCGCTTGACGCCACCAAGGAGCATCAAAATGACCATTGCCATTGGCGATGCTTTCACCCATCAGTTTTGTATTATCTACTACTGTTTCGTCCGCATCAAGAACAATAGCTAAAGGTTTTCTTTGATGAGATGGATCAACAACGGCCATTTTAACGGCATTCATCGCCACATTGTACCCTTGATACGCTAGTGCTCTATACTCCGCAGAGGTGCGCATCCATAACAGCCCCATCGTCTCTGTGTCAGCTTGGTACTGCTGCTTTTGTTTGAGTGCTGCCTGTTCAACCTGTGTTGCCGCATCATTCGCCGATTCACTGTTAGCTACTGTATTATTTGCTGCAGCACTAGCTACATCATTCTTAGCTGCTGTAACAGTAACAGGTTGAGCTGGTTGAGCCTGCGTTACAACAGCAGCAGAAACAGGGCTATTTACTTTCACCGTCTCTGGAGAATTCGCCTGTACTACAGAACCCACACAAAGGCTCCCTCCAATGCAAGCCACCGCCACATACCATGACAAACTACTAGATTTCATAATTGCCTCCTATTCACATATAACATTACGTGCAACTTTAATACATCATATAACTCTACATAATTATACTAAAATTCTTTTGAAATTTGTATATTTTCAACACAGCAAAAGGGCCCTTACTACACATCTTTGATGATTCTTAACTTAGATGTGATTAGCAAAGGCCCTTTAAAGGGTTTTATTTGTTTATAAGATAATTGGTATCAGTGTATAAAACTTTTGTGTGAATTTAGATTTTTTATAGATTTGTTTTTTATATAAGTGTAAGAGAGTTATTAGTTAAGAAAGTTCTTTTCAATCGTTAGTATTGTTTAGATTAACTGTCTTTTCTGTTGTTTAAATAGGATGTATTCCCTTATTTTACATCACTAAAGTCAATGTCCATACCCAATGCTTTAGCAACGCCTTCACCATAAGCTGGATCGCATTGGTAGCAATGTTTTGCATGACGTTCTTTAATAAAATCAGGTACACCATTCATAGCCGCTGCGGTGTTATCAAACAAGGCTTGTTGTTGTTCAGGGCTCATGAGGCGGAACAATTTACCTGGTTGTGTAAAGAAGTCAGAGTCGTCTTCATAGAAGTCATATTGGTAAGCTGGACCAGATACATCGAGAGGAGGATTTTTAAATTCTGGTTGTTCAGCCCATTCACCAAAGCTATTTGGTGCGTAGCCAATTGTAGATCCATGGTTTCCATCTATACGCCCTTGACCATCGCGATGATAGATATTTACAGGGCATTTAGCGGCATTAACAGGGATTTGATAATAATTTGCCCCTAGACGATAGCGTTGCGCATCGGCATAAGAGAACAAACGACCTTGAAGCATTCTATCAGGAGAGAAAGATATGCCGGGAATGATAGTTGTTGGAGCAAATGCAGCTTGTTCTACATCTTGGAAATAATTTTCTGGGTTGCGGTTAAGTTCCATCACACCAACTTCAATCAATGGGAATTCGTCATGATACCATACCTTTGTTAAGTCGAATGGGTTGTATGGCATGTTATTAGCTTGTTCTTCGGTCATCACTTGGATGCATAATTTCCATTTAGGAAAATCACCGCGTTCAATAGCCTCAAAGAGGTCACGTTGGTGGCTTTCACGGTCACTAGCTATCACATTAGACGCCTCAGCGTCGGAAAGATTTTCAATCGGCTGTTGACAAACCCAATGGAATTTAACCCATACACGTTCATCGTTTTCATTAATTAGACTATATGTATGGCTACCAAAACCATGCATTGTGCGGTAGGATTTAGGAATACCACGGTCACTCATAACGATTGTTACTTGGTGAATTGCTTCTGGCAAGCTAGACCAGAAGTCCCAGTTTGCTGTCGCATCGCGAAGGTTTGTTTGTGGATTACGTTTTACAGCGCGGTTCAAATCAGGGAATTGCAATGGATCGCGGATAAAGAATA
>ERZ772999.1799-NODE-1799-length-12187-cov-3.188592_pt1 | contig 12187 bp, 9 predicted proteins | sample MGYA00511467_ERZ772999 | MGnify/ENA primary metagenome ERZ772999 (study PRJEB29015, sample SAMEA2738064) | human oral metagenome | biome: human oral; feature: human-associated habitat; material: saliva | place: China | collected 2218 ...
AGTACGCCGCCGAATTTGCGGGCGCTGTGGGCTGGGTGCGAAATGAGGACGACGGCTCTGTCAGCATGGAGATACAGGGGACGGAAGCGCAGATTGACCGCGTGATCCTGGAAATCGAACAGGGACGCTATGTGAAGATTGAAAACATGGAGGTCAGAACCATTCCGATTAAAGAGGGAGAACGAGGCTTCCGGATACAATGAGAATCTTCTTTCTACGGACAGACCGTATTTCTTAACTTGTTCCGCGATAGGAGGATACGCTATAGTTAGCCTTGGTATATTGTTGTCGAAGCATCACGGAAACAGCAGGAAATAAGTTCATTTCGAGAAGGGAGTTCTTATGAGAAAGAAGAACGGTCGTATGCTGTTGCTTGCGACAGCGGTGGCACTCAGCGTTGCCGCCTGCGGAAACAAGGCTGCCACAAGCACTTCTGCGGAAAGCAGCACCGAGACAGAGAGCAGCACGGCGCAGGGAGAAGCGCCGAGCGGTGCGCCGGATGGAAAAGCCCCGGACGGAAAGGGCGGCCTCGGAGGAGCGCCGGGCGGAAGCAGCTCGGACTTCGAGTACAAGGGTGCCGCGGAAATCACATCCGCAAGCTCGACGAGCGACCAGACCTATGTAAGCGCAACGAGCGATGAGAGCGCGCTGCTCATTTCGACTTCCGATGCGGTGAGCATTGCGAATCCCCTGCTCACGAAGACCGGCGACTCCGACGGCGGTGACAACTGCAACTTCTACGGCCTCAACGCAGCGCTTCTGGTAAAAGGCGGTTCCAAGACCACGATTACCGGCGGAAGCATCACATCCAATGCAAACGGCGCGAACGGTATGTTCTGCTACGGCGGCAACGGCGGAAAGAACGGCGCGAGCGGTGACGGCACAACGGTCACCATAAAGGATACGAAGATCACAACCATGGGCGACGGTTCTGGCGGCATTATGACAACCGGAGGCGGCATCACGAACGCTTCGAATCTGAAGGTCACGACGACAGGCCAGTCCTCCGCGGCGATTCGAACGGACCGCGGCGGCGGCACGGTCGTGGTAGACGGCGGCAGCTATGAGTCAAGCGGTGTCGGCTCCCCGGCGATTTATTCCACGGCGGACATCACGGTGTCCAACGCGGAACTCAAGTCGTATCGCGCGGAGGGAGTCTGCATTGAGGGACTGAACTCCATTAAGCTTGAGAACTGCAATCTCACGGCGAAGAACACGGAGCAAAACGGCAACGCGACCTTCCTCGACAGCATCATGATTTATCAGTCCATGTCCGGCGATGCGGACAGCGGCACGAGCAGTTTTACGATGAACGGCGGCAGCCTGACCAGTCAGAGCGGCCATGTGTTCCACGTGACCAACACCGATGCGGTGATTACATTGAACGATGTGAAGATTGTCAACGAGGACTCCGAGAAGATACTGCTCTCGGTCTGCGCGGACGGTTGGAGCGGCGGAAAGAACATTGCGACCTTGAAGGCAAGCAAGCAGACGCTTGCGGGCGCAGTCAAGGTGGGCAACGATTCCACCTTAAATCTTGAGCTTAGCGACGGCTCGAGCTTTGAGGGCTCCGTGGACGGCAAAATCAGCAATGCAAAGGGCGAGAGCGTTTCGACCGAAGTCGGAACCGTCGCGGTGACCCTGGACAGCACAAGTACCTGGACGCTCAGCGCGGACAGCTATGTGAGTTCCTTTAACGGAAATGCGGCGAATGTGACGGCAAACGGGCACACGCTCTATGTGAACGGCGTAGCGCTCACGGGAACCAAGTAAAGAAACGCAAAGAGGCAGAGATAAACACTTCGTGTAGCGGCGCTTGTCATCGCAATGCGCTATCGTAAGCACTAAGCCATACAGAGAAAAAGAGACGGCCTCCCGCAGTTTGGGAGGCCGTCATTTTATGCGCTTGACCATGTCGATGCGAATGCGTGTAGATAAGACGCTTCGAACGGCCGGTTCCGCTTGTGCTTCCCGCGCAAAGCTTTTATAATGTGAAGCACAGGTTTCTGTAGCTCAGTTGGATAGAGCGTTCACCTCCTAAGAAACATGTTATCATGCGCCAAATCGAATTTCGAGATTTTTGTTCGGCGTTCGAAACGGGAAAGGAGGATTCAGAGCGCCGAAGTTCGGCGAGCAGAGTCATTTGATTCATGGTTTTCTTGACCATCATGGCAAAGCCTTGAAAATAAAGGAAAATCCAATATGTCTTCGTACCTCAGCTGGATAGAGGGTTCGCCTCCTAAGCGAAACGTCGGCGGTTCAAATCCGCCCGGGGACAGTTAGGAACAGGGGAAGATTGAACAATCTTCCCCTGTTTTCATCTAAAAAAACAGAGAACCGATTAGATAATTTCTAAAAAACGGCCTTTTTTTCTAATTCCAGAGTAAGTCCTCAGAGGGACCACAAGCTAAAAAAGGCGGGAGGTCGTGTGTTTTTCGCTACGCAACTGTGTTTACCGGTGCTCAAACCTGAAAAACAAATTAGAAATATGGCAATTATATACGGAGAATGTCTAAATGCATTAGAAATTAAGGACTGAGAATTTTGGATTTCCAAAGGCACGCGCCTTGATTAGCTCGAGTCCTCTCATACGATATCTTACATAGCCCTGTAGTGAAGAAAATTCACTGCGGGGCTTTGTCGTTTCCGGATTTTCCGGAGACGCAGCAAAGAGAGGAGGATATCAGCTTGAGAGGGAACAAACAGAAACGAAGGAGAGTCATTCTGGTGGAGGGTATTCGCTACTACGATGACAAGCCGGAAAGCTGCAGGTGCTGCTTCTTCTGGAAAAACCGCAAGGCCGGTTGCATTCTGGAAGAAAGGAACTGCTACTATCTGGCCGAGAGCGTGAAGAGCGAGCAGGAAAAGAAATGCGAGGGCTGCTGCTATGCGAAAACGCAGCCCTGTGTCAGCGCCTGCTGTTACAAGGAGCTGGACAGGTGGCTACTGGCAAGCAGAGAAATGCGCAGGGAGAAGGACGGGGCGCAAAATGAGCAGGAATGAAGCGCTCTTCCGGCGATATGAGAAGCTGACAAGGGAAGCAAAAAAGGCGGGCCGGAAATCAAAGGAGAGGCCTGTTAGCTGTCCTCTGTTCCATAGTGACAGAGGTTTCCAGTATACAGGCAAACCTTTCTGCACACGTTTAAAGAAACATCATATGAAGCAGAGTATGTCCAGAGTTGCCCATTGTACCGACAATGGGCCGATGGAAGGTTTCTGGGGTATTTTGAAGCGGGAAATGTACTATGGCAAGAAGTTCACCTCAAAAGGAGACCTGATTACTGCTGTTGAATCCTACATCAGGTATTACAACACAGAGCGAATCCAGCGGAAGATGCATCTGATGACACCTGCGGAATTCCATGATCATTTCGATGCTGCGGCATAAGAATACCGCCAGCCGATTATTGCTCTGACTGGCGGTAAAGAGCTTTTTAATTATTCACTGTCCTCTTGACGGGTAGCACACCATTGCGGCAGCTCCCTTCCTCTTTTCTCATTTTCCGATCCTTCCGTACCGCTTCGTGATCTCATACAGCGTCTTCACTTCCTTCTCTCCGAATTCATCCTTCAGAAGACGCCATTTCCAGTTGTTTCCGTAGGTGGAAGGAGCGTTCATCCTTGCCTCGTTTCCGTACCCCAGAAGGTCCTGCATGGGGATGATGCAGAGTCTGCTGACGCTTCGCATGGCGGCGCAGATCAGGGGTATGTGCATCCCGGCGTCGGGAGTCGTATGGTCGCAGAAATAGTCTCTGACTGCCTCCTTCTCCTCCGGCTTCAGGCCCTCGGAAAACCAGCCGGTCACCGTCTCGTTGTCATGGGTGCCGGTGTAGACCACACTGTTCTTTTCGTAATTGTGGGGAAGGTAATCCTCCGCACAGCCGGAATCTCTTGAGTCAAAGGCAAATTCCAGGACCTTCATCCCGGGATAGCCGCTGTCCTTCACCAGCTGCCGGACACTGTCCGTCACATACCCCAGATCCTCCGCGATGATCTCCCGTCCCGGGAAGGCTTCCGAGACCTTCCGGAACAGATCCATGCCGGGTCCCTTCTCCCAATGGCCTGCTCTTGCGTCCTCCGCACCGGCAGGAATGGAAAAATATTCATCGAAGCCGCGGAAATGGTCGATCCGCATCACATCATAAATATCAAAGCAGTTTTTAAGACGTTTCAGCCACCAGGCAAAACAGGTCTTTTTGTGATAGTCCCAGTCATAGAGTGGGTTGCCCCAGAGCTGTCCCACAGCGCTGAAGCCATCCGGCGGGCAGCCCGCCGCCGCGGTCTGTCGGCGGTTTTCATCCAGCTGGAAAAGTTCCGGATCCGCCCAGACGTCTGAACTGTCCAGGGATACATAGATCGGGATGTCTCCGATGATCCGTATTCCCTTCCGGTTCACGTAGTCCTTCAGCTGCATCCACTCTTCGTAAAACTCAAACTGCAGGAAACTGCAGAAACCGATGCCTTCCTCCAGGCGTTCCCGCGCCGCGGCCAAGGCTTCCGGATCCCTGAGTCTCAGCGGATCTTCCCATTCGTACCAGGGCCTTCCTCCGTTCTCTTCCTTCAGAGCCATGAACAGCGCGTAGTCCGGAAGCCATTCCGTCTTCTCCGTGAACGCCCGGAACTTCTCATTCTCTTCGATCCGGCTGTTTCTGTACGCCTTTCGGAGCAGCTCATAGCGGCGTTGGTACTGCAGCACGTAATCCACACCGCGCGGGTCGGAAGAAAGGCCGGCTTCGCGGCAGTCCGCCTCAGTGATCCATCCCTTTTCCACCAGCGTCTCAGGTGAAATGTAGTAAGGGTTGCCCGCGAAGGTGGAGAAGGACTGGTACGGTGAATCTCCGTATCCCACCGGCCCCAGCGGCAGGATCTGCCAGTAACTCTGGCCCGCCTCTGAAAGGCGGTCCGCAAACTCATATGCTTCCCTGCTGAAGCAGCCGATCCCGTATTCGGAAGGAAGGCTGCTGATGGCAAGAAGAATTCCACTTTCTCTCATGCTGTCTGCTCCTTTATTCATTCGATCACCGCCAGGACTCCGAAATGGTCGGAAAGCACCGGCCCGCTGATCCCGTTCAGGACCACCTTTGACTGAAGCACCCTGTGCCTTTTTGCGGTCCAGATATAATCCAGGCGCATGCCCGTATGTTCACCGTCCCTCCATCCGTCGATGTTTCCCGGAACGGTGATGCCGCTGTCTTTTATTTCGGCATCCTCATAACTGTCCCGCCACCCGAGGTCCAGGACCATGTCCCTTCCCTCTCCGCGGATCGCTGCGGGACTGTTGAAATCTCCCATAAGGAAACTGTCAGAACCGTCCTGCGGACGAAGCTTCCTTTCGCGGAGCGCCTTCTGCAGCCGTTCCATCTGCCCCCGGAAGTTTTCCTCCGGATCATTCCACCATCCCATGTGGACGCTCAAAAAGGCAGGCCCGTCAGCGGTGCAGGCCGCCAGCGCCTTCCGGGTCTTCCAGTTGGAGAAGTCCCGGACGCCGGAAATATAGAAACTGTCCGCGCCTGTAACAGGGCGGCGGCTGAAGATGGCCAGACCCTCATTGTATTTTCCGTACCCGAGCTTCGCTCCGGTCCAGGTCCACCAGTACTCCTGCTGCAGGCCCTGAAGTTCCTCCGCCAGGACCAGCGCACAGTTATCCTCCCGGACGCGGGAGTCCGGTCCGGCCGGCACCCAATGCATGGGGAGGGGGCCGGAGACCACCGGCCTGTCCTCCTCTTCACTGCATTCCTGGATCGCCGCGGCATCGATCTCTTCTTCCTTCATAAATGCCGCCAGCGCCTTCATCTTCTGATGATAAAGTTCCGGTTCAAAGTCACTTCCATGGCTGTGAATATTGATAGTAAGCAGTCTCATAGTTCTTTCCTCTGCGTATTGAGCAAAATCTGCCCGGTGAGCAGGCTCCCCGTTCATATTTCACTCATTTTTTCCGGGGTGCTGAATTGTTACAGGATATCATTGATATCCGATTTCAGCACGTCCGCCTTGGGTCCGTAAATTGCCTGGATGCCGTTGTCTTTCTTCACAAGGCCCATGGCGCCCTCTGCCTTCCACGCCGGAAGTTCAGCCACCTTGGAGAGATCCTTCACTGTCACGCGGAGCCTGGTCATGCAGGCGTCCACAAATTCAATGTTCTCCCGTCCGCCAAGGAGGGCGATGATACGCTCGGGCTGGCTGTTCCCGCCCGCTGCGTTTCCTGCCGCGCCGGCAGCGGGGCCTGCCTCTTCCTTGCCTTCGTCATCCATGTAGTTTCCCAGACGGCCCGGCGTAGCGTAGCCGAACTTTCCGATCATGAAATACGCCACAAAGTAACCGATCGCAAAGAAGACGACCACGCAGATTACAAAGTTTACCAGGTCCCCGGCAAGCCCTGCCTTCAGCGCCATGGGAACGCGGGTCAGGAACTCCAGGTTCCCGAAGGAATGAAGCCTGAGGTGGATAATGCCGGCCATGGCGAACGCGCAGCCCTGGAGAACTGCGTACACCAAGTAGAGCGGCAGTGCGCAGAACATAAACATGAACTCCAGAGGTTCCGTGACACCGGTCAGGAAGACCGCGGCCGCAGTGGAGATCAGCATGGACTTGTACTTTGCCCTGTGCTCCGGCTCCACCCGGCGGTAGATCGCCAGGGCGATGCCGAGAAGAAGGCCTGTGGCGCCGATCATCTGGCCAACCTTGAAGCGGGCAGGCGTCACCGTGGTGAGGAGGTTCGTATAGGCAGCGGTATCGCCCGCGTTCTTAAAGTTGATGAGATCCGTGATCCAGGCGAGCCAAAGCGGATCCTGTCCGAACACCTGGGTCCCGGCGTTGCTTCCCGTAAGGATCGTGTAGGTGCCTCCGAAAGAGGTATAGTTCATGGGAATGGTCAGCATGTGGTGCAGGCCGAAGGGGAGCAGCAGACGCTCCAGAGTGCCGTAGATAAACGGGGCAAGAATGGGGGAGGTGGAGCTGGAGTTCGCGATCCACACACCGAAATCATTGATGCCGCCCTGGACCACCGGCCACACTACGCTTAAGAGGATCGCCGTCACCGTAGAGTAGAAGATCACCACCAGGGGAACAAATCTCTTGCCGTTAAAGAAAGACAGCGCGTCCGGAAGCTTCCGGAAGTTATAATACTTATTGTATGCGTTGGCGCCCACGAAACCGGCGATAATACCTACGAACACGCCCATGTTCAGCGCGGGCCTTCCCAGGATGTTGACAAAGTAATCCTTCACCAGGATCTCTTTTCCGAGCAGCGTGTGGGTGACTGCCGTCGGATCTTCCAGCATGGCCGAGCTCACACCCAGCATGGCGCCGGTGACGACATTGATGAGACAGAAAGCAATGACTGCGGCAAAGGCGCCTCCTGCTTTCTCCTTCGCCCAGGAACCGCCGATGGCGGCAGCAAACAGGATGTGCAGGTTTCCGATGATCGCCCAGCCGATCTGGGCCATGGTATTGCCCGCCATGAGGCCGAAGCCTTCCGGGAAGCACATCGTCAGAATGTTGCCGAGACTGATCATCAGACCCGCGGCGGGCATGACCGCGATCACGGTCATGAGGGACTTGCCGAGCTTCTGCAGGAAGTCAAAATCGATGGGGAACTTCTTTTTGGCGGGGGGTGCTGCCGCAGCTGCCTTGCCTGCCGGCTGTGCGTCCGAGGGGTCCGCTTTCTGCGCATCTCCATCCGCGGCGGCTGCCGCATCCACGCTGATCTCCGCAGTCATGATCTCTTCCCCATGGCGGATCTCTCCTGTCTTTACAGAGAAGCTTCCCTCCTCTGCTCCGTCTGTCACCAGCACCGGCGTCACCGTGTTGATGCCCTTTGACCTCAGGAAGTCCATATCCGCTGTACAGAGAAGCTGACCCGCTTTCACTCTGTCCCCCACCTTCACCTTCGGGGAGAACCCTTCTCCCCGAAGGTTCACGGTCTCAAGGCCAAAGTGGACGATCATTTCGATCCCGGCGTCAGACCGGATTCCGTATGCATGAAGGCTCTCCGGAATAGAGACGATCTCGCCGTCTATCGGGCTGTAAATGTTTCCATTCTCAGGAATCACGGCTGCGCCGTCTCCCAGCACCTTTTCCGCGAAAACCTCATCCGGCACTTCCTCCAGCGGTATCACCCTGCCATCCAGAGGGGACAGTATCAACATCCTACTCATTTCCTGCTCCTTTCTGTTCATTTCCCGTCTCTTTTTAGTGTAATTTCAAGCTGTTTTCCATCTTCCCAAAGGTGTTTCAGCTCCGCAAGATACTTGCCACGGAAAAGGCGCGAAATGCCCCTGAGTAGGAAGAAAGAACTCTTCTCCGTTGTCTTTCCAATGGTTTTTGGAGTCAAGACCGCCGTCAAGCACAACGGCATGGATGTGGGGATGGAAGTTCATCTCACTCCCCCGGATATGGAGAATACAGATGTACCCGATATCCGCACCAAGATACTTGCTGTCTGAGGCCAGTTCCCGCAGTGTGTCAGATGAAGCGTGATAAAGGGCATCATACAGAAGCTTCTGGTTGCTATAGATTACCGGGTTCAGTTCCTCCGGGACAGTGAAGACTACGTGGAAGTATGGCGCATCCAGTACATCTTCCCGGCGGGCGTCCACCCACTTTTCCTTTGGGAACTCCTGGCACATACCATCCCGACAGCCTTTTGATACAGGCGCGCCGCAGGAAATGAAAAATGTGCAGAATAGTGCAGCCTGTATTTAATAGTATACTCGTTTTACGATCTTCTTAAAACGGAGAAATGTTGTATAAAGCCTTAATTTACGGGCTTTTTGTATTCTGGCGCCCGTGGGAGCGGTATTCCCTCGGGGACATTCCGTATTTGCGGCGGAAGCGCCGGATAAAATAAGAGAAGTTGTCGAACCCGCACAGGGAGGCGATGGCACCGACAGAGTCCGGGCGCTCCCTGAGCAGATAGGACGCGTATCTGAGCCGGTAATCCGACAGGTATTCGCCGAAAGTGAATCCCGTCTCGCGGCGGAAGACCCGCATGAAGTGAGCGTCGCTGTAGTCAATAAGACTTGCGGCGTCGCTTACCGTGATCGGCTCCGAAAAGTGATTCTGGACGTAGAGCAGGACCTGCTTGATGGCGTCCTCGTAGGGGGACGGCGGTAAGCTTTCCTCGCGGATCCGATGGGTGTAGAGCGCAAAGAAAAAACGAAACAGGCTGCTGCGCACCAAAAGAGAATAGCCGTCAGGCCTCTTGCTGCAGGCATCGTCAGCCGCGTCAAGGGCAGCGGATACCTCGGCGTGCATCGCGGTGTCCGCGTAGATCGGGCGGGGGAAGCGCAGGGTCCCCATCTGCAGAGGGGTCAGAATATTGCGCCTTGCCCAGTCGTTTTCAACCTGATTGTCCAAAAGGGAGAGGGGGAATATGATATTCTCGTACTCCATCCGCACGCCGGGGTCGCCGTCGATGGCGTGGAGTTCACCGGGGAGGATGGGCATGATGGAACCGGCCATGACGGGATATTTGCGGGAAGAGGCGGTCACTGTGCCGCGCCCTTTTTTGACATAGATGATCTCCATCTGGTCGTGCCAGTGCAGATCCACCCGGGCAAAGTCCTGGGGGATGGTACCCAGGTAAGTGTTGTAGGCGAAACCCGGCTGCTCATGCAGCAGGGTCTCTCTGTATTGTGAGTATTCCTCGAGATTCATAAAAACGGAACCCTTCTTTGTGCCCTTCTTTGTGCTGAATTAATTAATATCATTATTGTACTATTATTTGCCGCTATTCTGCAAGATTATCATACATATAAATCATTATAATGCATTCTAATAAATGGAACCATTGTAAGCAGCGGAGATCTTCCGCAGGAGGCAGTAATGGATACATTAAAACTCAGAGATTACACTGGAAAAGCACTTAGCGAGTGCACGATTCTGGAACTTTACAACGCGGCGCTGGCCCTGACGCAGGACGCCTGCAGGAACAGGGGATACAACAGCGGAAAGAAGAAAGTTTACTATATTTCGGCAGAATTCCTGATCGGTAAACTTCTTTCCAACAACCTGATCAACCTCGGCATCTACGATGATGTGAAAGCGGAACTGGCTGAGGCTGGGAAAGACATTACGGAGCTGGAGGAATTTGAATACGAGCCCTCCCTCGGAAACGGCGGCCTTGGCAGACTTGCAGCCTGCTTCATCGACAGCCTTGCGACACTGGGCCTTCCCGCTGACGGCGTAGGCCTGGCCTACCACTGCGGTCTGTTCAAACAGTCCTTCGAGGACCGCAAACAGCACACGATACCTGACTACTGGCGCAAGTGGGGCATGGCCAACTGGATGAAGCGCACCGACAAGCACTATAAGGTGCAGTGCGGCAATCTGGAGCTTCTTTCCACCATGTATGAGATCGATGTCACAGGTTACGGAAGCAAGTGCGGACGCCTTCGTCTCTTTGACCTGGACACGGTCAATGAGGGACTGATCGGCTCGGGTATCGATTTTGACAAAAAAGAGATCGAGAAAAACCTGACTCTTTTCCTGTATCCCGATGACAGCGATGAGGACGGAAGGCTTCTCCGCGTCTATCAGGAGTATTTCATGGTCAGCAATGCCGCTCAGCTGATCCTCGACGAGTGCGTGGAGCGCGGCAGCAGCCTGCATGACCTTGCCGACTACGCGGCGATCCAGATCAACGATACGCACCCTTCTCTGGTCATTCCGGAACTGGTGCGCCTTCTGACCGAAAAGGGCATTGAGGAGAAAGAAGCATATCAGATTGTGACTGATGTCTGTGCTTACACGAACCACACAATCCTTGCTGAGGCACTGGAGACATGGCCCAAGCACTTCTTAAAGGCTGTCGTGCCGCACCTTATGCCGATCATCAAGAGGATGAATGACGCTGTTAAGGCAAAATATGAAGAACCTTCCGTTCAGATCATCGACGAGTACGGCAACGTGCATATGGCCCACATGGACATTCACTACAGCCACTCCGTGAACGGCGTCGCGAGACTTCACACTGACATTCTCAAGGAGACAGAGCTCAACAATTTCTACAAGCTCTATCCCGAGAAGTTCAACAACAAGACCAACGGCATCACTTTCCGCAGATGGGTTATCGAGTGCAACCCTGAGCTGACAGAGCTGATCACCGAGAAGATCGGCGAGGGCTGGAAGACGGACGCCAGACAGCTTGAGCAGCTTATTCCTTACGCGGAGGATGAGACTTTCCTGCAGTGCATCCTGAACAGGAAGAACACGAAAAAACACAAGTTCTCCGCATGGCTTGAACAATATCAGGGCGACAAGGTTGACCCCGAGTCCGTCTATGACGTGCAGATCAAGCGCCTGCACGAGTACAAGAGACAGCAGCTCAACCTCCTGTGGGCCATCGACCGTTACCTGCACATCAAGGACGGTTACAGGCCGAGAAGACCGGTCACGGTATTTTTTGGCGCAAAGGCAGCTCCTGCCTATGTGATCGCCAAGGATATAATCCATGCGATCCTCGCCTTCAGCAGCATCGTGAACAACGACCCTGAAGTGAGTCCTTACCTCAAGGTCGTCATGCTTCGCAACTACAACGTGTCCATGGCGGAGAAACTGATCCCCGCATCGGACATTTCCGAGCAGATCTCACTGGCCTCCAAGGAAGCCAGCGGGACCGGCAATATGAAGTTCATGCTCAACGGCGCTGTGACGCTGGGAACCATGGACGGAGCGAACGTCGAGATCGCGGAACTTGTCGGGGAAGACAATATTTTCACCTTCGGACAGTCCTCCGAGGAGGTCATCGAGCACTATAAGAACGCGGATTACGTCGCAAAGAACTGGTATAAGAAGGACAAGAGACTTGCTGCGGCTGTGGACTTCCTGGTCAGTGAAGAGATGCTCGAAGCCGGCGACAGGAAGCTTCTCCAGCAGCTCTATGACGAGCTGCTGGGCAAAGACTGGTTCATGACATTCCCTGACTTCGAGAGTTACTGCAAGACCAAGGACAAGGCTCTGGCAGCTTATGAGGACAGAATGGGCTGGGCGAAGAAGATGGCAGTCAATATCGCCAAGGCGGGCTACTTCTCCTCCGACAGAACAATCGACCAGTACAACAATGATATCTGGCATTTGGAGAAAGACTGCTGACCGCAGGGAACAGAATATCGTGCAGAGAAAACCCCCGGAGATCCTGATATGTACCCTCTTTACTGGACACGAAAGTGTCACAGTAAGGAGGGTT
>ERZ772999.1815-NODE-1815-length-12132-cov-21.031879_pt1 | contig 12132 bp, 9 predicted proteins | sample MGYA00511467_ERZ772999 | MGnify/ENA primary metagenome ERZ772999 (study PRJEB29015, sample SAMEA2738064) | human oral metagenome | biome: human oral; feature: human-associated habitat; material: saliva | place: China | collected 2218 ...
TCGCTACCTTCAGCTAAAGAAATCGCGGTAGCAGTAATAACATCCAGATAGGTGCTTAAAATCTGGTTGGGATCCAGGGTGGTGACGCTGTAAAGCAAGGTCGGACGTCCGCGCTTACCCGTGCGCATCGGCAGCGTGGTAACCAAGCCAGCGTTTAACAGTGCATCAAGATGCTCACGGGCAGTGTTGGGATGCAGCTTTAAGGTTTTAGCCACCTCAGCACTGGAAATAGGCTGGCCAGCGCCCTCAACTACTTCTAAAACTCGCCTTTGCGCCGGCAACAGGCTGATTTGCGAGCGAATATCATGCAATGATGAACGCACACTAGTTGGGTATGGAAGTGGTGAATGGGTCATGCGATGCCTCGCCAGATTGCTAGGTGGGTGGACCTTAGTCCCAGTCTACGTTACAAGTGTTTTTAAGCCTTAGTTGGATCTTGAGCATCCAAGGAGGCTGTCAGCAGGCGCCTAAAGGAATCTACCCGGCCACAGCGAGTTTCGCGAGTAGAAGCCTCCTCTGCTTTATCCGCCCACTGGTCAAGTGCACAGTCAATCACGCCAGGCTCGTGGCTGCAGCCACGTGGGCACTCTTGAGCTACCTGAGCCAAATCAGCAAAGCCGCGCAAAACGTCGTCGGCGGCCACATGCGCCACCCCAAAGGAACGCACCCCGGGGGTGTCAATTACCCAGCCGCCATCAGGATTAACCACAGCCTGCAAGTTAGTGGAGGTGTGGCGGCCGCGCCCAGTAACCTCATTGACATGCCCAGTTACTCGGTTAGCAGCCGGAACTAGGGCGTTAATCAGGGTGGATTTACCCACCCCAGAGTGGCCTACCAGCACCGAAACCTTACCGGCCAGGGCCTGACGCACCACCTCAATGCCGCTAATGCCACTTTCAGTGATAGTGGTTGCTAAACAACGCACCCCCAGGGGCTGATACAGGCTCAGCAGCTCGGTGGGGTCAGCTAGGTCAGATTTAGTCAACACCAGCAGCGGCTCCATGCCGGCGTCGTAGGCGGCCACCAAATAGCGGTCAATCATGCGTGGACGCGGCGGTGGATCAGCTAAAGCCGTGACCACCACCAACAAATCGGCGTTAGCCACCACCGGTTTTTGTGAGCCGGCGCTGTCTCCATCCTCAGCGCTACGTAGCAGCAGGGTGCGCCGGGGCTCAATACGCACCATACGGGCCAGAGTATCTTTACGCCCCGACACGTCACCAACCACCGCCACTTGGTCGCCCACAACCACTTTGCCTCGGCCCAGCTCTCGGGCCTTCATGGCGGTAATATCGCCGCTACCATCCTCAGTTAGGGATGGGTCATCTAAGTGAATACGGTAATGGCCGCGATCAATACGGGTAACCATGCCGGTGACGGCATCAGCATGAGCCGGGCGCACTTTAGTACGTGGACGCGACCCCTTACCGGGACGCACCCGCACACGCGGATCATCGGTACCAATATCGCGTCTAGCCAATAGCCTCTCCTGCACTCTTAAGCATGGCGTCCCAAAGCTGGGTGAATGTGGGCATGGTTTTGGCGGTGGCACTCACATCATCCAGGCTAATTCCCGGCAGATTTAAACCCATAATAGCCGCGAAAGTTGCCATGCGGTGATCGGCGTAGGCCTCCAGGTGAGCTGGGTGCAAAGTACAGGGGTGGAAAACTAAATAATCCTGGCCCTCATCCACGTTCCCCCCAAGTTTGCGGGCCTGGGCGGCGATGGCCGCTAAACGGTCAGTTTCGTGACCGCGCAGGTGCCCAATACCCCAAATCTTGCTGGGCTGGCCCTGACTGGCAGCCACTAAAGCTAGCGCCGCCATGGTGGGTACCAGCTCGCCTTCCGCGCTGGCATCACGTTCAATGCCGCGCAGGGCGCCGCTGGAGCTAAGTAGCGTGCCCTGATCCAGCTGCACCTGAGCGCCGAAAAGCTTAAGGATTTCCACCCAGTTAGCCCCCACCTGGGTGGTGTGGGTGGGCCAATGTAAAATCCGCACCTGCCCGCCTGTAGCGGACACCAGCGGCGCGGCAATAAAAGGCCCCGCATTGGAAAGATCAGGTTCAATCACGCTGCGGCCCCCGCGCGGGCGCCCACTAACGCACCAGCTCAGCTGCTCGGCGCGGTAATCCTCGGGAGCCTGCACTTGCACGCCGCATTGGCGCAAGCTGGCCACACTCATCTGCAAATGCGGAACAGATACCAAAGGCTGCTTAGCGCTGACAGTTAAGCTTTGTGCCCTGCCAAGCTGCAAAGCCGCCCCTAGATACAGTAGAGCAGAGACAAACTGGCTCGATTTAGAGCCATCGACCTGCACCTGTAGATGCTCTTGAGGGTTTAAACCAGCGCCATGAATAGTGAAAGGCAAACGCCCGCGCTGCCCATGCCACTCAAATCTGGCCCCCAACGCCTCTAGGGCATCGGTTAGCGGCTCCATAGGCCGAGCCAAAGCCGCCTGATCACCGGTGAAAGTCAAACTAGTGCCCAGGGCCAGGGCCAGGGGCGGCACAAAACGCATCACGGTGCCCGCCAGCCCACAGTCAATAACCGGGATGGAGTTGTCAGGCGGCAGGCCCGCCGGTTTTTGTACCCGGCTTGCTTCTGGAGCGGCTGAGTCTGTCTTGGGCGAGGCTGGGCCTGCCGGTTTTTGATCAGCAACCAGCGGAGTTACCTGCAGCAGGCCACCATGCCAGGTAAAGCGAGCCCCCAAAGTCTCCAGCGCCGCACGCATCAAAGCCGTGTCGCGGCTTTCAAGCAGACCCTCAATTTGGCTAGGGGCATCAGCCAGCGCCGCCGCCAGCAGGGCGCGCGCACTTAAAGACTTAGAGCCCGGCAGTGAAACAGTGGCGTCAATCGGTTCACTTGGGGTAGGACAGCGCCAAGCTTGCATTAGTCCTGCTCTTTACGACGACGCCGGCAGCAACGTCCCGGGCCGTGGCCGGGGCGGCCATGCTTGCGGCACTGGCCCGGCTGACCATGATTGTGCTTGCGGCAGTGACCGTGACCGGGGTGAGAACCATGCGCCTTGCCGTTACAGCACTGGCCGGTGGCGCCGTCGTCGTTGGCAGCAACCCGCTTAAGCTTGCGACGCTGGCAAGCGGCCACCCCCAAAGCCAACAAACCGGCACTAAGCGCAGCCCCACGCAGCGCCGGAGTCAGCGACACCACCAGCTGCCGGCCATTGAAATAAGTGGAATTAATCAGCGTAACCGGCACATTCAAAGCCGCCAACGTATAGGCACTAGCCGCAGGAGCAATCGACAAACTCAAAGCCGTCCCCGCAACCACGCTAACCGCCCCAGTAGCCGTAGCAGCCTTTTCAACCAGCGCCACCGGCGGCGTGGTTAAACCATAGGAACCTGCATATTCCAGCAAACCTTGAGCACGCTGGGCATGTTCATCACTATTAACCACAGCATCCAAACCATCAATGATGAAAGGCATAGCCGCTAAAGGACGCAAGAAAGGCAAAAGCACGCTCATAAACCCCATTGTCTCAAATAGGCCAGCATTGCTGATAGAGAAACCCTAAACGAAAGGGAATCACCACCGCCCCCAAAACGTTTAAGCCGGCATGAAATCACGATCCACCCGGCGCGTCACGCCCGCAACCGCTAGGCTGGTAAGTGATGAGTGAACAAACAACCGAAACGGACGCGCAGCGCTCAGCTCGCTTCCAGGCGGACGCTCTGCCTTACCTCGACCAGCTTTACGGGGCTGCCCTGCGCATGACCCGTAACAGTTCTGACGCCGAGGACCTGGTTCAAGACACCTACATGAAAGCCTTCGCAGCTTTCAACCAGTACCAGGACGGCACCAACCTTAAAGCCTGGCTGTACCGGATTTTGACCAATACCTTCATCAACTCCTACCGCAAAAAGCAACGCCAGCCCATGCAGGCAGATTCAGACTCTGTTGAGGACTGGCAGCTGCATCGGGCCGCCAGCCACGATTCGGTAGGACTACCCAGTGCGGAAGACTTCGCCCTGGACTCTCTGCCCGACAGTGAAATCAAGTCTGCCCTGCAAGAGCTCAGCGAAGATCGCCGCCTGGCCGTGTACCTAGCGGATGTTGAAGGTTTCTCCTACAAAGAGATCGCCGAAATCATGGATACCCCGCTAGGCACGGTTATGTCGCGTTTGCACCGAGGACGCGCCCAGCTGCGCGAGTTACTAGCCGACTATGCACGTGACTACGGTTACGAGCAGAACGCTGAAACTAGTGCAGCCGTTGCGAAGGAGAAAACTCATGCCTGAAACCACCGCGAAAGGCTGTTCCTGCGCCGAAACCTTGGCGCACCTACACGCCTTTGTTGATCGCGAATGCGACGAACAGCTCACCGCCCGCCTACAGGCGCATGTGGCCAGCTGCCCGCACTGCAAAGCCCAGGCCGACGCCGTACGTCACTTACAGGGTCTGTTGCGCTCGCGGTGTGCTGAGCAAGCCCCGCAATCCCTGGTGGAGCGGGTACGCACCCAACTGGCAGTGGTTAGCACTTGCGGATGCACTCCTGGCCTGTGTGAATGCGGCCATGGACGGGCAGAAAGGCACACCACTACGGTGGCTACTTCCACCACGCTGGTTAGCGATTCGACTGTAGCGAGTGTGTCTCGCTCAGTGACCTACCGCAGTTAGCGGCGCTTGTCACTTGGTGGCATGGCGTCGAATGTGTAAAAATAGCCTAGTTATATGCCCCCTCGTGGGGTGTTAGTCCCTATTACGAGGAGGCCAGTATGTCCAAGCGCGGTCGTAAGCGTAAGGCCCGTGCCAAGGGCGGCGCTAACCACGGTAAGCGTCCCAACGCCTGAGTAAAACTTAGCGCTGAGCACCCAAGGTGCTCAGCGCTTTTTGTTTATGCAGCCAGTGGCAGGCGGCGAACCTTAGCGCGGCCGAGCCTTAGCTTTTACAGCCCCAGCCACTGGTTCCAACCCCGGTGCAGTACCAACCAAGCCAGCAGGCCGTAACCCGCCTGGCCGGGGTAGGCGCCGTCGTTAAGCGCAATGTCAGTAAGCCACTGCTCGTGCTTAACCAGCGGGGTATAGGTGTCCACGTAGGTGACATTACGGCGGCGGCACACTTCACGGGCTGCATTGTTTAGGGCCGCCAGGGCCTTCGGGTCGGACACAGTCAGTGGCGGCGGTCCCACCATTAAGCATTCAAGCTTTTCGTACATTACGGCGGCGTCGATGATATTGGCTAAAGCCAGGCTAGAGCGGGCCGTGCTGACATTGTGGGTAACATCTGCCACCCCAACCCCAATTACCAGTAGGTTGCGGGCGCCAGGAACAACCCGGCGGGCAGCCTCATCGCGCCAACGGTTAGACAGCTGGGCGCTAACTTCACCAGGAACGGCCAGCGTAGACCAGGAGGGGGCATCAATAACCTCTAGCGAGTTGGTGCGCGCCATAACGCGCCCTACCCAGCCCAGGGCTCGTGCATCTCCGCGACCTGTAATCAGCTCATCGCCGATGAAGATCAGGTTGATCTCACTCACGGCCAGCATCCTTCCTGCTTGACTAGGGAAAAATCGTAGCATTGGCCCGGCCTGCAGATGCTGACCGGGCCAATACGCGCGTGTCTTTAGCGAGCAAAGCCCTACTTAGCGGGCAAAAGCCTCATTCAAGATCAGCTTTTGCTGAGCTACGTGAGCTGCTGAAGTACCCACAGCCGGGGCGGCAGCCTCAGGGCGAGCCACCACTCGCGGCAAGCGTCCAGCCGTGATCGAGTCAGGCAGGTGCAGGGCCAACCAAGGCCAAGCGCCCTGGTTACGCGGCTCATCCTGGACCCAAACCAGCTCGGCTCCCGCAAACGGTGCCAGGGCCTCCAACAGGGCCGGCTCGTCGAGAGGATAGAGCTGCTCTAGACGCACGATGGCAGTGTGCTTATCTTCCGCGTGCTGGCGGTGGGCCAGCAGATCCCAGTAGATACGGCCTGAGCATAGCAGCACTCGATCCACCTTGTTCGCGGCGGCAGCAGCTAAAACTTCCGGATCAGTTTCACCAATGACAGTTTGCATGCCGCCGCTGATGAAGTCTTCTACCGGCGAGACGGCGGCCTTCAAACGCAGCATCTGCTTGGGGCTGATCAGGATCAAAGGCCGGTGCGGTTCACGCCGAGCCTGGTCACGCAGGGTGTGGAAGTGGTTAGCCGGGGTGGAAGGCTGCACCACGCGCATGTTGTCCTGAGCGCATAGCTGCAGGTAGCGCTCAATGCGGGCACTAGAGTGGTCCGGGCCCTGGCCTTCCAAACCGTGCGGCAGCAGCAGAACCAGGCCAGAGTGTTGGCCCCACTTTTGCTCAGCGGAAGAGACGTACTCATCAATTACGGTCTGGGCTCCGTTAGCGAAGTCGCCAAACTGGCCTTCCCAAATGTTTAGGCCCTCGCTGCGCTCTACCGAATAGCCGTATTCGAAAGCCATAGCGCCGTATTCGCTTAGCAGCGAGTCAACAATTGACAGCTTGGCTTGGTTGGGGGTCAGGTAGTCCAGCGGGGTCCATTCTGAACCGTTACGCTGGTCGTGCATGACGGCGTGACGCTGGGCAAAGGTGGCGCGGCGTACATCCTCACCGGTCATGTGTACCGGTACGCCTTCCATCAGCAGCGAACCAAAGGCCAGCAGCTCGCCAAAGCCCCAGTCAATGCCGCCTTGGCGGCTCATGCTTTGGCGCTTGCGTAACAGGTTCATCAGCTTGCTGTGTACCTGGAAGCCTTCAGGGACAGATACCTGGGCGTCACCGATACGTTCAATTACCTCACGGGCTACCGCAGTGGGCTGTGAATGTGAAGTTTCGCCAGCCTTAGGGCCACTGTAGGCGGGGGTGTCAGCATTGAGGTGACCGGCGCGGGCCTCGTTAAGGATGTGCTCCAGGTTGTCGCGGTAGGCGTCCAGTAGCTGTTCACACTGTTCTTCAGTGAGGTCTCCGCGTCCCACCAGGTTAGTGGTGTAAACCGAGAAGGTGGAGGGCTTGCGGTCGATCAGGTTGTACATAACCGGCTGGGTCATCGAGGGGTCGTCACCCTCGTTGTGACCACGACGGCGGTAGCAAACCAGGTCAATAATGACGTCCTTGTGGAATTCTTGGCGGTATTCCCAAGCCCAGCGGGCTACGCGCGCCACAGATTCGGGGGCGTCACCGTTTACGTGGAAGATCGGCACCTGTAGACCTTTAGCCAGGTCCGAGGGGTAGGTGGTGGAGCGGCCCAGTGCATTACCGGTGGTGAAACCGATCTGGTTGTTGACGATTACGTGGATAGTGCCGCCGGTGTGGTAACCGGGTAGCTGGCTCATGTTGAGCACTTCGTAAACCACGCCCTGGCCTGCAAATGCGGCGTCACCATGCACCAAAATCGGCAAAACATTGTAGCTGCCGTCGGCGCCGGAGCCGCTGCGATCTAGCTTGGCGCGCACAATACCTTCTAGCACGCCATCTACCGTTTCCAGGTGGGAGGGGTTGGCGGCCAGGGAAACCTTGGTGGTCACATCATCGGTGCCGGTGAAGGTGCCGGTGGTGCCCAGGTGGTATTTGACGTCACCAGAGCCCTGGCCGTTGGTCAGGTAGTTACCGTCAAACTCGTCAAAGACCTGGCCGTAAGACTTGCCGGCAATATTGGTAAGCACGTTTAGGCGGCCACGGTGGGCCATACCAATAGCGGCTTCTTCAATGCCATCATGTGCGGCGTCGTCGATCAGGCGGTCCAGCAGCACAATCAGTGACTCGCCACCTTCTAGCGAGAAGCGCTTTTGGCCCACGTACTTGGTTTGCAAGAACACTTCGAAGGCTTCTGCCTGCATCAGCTTGGTTAGGATGCGACGGCGCTCAGCAGTATCAATGCTGGGAGTAACACCTTCCATGCGTTCTTGCCACCAGCGACGCTGGGCTGGGTCTTGGATATGCATGTATTCCACGCCCACATAACGCGAGTAGGCGTCACGCAGCATCTGCAAAATTTCGCGCAAGGTGGCACGGTCCTTGCCGCCCAGGCCACCGGTGGGGAAGACCCTGTCCAGGTCCCACAGGCTTAGCCCGTAGGAGGAGAAGTTCAGGTCAGGGTGACGGCGTAGGCGGTAGGCCAGCGGGTCAGTGTCGGCGGCTAGGTGTCCGCGCTGACGGAAAGCGTGAATCAGCTCAGCTACGCGGGCGGGCTTGCCGGCGTCGGCTAGCGGGTCGTAGGTGACGTCTTGGTCCCAGTGCACCGGTTCGTGGGGGATACGTAGCGCTTTGAAGGAGCGGTTCCAGAAGCCATCTAGGCCCATGAGCTTGCGTTCCATTAGGCGCAGTAGTTCACCGGACTGGGCGCCCTGGATGACGCGGTGATCGTAGGTGTTAGACAGTGTCAAGACCTTGCCTACAGCCTGGCGGGCCAGGGTTTCGGGGCTGGCACCAGCAAACGCGGCCGGGTAGGTCATGGCACCCACGCCCATGATCAGACCCTGGCCGGGCATTAGGCGCGGCACAGAGTTAAGGGTGCCGATCATGCCGGGGTTGGTCAGGGTGGCGGTGGTGTCCTTGAAGTCATCGACAGTTAGCTGCCCCTTGCGGGCTTTAACTACCAGTGCGTCATAGGCGTCAATGAAACCGGCTAGGTCTAGGGTGTCGGCGTTCTTAACGCTGGGGACCAGCAGGCGACGCTCACCGTTGGCGCTGGGCACGTCAATTGCCAGACCCAGGTTTACGTGGGCGGGGTTGTGTAGAGCCGGCTTGCCCTTTTCGTCCAGGGTGTAAGCCACATTCATTTCCGGCATCTCTGCCAGAGACTCCACCAGGGCCCAAGCGATCAGGTGAGTGAAGGAAACCTTGCCACCACGCGTGGAAGCTAGGTGAGTGTTGATTAGCAGACGGTTTTCAATCAGCACCTTAGCCGGGATGGCACGGGCAGAGGTGGCGGTAGGAATTTGGAGGGAAGCCTCCATGTTCTTAGCGGTGCGGGCGCTGGCTCCCTTTAGGGTGTCAACGCTTTCCACCACGCCGTTACTGGTTTCGCTAGCGTCACTATGCGCCTGGTTGTAGGCATAAGGTGAGGTGGGGGACTTGAATTGGGCTGTGGGTGCGGGGGGCAGGTCAGAGCGGGAAACATCCTCACTGGCCAAAACGGGGCGTCGGCTAGCGGAGGCGGTGGTAGCACCAGGGATTTGCACGCCAACGCTAGCGCTAAGCGGTTTTGAGGGCGTGGCCGGCGACTGGCCTGCTAGATACTGCGGGTTTTCGCTGAAAAACTCGCGCCATGATTGGGTTACTGAGGCCGGGTCGGCTAGGTAAGCCTCCCGCATATCCTCGACAATCCATTCGTTGGTGCCAAAGCCCTGAGCGAAGTCGTTCTCAGACACGGTTAGCTGCTCCTTATATGGCATTGCGTGCTAAAACTGTGGTTTAAGTCTAATACTGCAAAGCTGACTTGCAGAGTACTTTGTAGCCTTTAGTCCTAGATATTTTTTAAATGTTCTCGCATGTTGAGCATCGCTTGGGGTTGCTAGGGCTGAAATTGGCTGCGCTGCGACGACGACGGCGCCCGGCACCAAGGCTGTGAGCTGGCTGCGTGCTAAAGCTGCGGGCTTGGTATAGCGTTAGTGGTACCAACTAGATTTTGATAGGGAGCTAAACGCTGCATGGTCATTAAATGGCTAATGATAGTTCTGGGGGTGCTACTTACCGCTGGGACTGCGGTGTTTGTGGCCGGAGAATTTGCCCTAGTGGCCCTAGACCCATCGGTTGTTGACGCCCGCGCTCAGGCCGGAGATAAACGTGCCGGGCGAGTATCCAAGGCGCTGCGTCACCTATCCACCCTGCTGTCGGGCGCGCAGGTGGGTATTACGCTAACCACCATTTTGCTTGGTTACACCATGCAGGCCGCCCTTAACGAGCTGCTTTCGCAATGGCTGAGCCCCTGGCTGGGGCAAACCCTGGCGGCCACCATCGCCGTGGTTAGCGCCCTAATTGTCGTTAACGCCTTCTCCATGGTGTTTGGTGAACTGATCCCTAAAAACGCTACCCTGGCTGATCCGCTGGCTGCTGCCGGTTTTGTTACCCCTTTCATCACCGGTTTCACCTGGCTGTTTAGGCCGCTAGTAAATCTGCTAAACGGTATGGCCAACGCTATATTGAAGCGTTTTGGTATTGAGGCTGCTGAGGAGGCCAGTGGCGCCCGCAGTGCCGGCGAGCTTACCGCTCTGCTGCGTCGCAGCGCTGAGGAGGGCACACTAGAGGTCTCCACCGCCCGCCTACTTACCCGTTCACTTGGCGTAGATGAGCTCAGCGCTGTAGATGTAATGACTGACCGTGGGCGCATTCACTGGCTGGAAGAGTCCGCCACCGCCGCTGACCTGGTGGCTTTAGCCAGCCAAACCGGGCACTCACGTTTCCCTGTCTTTGGTGACTCTCCCGACGACGTACTTGGGCTAGTCAACCTGCGTCGCGCCATCGCGGTGCCCTATGAGCGCCGCGCCCAAGTGCCAGTGACTTCCTCTTCAATCATGACTCCCGCCCCGCGCGTACCAGAAACCATGCCGCTAGCTTCCCTGCTGGTGGAGCTACGTGGATACGGCGAGCAGGAATCTTTCGGGTTGCAAATGGCCATTGTGGTGGACGAGTACGGGGGCACTGCCGGAGTGGTGACCTTGGAGGACGCCGTCGAAGAAATCGTGGGGGAAGTATCTGACGAACACGACCGTCGTCGCGCCGGCATCCACCTAGACTCAGCTGGGCGCTGGATCGCCCCCGGCTGGAGCCGCCCCGATGAGGTTACGGCCCGCACCGCCATCCGCATTCCCGACGACGGCCCTTACGAAACCCTGGGCGGCCTGGTCATGAATGAGCTGGGGCGCATACCCCAAATCGGCGACGAAGTAACCCTGCCCACCTGCACCATTTTGGTTGACGCTATGGAGGGGCGGCGCGTCACCCGCGTGCGCATCACCCCGGTTGAGCAGGAGCTGGAGGCTCTACAGTGAACCCCACTTTGGCGCTAATTTTGACGGTTATCCTACTGGTTGGTAACGCGTTTTTTGTGGGTGCAGAGTTTGCCATTACCTCCTCACGCACCAGCCAACTTGAGCCTTTAGCCGCTGAGGGCAACTTGCGGGCGCGCACAGCCCTATGGGCCGTGCAGCATATTTCTGAGATGCTAGCTACCGCCCAGCTGGGAGTGACTTTATGCTCCACCGGTTTGGGTGTAATTGCCGAGCCGGCGCTGGCGCATCTGCTGGCGACTCCGCTACACGCAGTAGGTTTAGGGACCGAAGTGGCCCACGGCCTGGCGGTAGTGGTGGCGTTGCTGCTAGTGGTTACGGCTCACGTGGTTTTGGGTGAAATGGTGCCCAAAAATGTTTCTATCTCCATGCCTGATAAGGCGGTGCTGATTTTCGCCCCCGCCCTGGTGGCTTGCGAGCGGGTAACCCGCCCGGCTGTGAGTGCCTTAAATGGCCTGGCCAACGCGGTGCTTAAACTTTTTGGGCTAGAGCCACGCGATGAGATTGAAACGGCTTTCACCATGGAAGAAGTGGCTTCAATCGTGGAGCGTTCGCGTGACGAGGGCGTGCTCAAGGATGACTCTGGGCTGGTGGCTGGGGCGCTAGAGTTTTCTGAGGAAACCGCCGGCTCAGTGATGGTGCCACTAAATAAACTCACCTGCTTGTCTGAGCGGTGCACTCCGGCCCAGGTGGAGGCGGAAGTAACCCGCACTGGTTACTCGCGTTTCCCGGTCACTAACGAGCAGGGCAAAATCAGCGGCTATATCCACCTTAAAGACGTGCTTTATGCCAGCACCGAAGAGCGTGAACAGCCGGTGGCGCCCTGGCGTTTGCGGGCTTTGGTACCCGTACGCGCGCACGATGAGATTGAAGATGTGCTTGCTGCCATGCAGCGTACTGGCGCCCATTTGGGGCGGGTAACTAACGAAAGCGGGCAGATGGTCGGTGTAGTTTTCCTCGAAGATGTGCTAGAAGAACTGGTAGGGGAAGTGCGTGACGCTTTGCAGCGCCACCAGTTACGCTAAGTGTTAGATGCGTCAGTTTAGCCGCCTCGCTAAAGTGACCAAGGTATGATACCGCTGATACCAGTGGTATTTGAATGACATAAGTCCGTAGAAAGTTGGGTGTGGATGAGCGATCAGCCGATGACACGTCGCCAGCGACGTGA
>ERZ772999.1816-NODE-1816-length-12123-cov-7.969340_pt1 | contig 12123 bp, 10 predicted proteins | sample MGYA00511467_ERZ772999 | MGnify/ENA primary metagenome ERZ772999 (study PRJEB29015, sample SAMEA2738064) | human oral metagenome | biome: human oral; feature: human-associated habitat; material: saliva | place: China | collected 2218 ...
TGTGTCAATGGCTCAGTATAGTCATTTTTTACATTATTCCATCTATCTTCATTTAGTTTTATATAATTGTTCATCTTATAATCTCCTCGTAATTTTATACTATTTCAATTTAAGTCGAATATGTTGCCATTACATTTTTCTCTCCTCATTCTACGAGTCCGATCTCAGAGTATATAATCTTCTTCTACTTTTCTAATTAATCAGCACGTTCAAAAACTATTACTACTTCAACATGCGGTACCAGAAAATATCCATATTATAGAACAAAAAGGATAGACTTATGTATAAAATTATACTATAAAATGAACATTTTTTATACTTAAAATTTTATTTAGCTCCTATATATCAACTGTTTAGCAAATATATAGCTTTGAATATTAAAAGAGAGAACCAAAATGATTCTCTCCAGTATATAACTTTTCATTAATCCACTATATTTGGTAAAATTCATAAGAAGAAGTTTAACAAACTTAATCCTAGTCACCTATTGGTTGTACCTGTGTTTGTGCTAGCAGGTCCCCCAGATGCCTTCTATCTTTCCTAAAAATCGTCATCACCATCAGCGAAACTGCAAATAGAGTGGCTAAAAATGATAAGATAATAGATAACAAATCAAAATTACTATAGACACCATGAATGGTACCCATATGACCTAATTGCCATGGTAAAAATTTGATAGTGTTTCTAATTAAGCTAGCCTTCACTGTTTTTTTCTGGTAGATCAGTTGGAGTCCAGCTTTTGACTTCCCAAAACTCCCATTTTTTTCATAATCCAAAAATGTGAAATAAAGCATGATTGGTAGAACAGTGATAAAAAATGTAAGGCTCTGTGCTTGAATTTCTGTTTGCCTTGGAATGCCATTAAAAAAAATGTAGTAATAAGACATTGCACATAGAAACAGAAGAACTAAATAAGTTAAAATTAAAAGATAATCAAATAGAAATTCAATCATTCTTTTTTTTAACGAAATATGATTGAATGCTAAAATTTTCATCATCATTTCCCCCTTTCTTCTCCCTACTATAACAAGATTCTATGAATAAATTAATCATATAAAACATGTAGGTACTATCGTTAAAAGTATCAGACAGATGTTTATTTACGATACTCTTCTACTTTATATTTATATTCATTAAGCAGTTGTTTTGAATAATTTTTTTCACTCTTCGAGTCTCTAGCTTCTTTCCAGAGGATAGCTGCAACTTTTGACATCAAAACTACGCACTCCGCGGTTCGCTGTTACCACATCACTATCGCTCTGCGACAGCTATCGCATAAAGTATTCGTAATTAATGACTTCGGTCTACTCCCTTGTCATTAAAACGACTGCTTCAACTTGCTCACCATTGTCCAAACCAGTCTTAATAACATCTCCAACATCCATAATGTTTTTTAAACCTTAAATAATATTTAGATAAATTTGTTTTTATTTGTAGGTTAAACCATCATGAAATGTCAATTCACAGATAGTTTTACTTATATATTTATATAGGCTTTTTGTATTTATAAATCATCCTCTTAAAATCTCGTCTATCTGCTCCACTTCGATTTGTTTTTGTAAATCATCAATTTTTGTTTCAATATAGTTTTTATGTTTTATCCACTTTAAACCTATAAAATTCGGTAACAATGATTTGAGAAATTCAATCCAAGCTGAATACATAGGTACTGCACTACCTGACCAACTACAAGAAGTAGGTATTAATGGTATTTTTTCAAAGTCTTCAAACAACGGATTATTCTCAAGAAAGAGCAAGATATACTCTTTTTTTCTTTTGAACTCTAATTTTGATACAACTGAAAATAGGCAATACATTTTTGCTTCATCATTGCAGAATTGTTGAATACATTGTCGAATCCACATATCTTGTCTTTCTAACAGCTTTTTCTCATTTTGCTTTGTCAATAATAAAGATTCTAAGAAATACGGTACGGATAATTTAGAATATCGTCGGTTTCTTATCAACTGCTCAAAAATTTTGTTATATATTTCTACAAAATCATCCAAATCAAAAAAGCAACAATGCTTTTCATGATGGTCGCTAAAAGAGTCAATATTTATTAAATAATCTATATACTTGTCCAATATAGAAGGTCTAACCGAATATATTTCCTTCAAAAATTGTCCGTCATAATCATGATGTTTATCATATGACAACATAGCATAGTATATTTCTTCAAGCAATTCTAAATTACAATTAAATTTTCGAATCACTTCCTTTGGTGTATTATGATGATAATTAAATAACAAACCAAAATAAATATCCACGATAAAGGAAGAATACTCTTTTTTATCTAAAATAATTTTGCATCCTTCTATTAATGCCAATTCATCTATTACATTATATTTCTCAAGAAAATCTACATCACGCATTGATGATGAGGTAATATATCTGTCAGAAGTATCTTTTAAAAAATCATAAAGCTCTTGTAAATGCTTTTCTGTAATTAATTTCTGTGGTAATTCATGGTAATATGCATATATCCAAGCGTTTTTCTGACTATATTCTTCACTAATAATAATTTCATACACTTCTGAATCAGATAATAATGAAAATAAATTGTTTACTAGATGGTATGGATGTAAATTGTTTGGTGTATCGTTTTTGATATAATATTTAATTGCATCAACATACCAATCTGCTTTATCGGAAATAGCATCAAAGGCAATGCCTAATCCTTCACCGACCTCCCAAGATGAATGGCTATCTGTCCCAGAAATACTGCTGCAAACATCGATTAACTTTTTAAACATTTGTAAATCACAATTCAAAGTGTAATGATTAATTGATTGCTGCTTTCGTTTTCTATGTTCTTCATAACCAGTTTCTTTATAATCGGGTCCTTTAAGAAGACAATATAATTGAAAACTCTCTCCTTCAAAATATTCAGAAAGCAGGGATGCACAAGAACAATTCATTCTACTGAGAACTTGCACTATTTTGTCTGCTAAAAGGCAATTTGCCAATTTATCTGGTGGAAAATTTAACTTCAAAATTAATTCAATATATTTTAAATCAAATTGTAAAACAGGAATGCTTACATCGTCGATAGTACCACCATAAGAACTGAGGATTTCCTTCACTTTTGCTCTATATTTTTCATTTTTGCTTAAAGAAGATAAATATTCCCAAATTAACTTTCGATATTTTTCAACACCTTTAGATATAACTAATGGAATTTGATATATGATTAATTTATTTTTTCGTCCTTCCTCCGCTGGTGAAAAATACAATTTCAAAAATTCTTCTGCTATTTGTAAAAAGAAACTAACAATAAATTCTTGTTTCCAGTCATCTGAATATTCTTTTATTTTTTCAAAAAATGTTATTTGAGTGTAAAAATCATACCGTATGGCATCCCTATGAATCCCAAAATATATATTGACTGCATGATAAAATTCCATAAATAAATCTGGTCGCTTTAGATAATATTGAAAAAACAAATCACAAGCGGTTGGCAAATCAGTCATATCTGCAAATCCACCAAGAATTTTAATGATATCATTTTCTACATTCTGATAGTTTTTTCTTTTTTCAGTATCTATATCGCTCCATTCACAAATCACTCTTTCTTCAGATTCAATTTCATTTTGCAAAAGCAAAAGTGTTTCCGTAGGATTAATACGAAAAAAGACTTTTACAAATTCAAAGAAGATTGGCGATTTTTCTGTTGATAATTCATCCTATAATAACTTTATTTCTTTCTCAACAAAATTTAAAAGCTCTTTATTTCTAAAGATATTAATTAACGTATTAACAGAAGATACAGTTCTCTCTCTGTAGCTTGAAAAGCAAGCTTTAATCATCTTTGACAAACTAAGTAATTTTTTATCAAAGAAAATATATTTTAACAAATAATTAGACAAACATTGATCAGAAAAACGAACAGCTTTATCATTACAAATATCGACAATCTCCCGCTCGTGAAGCATACGGATATTTTCAATGAAACTATCTCGATTTAACCCTTTTTCCTGTAAAATTGGTAAAAGTTCATCAATATAATCTAAGTGAATTGCTTCAAAAAAAGCAATTATACCAGAAGTTATACACAGATTTTTGTCTATAAAAAATTGATTATTTTCTAAATTAGAACCATAATAATCTTCATATAATTGTGACACATCATCAATAGACTCCAAACGATTTGAACTACATGCTATTTTCCCAGCAAGTATAGCAATACGAGCATTTCCTTCTGCAATTCTTATAATTCGTTCTTGATAGTCTGAATTCAAAATGCCCAATGAAGTTTCAAGTAATTCCTTAATCTCATTCTCTGAAAATACATTTACATTCACAATTTCATAAGAAGTGATTGCTCGAACATCGTTTATCACTTTTTGAAGTGCATAATCCCTTACTGTAATAAGTATTTTTACATTATACCCCTCTGGTTTCATACTAACGTATCGGATAATATGCTGCAGTCCTGACAATTGATTTGCATCATCAATAAAAAGAAAATAATCTCCTGGTCTATCTAAAAAAAGTTTTAAATCCTCGTATATTGGTAATGCATTACTATGAATACAGTAAGTCTTTTCATTCTTAGCATCTGCATGATTTTTTACATAATGCAAAGCTAAACGTGTTTTTCCCGTACCTGATGAACCACTAAGTATAACAACATCGACTTTAAGATAAGCATTGATGATATCTTGAAATTCTTTTTCTCTAAATAGAAATTTAGTGTCAATTGGAGCAGCCATTCTATTTGCATTGTAACTATTAATAAATTCATCATATGATTGAATTTGATCTGTACTTATTGATATTCCCAAAAAATCACGTGAAAGATTATGATGGAAAAGATATATATCTTCTGCAAGCTTATCAATTCCAATAATTACAAGCTTAACTCCAACATCTTCACACAGTTTTTTTACTTCACTATCTTGAAAGGGTGTAAGGTTTGATGAAGTATGACAATAAATAATTTCAGAGATTTTGTCATGCGGAACACTTGTCTTTGCTATATCAAGACATTTTTCAAGATCATCACTAATTTTTGCAAATAAGTTCGTCCTTTGAGTTGTATATTCAACAAAAACATACTTTCCATTTGATGCAATAAAATAAGTATCAGGTGTACCTAAAGTGGTCTTTCGTGTACCTGCTTCTCCACCAAGAGATACTATACTCGGATAGCCTGTTTTATATAAATAAGAATCACAAAGATTTTGAAATGAACCTGCATCCAGTTGTAGTATTTTTTGTTTAATACTTTCAATATTAGCCACTGTCTATGCCCCCTATTGTTTTAATAATACAATATCTTAAAATGCTTCAACGCATCTAAAATAGCTTCTTCCTTTTCAATTGAGCACTGTGGAACTTTCTGGTTCTCGTTCTTTGAAATATTATAGTGTTCCCTAACTTCTAAACCATGCTTTTTCTTAACTTGTGCAATGTACAGAGTAGATACTTTAAACCCAAACTTTTCCAAAACATAGTTTTAATTTGCTTATAGGTTGCTTTACTCTCGGCACTTGTTAAGTCCATATCATCCATCGGAAGTTCTACACTAATATATTTCTTTGAATCTAGTTTGGAAAGCAACACGATTGTCTCAACATGATACGTCCCTGGGAACATATCTACTGGTTGAACTGCTCCAAGTTTATAACCAAGACTTCTCATTATTTCCATATCTCTTGCTAGGGTTGCTGGATTACAACTAACATATACTACTTTTTCTATATCCATAGCTGCAAGGTCTCGCAAGAAACTTTCTTCACACCCTTTACGTGGTGGATCAACAATTACTGCATCTAATTTTATATTTTGTGAGATTAGTTTTTTTATTATATCTTCACTTTTTCCTAATAAGAATTCTGCATTAGTTATATTATTATTTTCCGCATTTTCTCGTGCATCTAGTACTGCTGCTTCTACTATCTCAATCCCGTATACTTTTTTTACTTTTTGTGCTGCGAATAAACTTATCGTTCCAATACCGCAGTACGCATCGATTATCGTATCATCTTCTTTTAGTTCAGCCAATTCCAATGCCTCACTATACAAAACTTCTGTTTGTATTGGATTTACTTGGTAGAACGAGCGTAATGAAATTTTAAATTCAATATTGTTTAATACATCAACTATATAATCTCGTCCAAATAATTTTTCAGTTTTGTCTCCGAAGATAACATTAGTCTTTTTATCATTAATGTTCAACATTACGCTAACTATTCTATCATCTAAGCTCGTAATTTTTTCTACAAACTCATCCAGATTTGTAAATCTCTCTTTGGCAACTATCCCTACCATAATTTCACTTTTTCTTGAATTTGTTCTAAACATTATATGGCGAATTGCACCTTTGTGACTCTCTTCATCATATACTGATAAATCTAATTCAATTATCAAACTACGAATATCATTCATTAGTTTATTGTGTTCATCATATTGAATAAAACATTTTTCAATATTAATCACATCATGACTACGCGGTTTGTAATAACCCATACGCACTTCATTATCCACTTTTTGAACTGGGATAACTGATTTATTACGATAATGATATCCATCTTTCATTCCCAAAGTTGGTAATACTTCGACACTATTTGCACCTAAGGTTTTGTTCATAATATTTTGAACTTTTTTTGTTTTAAAGCGTAGTTGTTCTTCATAATCCATATGTACTAAATTAGCTCCTGATGTTTTTGGCACTCCTTCAACACGCTTATCAGAAACTTCTATTATATTTAACACCTTACCATAGCCAAGATTCTTTTTTAATTTTATTATTTTGAATTCAATAAATTCCCCCTCTATCACATCTTCAATAAAAATAGGGAAATTATCTACTTTTACTACTCCAAGACCATCATGAGTATAATCAATGACGCGCCCTGTTAATATATCATTTTTTTGCATATTAGTCCTTTCTAATTCATTCAAGATAGCAACCTTATAATCTATCTTCTACTATTAAAAAATTTATCTAATTTCTAATTTTTATAAAAAAAGAACAGCAATAGGAAACTTTATCTCCTACACTGTTCTCCTATTAATTATATATTTTATTATATAGAAATTACATAATAAATATTTATTCAATTACATACTTACACCAATTACTTTTATACCATTAACAAATTCAAGGTTTTTAATTTGTTTTGTCAATTTTTCAATATTAGTATGCTCAGCATCTATTTCTAACGAAATAATTATAGTAGCTCGAGCATTAATTGGTACTGTTTGGTGGATAGTAAGTACACTACATTTTTCATCATTTACTATACGTAATATTTTACCTAAAATTCCTGGAATATCATCAACGTCTATTGATAATGACAAAATAGACTGTCTTTGAATATCTTGAATTGGAAAAATCGTATCTTTATACTTATAAAAAGCACTTCTGCTTAAATCAAATCTCTTTGATGCTTCTAAAATAGATAGTTTAGGATTTTCTTCAAGAGCTTTTTTCATAATCAATGTCTTTTTTACTGCTTCAGGTAATACATCTTCTCTGATTATATAATATACTTTTTCTTTATCCATAGTTTTGCCCCTATTCTACAAATTCAAACTCACCTTTTAGAATCTTAACTGTATCGCCATTTTTACATCCACGTTCACGCAATGCATCATCTACTCCCATAGAACGCATTTGTTGCGCGAATCTTCTTACAGATGCATCACGGTTAAAGTCTGTCATTAAGAATGCACGTTCGATACCTGGTCCACTTACTACATAAGCGCCTGTATCATCTCTTGTAATCTTGAATGTTTCATCTTTTGGTTTATGTTTATAAAGAACTCTATTTTCCATACTTTCTTCTTCAGTATCAAGTTCATAAAGCATATTAGGATCTGTAGAATCTAATATATCACTTATTTTATAAAGTAGATTATCTACATTTGTTCTAGTAAATGCTGAAATTTCTACGATATCAACTTCTTCACCATTAGCTGCTAATTCAGCTTTAAATTCTTCTAAATTTTCTTGTGCTGCCGGAATATCCATTTTATTAGCGACTACGATTTGTGGACGTTCTAATAAACGCATATTATATTCACCTAGTTCTTGATTAATAATTTTATAATCTTCATATGGATCACGACCATCAGTTGCTGACATATCTACTACATGAACTATTACTTTAGTTCTTTCTATATGACGTAAAAACTGATGCCCTAACCCTACACCTTGGCTAGCTCCTTCGATAAGTCCTGGAAGGTCAGCCATAACAAAACTACGGTGATCTTTCGTTTCAACTACTCCTAAATTAGGAGCTAAAGTTGTAAAATGATAATCTGCAATTTTTGGTTTAGCTTTTGAAGTTATTGATAGTAATGTTGATTTCCCTACTGATGGGAATCCTACTAAACCAACATCGGCCATAAGCTTAAGCTCAAGAGTAAGATTACGTTCTTCTCCTGGTTCACCATTTTCTGCAATTTCTGGAGCTGGATTTGATGGTGTTGCGAAACGACAGTTACCACGTCCTCCACGTCCTCCGCGTGCTACTATTACTTCTTGTTCATGTTCTACAAGGTCAGCAAGTACTTCTCCTGTATCAGTATCACGGATAACAGTTCCTGGTGGTACTTTTAGATATAAATCTTTTGATTTACGTCCATGCATACCTTTACTCATCCCGTTTTCCCCGTTTGGTGCAACGAATTTTTTCTGATAGCGATAGTCCATAAATGTTCTAAGCCCTTCGTCAACTATAAAAACAACGTTGGCTCCACGACCACCATCTCCTCCCGCAGGCCCACCTTTAGGAACATACTTTTCACGTCTAAACGCTACTAGACCATTCCCACCGTCACCCGAACGGACAAATATTTTTACCTCATCTAAAAACATACTATTCTCCTATATCTCTTTTTCTTTTATAATTTCTATTAAAAACTATTCCTAATCACTCTTTACAAGTATACATATCCCATTTATTATATCATAATTTTTTATGGAAAAATACTATTAAATAGTTTCAAAACAAAAAAATAACGGTTGCCTAGCAACCGCAATGTACTCCACAGGCAGGACTCGAACCTGCGACCCTCTGATTAACAGTCAGATGCTACTACCAACTGAGCTACTGTGGAAAAATCTCTAAATAAAAAAATGGAGCGGGTGATGAGAATCGAACTCACAACATCAGTTTGGAAGACTGAGGTTTTACCACTAAACTACACCCGCATTTGAAATTTTATTTAATTGTTATCTTGTTATGTTTAATATTATATTACAACTATTATGCTTTGTCAATATTTTTTTCATTTTCTTTCAGATTTTTTTGTAGTGTTACAATTGATATGAGATAAAATAAAAAAAGAAGAGTAAATTCCTATATAATGAAGTACAACAAATCAAAAAAAAGAATTTACTCCCATGCACCCAAAAATAGAAAGATAATTTAGCTGTTAAGTTTTCTAAATATGTGAATTTTTAACAAACCGTAAATATTTTTTTTATAAATTTTAAAGAGGTAAATTCAAACGATATAATCCTATTCGTCATCTTTTTTTAAATATCTATGAGCAATCAATGAGTACCAAGGTTTAAACTCCCTGTATCTTTCCCCTACAAGATCTTCATCTTTTATATCCCTTTTTATCATCTCTAAAATGCATTTAAGTGTTTCAATGATTGCATCTTTCACATTCTTGATAAACTCAGAATCTTCAGGAAACTTGAAATGAATATTATGAAAATTATTCTCCATAACATCTACCACAACATCTACTTCAAGTTGGTTTTTGTCTGAATTAACAATCTCCAAACGCACTTTAACACAATCTTCTTTTATCTCATCTATTTCAAGAGTATAAACTCTAACTGTTTTCCAATTGTTATCAGTATATAGATGAATTTTATTTTGCTGTTTTTTTAAAACTTGTTCGTAATTTGTAACCAATACTTATTCCCCTCCTTTCTTTTACAATTAATATGTTCATTTCTATCCTATTATTTTATTTTCTTAATTATCCTTTTTCTCCCTTTCTTTAATTATACTAAAACAAAAAATCAATTACCAATTTTTTATTTTTTGTTAACAAAAAATAAAACTCTATTATTTCTAATAAAGGTTTAAATATCAAATTTTTGTTGTTTATAGTTTAGATGTACTTTCTTAATTATATACGTTGGCTTGATTTTTTCGTTATTTGGATAACTTGTTGTTTCTATATCTACTACTAGTTTCGTCCCATTAGAGAATGCAATATCTCCATTTTTTACCAAGTTTGAAAACTCCTCGTCTACTATCTCTGCTTGAATAGACCTATCTGTATGAATAGTCCATTTAGAACTCATATCTAAAGATGGCTTTCTCACAACTACAGTTTGTTTCTCACTTAAATTTACTATTATATTTTCATCTTCTTCCAATTCATGACTATTAATAAAATATCCTCTATTTTTATCATTAATTACTGTTTTCACATCACTTATGCTATCATATATTTCTAATTCTCTTTCTTGCGGAATATCTTCAATAAATTTTTCTACACTTTTAAAAGTTTGATTTTCCATATTTTTAAAGATATTATATGTTACTTCGTTTATTACTGTTGTCTGCCCATAATAATTTGTAATACTAGTAGGAGTTATTTCTTTATATTTTTTCCCTTTTAGAAAGTCAATAAGAGAAAATACTTTATTAACCAACTCCACGAATTGTCTAGTATCCTCTATTAGTGGTAGTATTAAACCAGCAACAAAACTTATTTCAGGTAATATATTTACAATAAAACTACCTTTTTCTATTGCTACCACCTTAGTTTTTAATTTAATATCTTTACCTACATCTTGTTTTATAGAATACAAATACTTTGATGTATTATCTAAAAATTTACTAAACTCCTCTATTCTTATTTCATTATCTCCAGTAAATCTAAATACTAAATATATATCGTCCTTTTTCATTAAATAATACCTCTATTCCTTACATATAATAATACTATATATCATTTTTTAAAACAATATATTTCTAAAAATACTTCCTTTTTTACGGACTCCTTAATCAACTCAAGTTATTATAATATTATGTATTTTTCTTCCTAGATTTTCCAACATTTAAAAGATATTTTTATCAAGTTTTGACAAGTTCTTATAGCCATTTAAACGCCATATAACGTGTTTAGTTTATTATTTGATGTAATTTTATACCATTTCATCTCTTAAAGCGGTCTAACGTTTAAAATAATGCATAATAAAAAATCTAAACCAATGCTATAATCACACTTATTTAGATTTTTATATTAATCATATACTTCTCTACGATGTTTATAGTATACCGCTACTATAATTAGCTTGTTATCTTCTATCTCAGTTAACAACCTATAATTACCAATACTATAACGCCAATAACCTTTTTTATCATGTGGCAATAGTTTTCCTTTTATTCTAGGGTCAGTACAACCATTTAAATTTTTATCAATCCAATTATATAAAGTTCTTATCAAGTTTTTTTATATCTTTTTCTATTCTTTTATCAAAAATTACTTTATATTTATTCATTATACTTCAAACGCTTCTTTCATATCTTCAAAAGAAACATATTCAACTTCATTTCTTTCTTTACGTTCTTCATACTCTTTCATTAACTGCAAATCATATTCATCTTCTAACTTTTCAAGTGCTAATTGTTTAATAGTTGTTGATAATTTACCACCGTATAACCCAGAAACACTTTGAAAAATGCTTTTTTCTTCTTCGTTTAGTCGGATAGTTAAAGTACTCATAATAATATCCCCTCTTTCTTTGTGTTACGTTTGTAATACAAGTATATAATAACTATTATTTTTTAGAAAGTGAAATGATTATTTTTTCAGTCGCTAAATACCGCTATTTTTTTATATCACTTCTTTTATTAAATAAAAAAGGTATTGGTATTACTTTTTCAGGGGTTTAACTTATCTATATAGTTCCTTAAGTTATTTTCTCTTTTCCACTTTAATTCTAACTCTTCAAGACGTTCTTTATATTTTTTCTACATCATTCTACACTCATTTTTTGCCCACGTAACAGAAAAGTAAAAAGAAGAGGTCGGAAAGAAGTTCGCAAAATACGTAAATTTTTAATGTGTGGGTCAAGTGGAAAAACAAAAAGCCTTAAACGTTTATACTTTAAGGCTTTTCTAACTTTATTATTTA
>ERZ772999.1834-NODE-1834-length-12076-cov-7.028617_pt1 | contig 12076 bp, 7 predicted proteins | sample MGYA00511467_ERZ772999 | MGnify/ENA primary metagenome ERZ772999 (study PRJEB29015, sample SAMEA2738064) | human oral metagenome | biome: human oral; feature: human-associated habitat; material: saliva | place: China | collected 2218 ...
TGCTCGTCAGAAGTCAAGACTCGCTAAGGCTGTCAATTCCATTCAGAAATAAAAACCGTTTTTCTTAAAAGGTTTCAACCAAATATTTTTAAAAGGATATTTTTAAGCAAATCTTTAAAACGGAACTTAATCAAAAACAACCACACTAGAGTATGAGTTTACCCAGTATGGTTGTTTTTGTTATTCCGAGTACTGAAATAGTACTTAGTATATATAAATATTTAATAAATTTTTAATTCATACATAAGACCTTTCGATGGTTTGGAAGCACTTTTAAAAGCATTTCTAATTGTTTTAGCTTCCGATTGGCCTTGTATAGCAATATTCGAAATAATATCATGAGCATTTGATATTTTTTTAGAAGGCACTCTTATTCTAATGGCTGTCCCTTTGAAATTGGTTTCTCCATATTTAATGCCATGATTATCAATTAGCATATAATCACCGTAACTAATAATGCAAAAACTTCCCTTTAAATATTTACAAATTGAATTTACCATGTAAAGGCCAAAACCCGAATTTGCCCATTCATCGTGATCCCTTTGTTTTTCTGATGGTCTAAAAGCTTCGGAAATTCCCGCCTTCAAAGCCCATTGAAGTGCTTCTTTATTATCAGAAATATACTCCCTATGAGAATAATTTTGGGTAATGCTGTTATATATTCCTATTCCCTCATCTGCAATAGCAATTTCAGCTAATTCGAAAGAAGGCCAATATTGACCACAAATCCACATAGTTTCTGTTTTTGCATGTTCTGGTGTGTTTCTAAGTATCTCTCTAATCAAGTATGTAAGAAGTTTGTGTAACTCTGGATTTCCTCTATCAACAATTCTTGCTAATCTCCCCGCCTCTTTTTCTATTAAATCTCCAACTACCATGAGATTTCCTTTGGCTATCTCGGTTTGCTGCAATTCGTCAATCTTGATTGGTGTGATTGGTATATAGTTTTCACTACCACGTGCTTCACCAGGCATCATACCTATACCTAATGATTCGGATATATATTTAAAGAATCCCATTGTACCTGCATAACTTTTTCCATTAATGCCTTCAATTTTAAATTTCTTATCGGGAAATTGATTTCTATAGTTTCGTATTGTAGTTCCCATTATTAACATAGGCAATGGATCAAAATTACTCATTTGAGAGAAATCCAAAATAATTTCATCTTCATTGGGTATTCTATTAAAAATATCCTTTGAAAATTGAAGCGTTCCAACAAGTTCCATGTCTGGTATATATATTTTCATTATTCCATCTCCTTATGAGATACCAACCCATCCATATCCTTGTACTGCCATATCAACAAAATGATTGATGAGCAAGGTTACCTTAGAATCAAATGCTGATTTATCATAACTTTCAGGAAGATCATGATTTAAAGATAATTCAATTTCATATTTTAGTTTGGCACGTGGTTGCTCATCTTTGTACCAATCTACTACAAGAAGGTTACTACGATTGTTCACCAATTTCCTATAAAGATTCTTTGCAGAGAGTTTTACTTTTTGCTCATCATCCTTTGTTAATTTCTTACCAGCTATCAGCAAATCGTAAATTTCTAGTTCTTCTTCCGTAAGACCTTCGGTATTTCCGCGATTATCCTCCTGACGGAGTTCTTCAAGTAGTTTTACAAGTTGCTCGTAATAATCCTCGTTTTCAGTACCACCTGCATTATAGGAATCAATAATATGTTTGAAGCGTTCAGAGAATTTTGTTCTCGTGCAGTTTCTATTAAGCATTTGTTCTAATACTTTTTCTATATATCCCTTCAAGTCATTAATTTCAATAGCTTTATACTTAGCAAATCTTATTTCTTTTCTTAACTTTTCAATATCTATCTTGGATAGGTCAATAGCCTTTGTCCCTTTAATCATGTATTGAGCAGAATCCTCTCGAACATATTTAGCAAAATCCTGACTTGCTGTAACACTACCATCCAATATTTGATTCATTTTTTGTCTGGCACGAGTTATCTTTTCATCATCGATTGTGTGGTAGAACAATCCATGCAAATATACGAGTGGTGCAAATTTATCATTGCTCCAGTGCTTTTCAAAGATTTCTGGTTTTGATGCTTCGTAAATATTTGTTAAAGTATTAAGAATAACCTTGAATTTCTCTTTATCATCATCTTTCGCAACGATAGTATCATAGGCACTTCTTAATTTATCTAATTTATCAAGAATATCTGAATCTATAATTATTTTATCTAAATCAATATCTAAAGAAAGCAAGAAAGAATCTGCTTCATGAATTGTTTCATCCATGTATCCGATTAGCTGATCTATATCCTTTGCAGGAAATTCTGTTCCATCATCACCCGTAGCATATTCTGTTAATGCTTTTTTCATATATTTAAAAACATTCACATAATCAACGATGATTCCTGCAGGCTTTCCAGGATACACTCTGTTGGCACGAGCTATGGCTTGCATCAGTGTGTGACCTTTCATCGGCTTGTCAAGATAGAGTGTAGAAAGGTTCTTCACATCAAATCCCGTTAGCCACATAGCGCATACAAATACTAGTTTCAGAGAGTCGTCAGGGTCTTTGAATCTGTCTTCAATATCTCTGCCGTCCGCTGTGATTTCCTTCATCTTTGCACGATGTTCTGATATTTTTAATCCTTGTTTAGCAAACTTTGTTTCTTCATCGTTATCTTCAGAAATTACAACTGCCATTTCCACTTTATTCATGTAATCAAGAATACGCTTAAGTTGATCACGCTCTTCCTTTGTATCGGCAGAATTTCGTTGTTTTATAATATTCTGCTTTTCTATAGCCCAGTAATGCTGGACCTTGTCATACATTTTAACAGCTGTATATTTGTCTACAGATACAACCATTCCCTTTCCGAGAAAGCCTCGTCTTGGAAAGTGATATGCTATATCCTGTGCAACCTTATCCAATCTATCATCTCGCTTGATAACTTCTAAAATACGAGAGGATGCATTCTCCAATAGGCGAGTTTCGTCTTCATTAAGGTTTTCCTCTTCGATAATATCTAACACATCATCATCAAGAAAATCATTTTCAAGACCAACTTCTGGAACCCGTCTTGAATAGAACAATGGAACAGTAGAGCCATCTTCGACAGATTGTGCAAAGTTATACTCTGATACATAATCACCAAACCATTGATTTGTAAGACGTTTAGTGCCAAGAAGCGGTGTTCCTGTAAATGCGACAAAATTAGCATTAGGAAGTGCAGTTCTCATATTTTCTGCTAAATCTTTATACTGTGTTCTATGTGCCTCATCTACAAGAACAATAATATCATCACGCGTAGAAAGGACAGGATACTTCTTCGTCTTATCATATCTGAACTTATGAATCAACGTGAAAATAAATGCTTTATTGGTAGTTAAAAATTCTCGCAGTTGCTTGCTGTCCTTTGGCTGACATTCTTCTTTAGAACCGATAACTTCTGTGCGCACAAAGTTCTTATGAATCTGTGTATCCAAATCTTCACGGTCTGTGATAATAAGGAATGAAAAATTACCAGCTACTTTGCGTTTAACTTTACGGGCAAACATAACCATAGAGTAGGACTTACCCGAACCTTGTGTATGCCAGAATACGCCTAACTTACCATTCAATTCTTTTCTGTTTTCCACTGATTCCATCAGATTGTTTACACCTAAATACTGATGGTTTTTAGCGATAATTTTTATTCGTTGATTTTCAAAAAGTATAAAATTTTCAATATAGTCAATCAATCTATCTTTGTTTAGTAAACCATCAACAAAATATCTTACCGAACTATCTTTTACATTTTTAGTTGAGTAGATAGCTTCTCGATTCAGAATTTCCTTTTCACTATCAACTTTAAGCCATTCAAAAAAGTAGTCAAAGGTTGCATTAAAAGCACCTAGTTTTGTTTCCAATCCATTTGACAGAACACAAATCTGATTAAATGCAAATATATTAGGAATATCTCGTATATAATCCTTTAAATTCTTGTTATATGCTTCTTCAATCTTAATAATGCTGTTCTTCAATTCAATGAACACAAGAGGCATTCCGTTGATAAATATAAGAATATCTGGTCTACGATAGTAAATCTTTCCTTGAATCCACATTTGAGAAGCAGCTGTAAAGGTGTTGTTCTCTGGATGCTCAAAATCGATTAGCTTTACAAAATCAAAGTCTTCTTTGCCATTTCTACGAACTGTAATTCTTATATTATTGCGGATTTGTCTATATATTTTATAGTTGGTATCAACAATATCCGTACCTGTGTAATCCTGCCTTAAAGACTTTACTATTTCCTTAATTTTGTCTTCAGAGATAGTAGGATTGATGCGTTTGAGAGAAGACAGCATAACACCAGGAAGAACACATTCCTTCTTAGAACTTCTTCCAGTCCCATCATTCAAATCGTCACGCTTGCTAGGAACAGCATCACAAATGAGGATGTCATATTTAAATGGATCAGCTTTCAATTTTGAAAGTATAGCCTGTTCTATATCGTCTTCAGATATAAAATTACGCATATGAACCCCTCCTTATTACACTTCAAGCTTCCCACTCATTAAGCGTGGTAATAGCATATCTCTTTGCTTTGTAAGTAATTGATTTTTATTCCAAAGTATATTTTGCTCATGGACAATCGGTTTAATAATATCTGCAAATGCTAGTTGTAATTTATAATTAGGAACCAAAATCTTCATTGCAGTGAACCTACCCCAATGTCTTTTATACTCTTCCGTAACAATAATTTTGTGAACAGCATAAAATAAATAATAGTTATTCAAATTATTTTCATTTCCACTTATAAACGGAACCACATTTTCACCCAAAGAAAAATCTCTTATCATTAGTACAAATTTACACGAATGGTCACCAAACAAAAGAATTGGTTTATCAATACTTGCACAATGCGATGGTTCATCGTTATGATAACCTAAGAATTCAGCTGAAGATTGATCGATCACAATTACTTCACCTTCCGCTTGCAATTCATTTCCTTTATATAATTGGTTAAAAGGTAATCTTTTTACACAATTTTTTATTTTTTTGACTTCCCACCCTTTTGGCATCCCACTTTCAAACTCCACATCCTCATATCCTGGGAAGTGAAATCTTACAAACCATTCTTTATATAGATTCTCTGCCATTTGCTCCAACAACTTGATTCTCTTGTTGTTGTTTTGAATAATTTGATCAAAAGTTGTTAGCGTAGTTGAAATCTTATCCTGAATAGCCCTTGATGGAACAGGAATAGATAATTTTTTTATAGAATCTATCGTTAAGGCAGGTTGAGCAGATCCAATAGTTCTATTCCATAGTGTTTGTGTCCCAAACGAAGAATCAATCCAATAGTAAAGAAATTTAGAATTTAATTTCTCTTTGAAATTACTTAACCATATAAGGTTTCCATCTTTAAAGTAAAACTGTTCATTTCCTACGAAGTAAGGTATACCTAATGTAGCACCAACAGCTGTAATTAATAGATCTCCATTAGCTGGTGCTCCAAATTTAGCTTTAAAGATGTTATAGTCTGACTCAGAAATATAGATTGGTTCTTCTATCGTGTTACCATTTTTCTTATCAATTACCTCTTTTTGCCTATAAAAAGGAATTCCGTTATCAACATATTGTCTAGCGAATACTCTCTTACTAGACGAAACATTACACAAATCACCAATTTTAATATATTGCATTTCCATCTCACTCACCCAATAATTCTTTCAGGTTATTTGCGATGAGATTTTCCAATTCTCTTGCCTCAGAACTTAAAGAAATAAATTCAGAATTAAGGGAGCGCATCTCTTCTTTAAATTCTTCCTGTGTTAATCCATCATCTTCTATGACTACACCTACATAACGTCCTGCATTAAGAGAGTAGTCCTGTTCAATAATACCGTCTTCACCATCTAGGGACGCCGCCTTACAAAGACCAATTACATCAGTATATACGCCGTCTGGGAATCTTTCTGTTAACCAATCGATCTGTGATTGCCAGTACTCTTTAGTTAGGATTTCTTTGTCATCAGAGGATTCCGGAGCATTTGTAAGCTCAATTTTATACTCATCAAGCAAGTCAACAAGAGACTGTGTATCACCATGATATAATTTCGTAATTACGCCAAGGTTTTTAATCTGCTCATCAGAGAAGTTTCTGTGAGCACGGTCAATCTGAGTAAATATATTTCTGGCATCGATAAATAAGATTTCATTTTTCTTATCAGTATTTGGCTTCTGCTTATCAAAAAACCAGAGAGTTGCTGGAAGAGTTACTGATGAAAACATATTAGAAGGAAGAGTCACCATTTGTGAAATAATACCTTCTTCAATCATTTTCTTTCTGATTTCATATTCTGAACCAGAAGCATCCGATGCAGAATTTGCCATAACAAGTGCTGCTTTACCATGCTCATTTAAGGCAGTAGCAAAGTAGCCAATCCATAAATAGTTAGCGTTTGGTACCGTTTCTTTCTTGTCAGATTTTTTCTTTGTTGATTTGCTCTTGTTTCTTGGTACACCATATGTGGTAAAACGGATATCATCAGAAACTCTATCAACCACAACCTCATCTACATTAAACGGAGGATTTGCCATTACATAGTCAAACTGTCCAACTGCATTATACGGATCAGAATAGAATGAGTTCGCTTCTGTAATGTCACCACGAATATTATTAAGTAGAAGGTTCATCTTTGCTAGTTTTACTGTATCAGGTTCCTTTTCCACACCATAGCAGCGGAATTTCATTTGTTCACTCTCGCTGGCATTGTGATTATGCATATATCTTGCGGCTTGAACGAACATGCCTCCAGACCCACAAGCAGGATCTAAAAATTTCTTTACACCCGGCTCTGGATTTAACACTTCTACCATATATCTAACAACACTTGCTGGTGTATAGAATGTTCCACCATCCTTGCCTTCAGCTAAAGCGAAGTTCCCTAAGAAATATTCATAAATTTCACCAAAGATGTCAATGGTGCTATTTTCGGGAATATCCTTAAAAATACGCACGATATTAGAAAGAAGCTCTGGTTCTTCTTCTGGAACAAGCTGAGCGTATACTTCTTTAGGAAGAACTCCTTCCATTCTAGGGTTTTCATCTTCAATAGCTTCCATAGCTTTCTTTACAATGGTAGCTTTGTTTGCATCATCTGGCGAATCATTGATAAAGTCGTAATAAGCACATTCTGGAAGATAGAAACCGCACTTTTCTAAAGAAATTTCTTTCACGGATTTTTCCATACGACTACCTTTAAGACGATTATACTCTTCCTCAATATCTTTCTTATGTTGTTTATATAAAATATCTGCATATCTAAGGAAGATCAGTCCTAGAATAGGCTGACCATATTTATTTGCAGCTAAATGCGCACTTGCACGAAGAACATCGGCAGAATGCCATAGTGTATCTTTTAATTGTTTTAGTTCCGTATCTTTCATTCTCTATTTTCCCTCCTTCATAAATTCAAGTACATCATTCGGTGTACAATCCAGCGCTAAACATATACTCTCTAGTTTATCCAAAGCTATGTATTTCCCCTAACTTATTTTTGTAATAATAATGGCTAAAATATTAGCTTTTCTTAGCAAATCCTGATTAGAGATTTCTTTTTCTATCATCGTATGTAGCTGTTTTTATGTAACTTACAGTTATCATAATCACTCCGTTAACGTTTTTATAAATTATATCACATTTCCGTGAATACGCATACAGCTGTATATCCTTTAAATCAAATCTACCCTAAGAAAAAGGCATAATCCTGAGAATACACTCTAGACTATGCCTTTTTCTTTATAGTTATTGTTTCTCTAAGAGGCATACCGCCTCAAAATGCGCAGTCATCACATTCAGCCAACTTCCTCTTCCCATCTTCTAAGCACCTCTTTTAACGGCTCATCGAGATAGCTATAGGCCTTGTCTTTAATCCACTCAGGAATCCCATAAGCGGCCTCCGCGATACTTCCTGTGATTGCAGCAAGAGTGTCGCTGTCCCCACCAAGAGAAATCGCATTTCGAATCGCATCTTCGAAGTCTGTACTTTCAAGAAAGGCAATGATGGCCTGAGGTACCGTATTCTGGCAAGTTTCATTAAAACGATAAGTAGGACGAATTTCATCTAGTGTTTGAGAAAGATTATATCCATACTCTTGTTCTATGTGTTCCTTGATGAGTCTCTTACACTCTATAGGATTATCGTTGATCGGTTTTCCATAGTCGCCACTGTAACCTCCAAAGTAATAACGACACATAAAGATAGCATCAGACGTCGCCATAGCTCCCTTGACCCCCTCTGGATGGTTATGAGTCACCTCTGCAGAAAGTCGTGCAAGAGCTCTTCTGGACGGCCAGGCTCCTGTTCTGGCACAGAAACTACAATCCATGACCCAAGCACAAGGAGAAACACGCATGGCTGAGCCATTGCCAAAGCTATTATAAGGGGAGCAATCATTGCTTTGAATCCATGTATTAAATCTAGGCCCGTACCCAGCATCGGGGTACATTCTGCCATATTTCTTCATGGCATCAATAAAGTCATCCTTCTGACCACCATTCATGATTGCTTCTGCCACAGCACAGGTCATAACCGTATCGTCCGTGAAAAAACAATCCTCACGAAATAATGGAAAGTCTTTCGTTTTAATATTGCCCCATTCGTAAACAGAACCTACAATGTCTCCTACTATTGCTCCTAGCATAAGAATCCTCCTTACAGCATATCAGATTTCCAATGGATCACTCTTTAAAAATGGTACCACCAAATCAACCCATTCTTGAGGCAGGTAAGCTGATAGATAGCCATGGTTATAGCCCTTTGCTTCATAAAGGATCGTGTTGGGATGTAGCTGCTGAAATAATTTCGCCGATGCTTTCACACAGTTTAATTCTTTTTCACCATAGATATACAGTACCTGGGCCTTACTAGTAGAAATTGTGTCCTTCAGCTTGTAACGCCCCATATAAGTTCTGTAAATGGTCACCAATGTTTTGATAGGTGTCCTTGGCAGATCCTCTAAATAATAAGCTTTTATTTCCTCTGGATAAGCCAGTTTAGGATAGAGTTTGTCCATCAGGCTTAATTGAAGTTTACAAGAGAATTTACTGAACATCAGTTTACCAAATAGAGCTACTAGAAAGATGCTGATTTTAGCTAACCCTGGCTGAGGAATACAGAGGCTTCCGTCTATGATGGCCTTCTCAGCTATCTCGCTATCTAAGGATAAAAGTTCCATGGCAATTTGACCACCAAGAGAAACACCACCGATCGCAAACACCTTCCCACCACAGTTTGCTTTGATATAGTCTAGGATCTCCAAAGCAGAATCTTCCGTAGAAACATAATCGAGTTGATATTCTTCGCCGTGGCCATTCAAAGTGGGTAGAATAACACGGTAGTCTTCTGACAAAATCCGCGCTTGACGAAGATAATTCCACCAAGAACTACCACCGCCATGTATCAGTAAGATAGAAGGCGAATTCCTATCACCAAATTCATGGAATTTCATGTTTAAACTCCTTACTGTGGGATTTTCACTAGAAACATCCTTGTTAAATCATTTTTTACAAGCTGTGATACTGCCTCAACATCTGATGCTAGCAAACATCTATATTATAGAACGAAAAGTGACAAGTCTGGCTTTGTTATTATATTGTTGAGCAAATTTATTACTCTAAGAAATGTAAAAACCTACCGACAAGTCTTCATCAGATTCATGTGGTTTCCAAGCTACATTAAAACCGTATCTATCGCTCCAATCTGGATGCCAGTCGTTATAATATGGGACACGGCTGTATTTGCCAAGTGTCACTTCATCCTCCTCTGATGATTCCTGACAGGTTATCCCAAACTGGATACCATCAAGTTCCCAGGAATTTCCCCAAACATATTCATCAGAAATGACATCAACCCAGCGGGAAGCGTCAATCTCAAAGTCAGTACATAACTTCAACGATTGGAAAGTACTATAGTGCATATTGTAAGGTTTGATATGTATAGCGCAGTCAACGTGATACTTTTCATAATTGGTATTCAATAGGACAACCTTCATTGGAATGGGAACGCCATTCAGTTCCAACCACCAGTATCCAAGTTTATTGTGCAAAATATCAAAATATTCGTCTGCTGCTACTGATTTAGAAAAATTATCTATTTGCAAACATCGACCTGATCTTAATAATTCCGCAACAATCTCTTTTGCTTTCTCTTTATCAAAATCAGAATAACGCTTAATCACATGCTTTAACTTGTCAATTGGATATGAGAGGTCTTTTTGCGAAGCCTGAAATATCTTCACAACATGAGCAACCTTTTCGACGTTGTTGATTCCAACAGGTACAACCACAAAATGGTCTTCCCTGATGGATTCATCCTCACAAATATAGATGTACTCCTCACCAAACTCTGAGAAAGTGACTGATGCAACTCTGTAAACTACATCTGATGAATTTGAATCAGTTTCTTGATCAGTTAGCCCCTTCTCTTTACGATCTAAATCTATCCACTTATAGAAAGTATAACGATTTGGATTCTCATCTTCACCGAAAACCATCAAGCTATGACAATTTGGACATTGCCAAGCATAGTACGAAGCCTCAGTAATATCATAATAATCAATCTTATTATTTTCATCTGCGGTATCCGTTATCTCTTCCCATAACTCATCCGAGAATACCGAAAAAGCATTCGGGTCTGGGGCAGCATGGTCATTCATTGGATATCCGCATTGACAAGTCCACTTACCCATAATATAACTCCTACAGCTAGTAACCAATCATACCGTTTATCGTTTTAGCTTATTATACCACGAAACAACACAAAAAACCGCAACCTTTCGATTGCAGTCTCTTACAAGTCAACTTCTGTTCCTTCAAGGAAGGTTACAGGAATCTGCCCACTTCATGAGATTGTGATGTTGTCGAGAAATTGGCACATGATATTCCTGTCAAAATAACTAATGGACTTGACAAAAATGCTATCCAGCATGCCATCTCTACAATCCTGAATCAGTCGGTAAAAGGCGTCACCACACTCGGCGGTTCGGACTTACCGTATCGTTTCGTCGTTTACGACTTACTCTACGACAGCTATACCCCAGGGCACCTTCTCGACCTTCGGTCTCACCTTGTCGCATGGGCAGATCATCTACTTCTACTTCGCTGATGCCTCAGCTCGTACAAGTAGTGATACTGCCTCAACATGATGCGTCTGCGGAAATAAATCCACCGGCTGGACCTTCTTCAATTCATAACCTAACTCTTGGTAAAGTTTGATATCACGCGCCATGGTGGCGACGTTACAGGAGATATAGGCGATGCGATCAGCTCCTGTTTGGGCGCTTGCTTTGATAAAGCTTTCGGTCAAGCCCTTGCGTGGTGGGTCGACCAGGATAGCAGTTGGTTGGATGCCTTCCTTAAGCCAATTCTTCATAGCATTTTCTGCTGTGTCACAGACATAGTGGGCATTGGTAATACCATTTATGCTAGCATTCTTCTGGCTATTCTCCACTGCTTCGGGAATGACCTCTACTCCATAAACCTCCTTGACATGCTTGGCAACGGACAAGCCAATGGTCCCAATTCCTGAGTAGGCATCAATCACCACATCATTTTCTCTTAACTCCGCAAAGTCAATGGCTGTTTGATAGAGTTTCTCTGCCATTTCGGTATTGACCTGGTAAAAGGCTGGTCCAGAGATTTGGAAATCATTTCCTAACATTTGATCCGTAATATAGTCTTGACCATAGAGAACCCGCCATTCTTTTCCAAAAATGGCATTGGTATTCTGGTCATTGATAGTTTGCATAACGGATTTGATGGCTGGGAATTGCTTGATCAACTGCTCGATCAACTGGTCCACACGGAAAACCTTGGGACGAGTGGTCACCAAAATGACCATGATTTCACCTGAATGGTGACCTCGGCGAACCACAAGATTCCGAATCAGGCCAGACTGTTCTTTTTCATCATAAGGCTTGAGGTCAAACCGACGAATCAAATCTCGAAGAGCTAAGACTACTTGGTCAATGACTGGATCTTGGATATAGAAGTCTTCAATCGGCATCAAATCATGAGAGTTCTTGCGAAAGAAGCCTGTCTCTACCT
>ERZ772999.1847-NODE-1847-length-12023-cov-3.713820_pt1 | contig 12023 bp, 9 predicted proteins | sample MGYA00511467_ERZ772999 | MGnify/ENA primary metagenome ERZ772999 (study PRJEB29015, sample SAMEA2738064) | human oral metagenome | biome: human oral; feature: human-associated habitat; material: saliva | place: China | collected 2218 ...
GCGGAGCAAAAGGTCGTAGGTTCGAATCCTGTCGGGTGTACCATTTTTTTATGGAAAAATTGAAAATAGATGTTAATTTTTACAAAAATTGTAAAAATGAATTATAAAATAATAAAATAAAAAATATGAATAAATGAATAATAAAAAAGATGAATGGAAGTATGAAAAAGAGAGGTAAAAAATGAAAAAAATTGTAGTAGCGGGTGGAGGCGTACTGGGGAGTCAAATTGCGTTTCAGGCAGCTTATACTGGACATGAAGTGACGATTTGGCTACGTAGCGAAGGTAGTATTGAGCGGGCGAAAAAGAAACTGGCAAGTATAAAAGAAAGTTACCTGAAAATGATCGAAAAAATGGCAGATAAAGCCACGAAGGAGTGGGCAAATGGCATTGCGAAAAAAGGTGATTTTCAGGCGCAGATTTGCCGTGAAAAAGTCGAGCAGGCGGAAAAAAGATTGAAATTCGAGTTAGACCTTGGGACGGCGGTGAAGAAGGCGGATCTAGTGATTGAGTCGGTACCAGAAGTAAAGGCGGATAAGATTAAGTTTTACCAAATGTTGGCGCCACTGATGGATGAAAAAACAGTGCTAGTAACGAATTCGTCGACGATGTTGCCATCAACTTTTGTGAATTACACTGGACGACCGGATCGCTATTTGTCAATGCATTTTGCAAATATGATTTTCAAAAATAACATTACAGAGGTGATGTCACAGCCACAAACGAGCGACGAAGCATTTGAAACTGTAATGAAAATCGCAGAGTCGATGAATATGGTGCCGCTGCCAATTCGCAAAGAAAAATCAGGATATCTTTTAAACTCGATGTTGGTACCGTTACTGCTGAATGGACTAGACTTATATGTGAATGGAATTTCAGACCCGGAGAGTATTGACAAAGCCTGGACGATTAGCACGGGCGCACCGAAAGGCCCATTTCAAATTATGGATGTGGTGGGGCTAAATACGGTTTATAACGTGGTGGAGCAATATCAAAAAGTACCACGCCCAATTAGTCCGCTGCTAAAGAAAATGATGATGCCATACAATTTTAGGGGTATGAAAAAGGTTTTGAAAGAATATATTGAAGCTGGAAAACTGGGTTGTAGCACTGGCGAAGGTTTTTATAAATACTAAAAGCTAAGAACTAAAAAGCTAAAAGTCAAAAGTTGAAATTCAAAAACTTAGGAGCGACACAGTTTGTGTTGATGCGACTTAGGAGTTAGAAGAAAATGGGTTAGCCTTCCGGGTTAATCCATTTTTAATTTGGCTTGCAGGGCGATAAAATCGTCCTCGGATGGTTCGAGAGTTTTGCCGTGCTGCCAATTGGGGTCAACTGGCATGAGGTGGACATGGGTGTGCGGAACATCGGTGCCAATAATTTTAGCAATGATACGGGCGCCTAATTTTTGCTCGAGATGTAGACTGAGTTTTTTAACAACGGCAAAAAGATGTTGGTAAATATCGTCTGGCAAATCATAAAATTTATCAACTTCGAGTTTTGGAATGACGAGAATGTGACCGGTGGTTTCGGGATGAATATCGAGAAAGGCGAGAACACTGTCGTCTTCGTAAATTTTGTAACACGGAATTTCGCCCGCAACGATTTTTGAAAAGATACTTGCCATAAAACCTCTCTGTTAATTTTTCTACATTATAGCACGGGTTCTTCTCTGCTGTGATATAATAAGGAAAATGTTTAAGAGAAAATTAGGGACATTTGTTACGAATGTAATCGCGATTGGCGTGGCCTTTTTGATTGCCTATACATTTCGGTTTGGCTGGGAGGCAGAAGATACCTTTCGAAACATTAACGATGCGTTGGTCTTCTCATACTTAATCTTTTGCTATATTGCGGTGTTCGCTTTTTATCGCAGCTCAAATGTGACGGGCCGAAGAGGAGCATTAAGGCTACTAAAAGAAGCATTTTTGAATACGATATTGGTGGCAGGTCTGTTTGCTTCGATTGTTTATATGGCGCACATTTCAGAGTCAATTCCCCGTTTGTTCTTTGGGTACTTCTTCTCGATTTATTTTGCGTTATCGTATGTGTTTGCAATTATAGTGCAAACGATTTTTCGGGCGATTCAAGCGCGACATAAAAAACAAACGGTGGTGTTTACTGATCGTGAAGATAAAGAACGAGTAATTAAGAATTTGCTGAGGAATGGAGCAGATGATTTTGAGATTATCGGGTTAGCAGAGTTGGCGGCAAAGGACAAATCGACATTTTATCGAGTAACGACAAAAACGAAAAGTGGACTAGCGGCTAAGGTGGTGAATGCAGGGTTAATTCGAATTGATCCAGAGCTGGTAAAATATGGTTTCAAAAAGGAACAAGATGATGCGACGACATTTTTGAAGCGACATAATGTTGATATGGTGATTATATCGGTAAACCAGTTGAATCGCGAGCGAATCAACGCGATTATTGAGATGGTTTGCGAAATGGGGATTGATGTGATGGTAACAATAGACTCGTTTGCATCGGAGACTTTTGAGTCAAAATTGGAAGATTTTGGCACACTGAAGGTGGTGCGATTTGCGCCACGGATTTTTTCGGAAATTGCGCTACTCATTAAGCGAATTTTGGATATTATTGGAGCGACATTTGGCTGCTTGTTGGCAGTTTTGATTGGAATTTTTGTAGCGCCAGCAATTTGGTTGGAGGATGGTGGACCAATTTTATTTAAACAAAAACGAGTGGGGCGAAACGGAAAATACTTTTATATGTATAAGTTCCGTTCGATGTATAAGGATGCGGAAGAACGACGCCAGAAACTATTAAAGGAGGGCGGAAACGAGATGAATGGGGCGATGTTTAAAATGAAGAACGACCCGAGGATTACAAGGGTTGGTAAGTTTATTCGAAAAACTTCGTTAGATGAATTTCCACAATTTTTCAATGTGCTAAAAGGCGATATGTCATTAGTGGGGACGCGGCCACCGATGATTGATGAATATAACCAATATGCGGGACATCATAAGCGTAGGCTAAGTTTAAAGCCAGGGATTACGGGATTATGGCAGACCTCGGGGCGATCGCAAATTACGGATTTCGAGGAAGTGGTACGGCTAGATTGCTACTATATTGATCATTGGTCGGTATTGTTTGATCTGAAGATTTTATTGATGACGGTGGTGGCGGTGTTGACGGGAAAAGGATCGGAATAAAAGTTAGCTGAAGAGAGGGGACGGCATTTAAAAAATGAGAAAGAAAGGGAGAGAAGATGAAATTTGCAAGTAGTTATGAACCACAAAACTTTGAAACGGATATTTATGCTGCGTGGGAGGCTACGGGCAAGTTTTTGCCGGTAATTCCCGACTCAGAATATGCCCTGGAAGGCGCTGAGGCTAAGCGTAAGCGCTTTTCGATTGTAATGCCGCCTCCGAATGCGAATGGTAATTTACACATCGGACACGGGCTGACAGTGGCCTTAGAGGACAGTTTAACGAGATATTATCGCTTGCGGGGTGAAAAAGCTTGGTATATTCCCGGGGCGGATCATGCTGGATTTGAGACCTGGGTGGTTTATGAGCGTAATCTTGAAAAAGACGGACATACGCGATTTGAATTTTCAAGAGATGAGCTATATGCGAGAGTATGGAATTTTGTGCAACAACAGCGTGGCAATATGGAGTTGCAACTAAGAGCGCTGGGGGCTTCCTGTGCTTGGCAAGATTTGACCTTTACATTAGATGAAAACGTGGTGCGCCGGGTGTATGCGACATTTGAAAAAATGTGGCGGGACGGAATGGTGTATAGGGGCGAAAAGCTGGTGAACTTTTGTACGAAACACCAGACGGCGTTTGCGGATATTGAGGTGGAGCATGAGGATGAAGATGGTTATCTTTGGGATATTGCCTATCCACTAGTAGATGACAGTGCGGAAATTAAAGAGATTATCGTTTCGACCACGCGACCAGAGACGCTGTTTGGAGATACGGCGGTGGCAGTGAATCCAACAGATGAGCGTTATAGAGCGGTGGCGGGAAAAATGGTGAAGTTGCCACTTTCGAAGCGAGAAATTCCAATTATTTTCGATGAGCATGCGGATCCAAGCTATGGAACAGGAGCGGTAAAGATTACGCCAGCGCATGATCCAGATGACTTTGAGGTTGGAAATCGACATGATTTGCCGCGAGTAACGGTGATTGGATTTGATGGCAAGATGTTGGCAACGGCTGGAGCGGAATATGAGGGCCTGACAACTGCTGAATGTCGGAAAAAGGTGCTAAAAGAGCTGAAAGAAGCAGGATTTTTAAGGGGCGAAAAGAAAATTCGCCATGCGGTCTCACATTGTTATAAATGTGGAACGGTGATTGAACCGCTACTAAAAGAGCAGTGGTTTATTGATACGGAAAAATTGGCGAAGGTGGCGATTTCGCATCTAGAAAATAATGAAATTAAGTTTCATCCGGAAAATAAACAGAAGGTATTGATCAATTACTTTAAGGAGCTGAAAGACTGGAATATCTCAAGGCAGATTCCTTGGGGGATCGCAATCCCGATGTTTAAGAAGGTGGACCCGAATGCGGATGGCGATGAGTGGGTGTTTGATACAAGGGTGAATTTGACGGAAATTGAAATTGGGGGCGTAAAATATCGTCGAGATGAGGATACCTTTGATACTTGGTTCTCGTCGTCGCATTGGCCGATTGTGTGTACGAATTGGGAAGAAAATAAGCCATCTGATTTCTATCCGTTAAATGTGATGGAAACAGGGGCGGATATTCTGTTTGCATGGGTGGCCCGTATGATTATGATGGGGCTGTATGTGACAAATGAAGTGCCATTTAAAGAGGTGTATTTGCACGGATTAGTGCTGGATGCGAACGGCAAAAAGATGTCAAAATCAAAGGGCAATGTGATTAACCCGATGGATTTGGTGTCAAAGTATGGCTCAGATGCGTTTAGGTTGGGTATTTTAAGGGGTCGTTCGGCAGGAATGAACCAAGCATTTTCGGAAAACTCAGTAGTTTCGGGGCAAAAATTATGCAATAAATTATGGAACATTTCGCGGTTTATTCAGGGGGTGATTGAGGAGGAGACGGAAAAGAGGGGTTTCTCGTATGCGAATATTGATGTGGTGCTAGAGAATGAGCAGGTTGGGCTAACTGATAGAGGTGGCTCAGCGATACACGAATCAGAATCGGACAAAATTAACCCTGAGCAATATCAATATACGACTAATAACATGGGTGAGGACTGGATTTGTCGAGAACTGAATCGTTGCCGAGCACAGGTGGAGCAATGTATGGCGGAGTGCCGATTTGCTGAGGCGATAGAAGTGCTTTATGCGACAATTTGGGATAAATATGCGGACTGGTTCGTTGAAAGTCAGAAGATTTATAAGAATACTTCCCTGTTAAAGGCGACACTGGAGACGATTTTGACGATGTTGCATCCGTTTGCGCCATTCGTGACGGAAGCGATTTGGCAGAATTTATCATGGACGAGTGGGATGATTATTGATGCGAAATGGCCATCAAAATTGGGTTATGACGAAATTTCGGCAGAAAACTTTGAGCGGCTAAAAATGGTGGTGACGGAAATTCGCGCAACGAATACTTCCCTGTCCAATGTGGCGAAAGGTAAGAAATTTGGAGTGCTGTTTGGCGAAGATATTTTAGTGGATGATAATACTTTGCTGGTGAAGTTTTTGGCGAGAGTGCCGTTTGTGATGCCAACGAATGGGGCGCCAAGAGGGCTACATTTAGCGCTAGCTAACCATGAGTTATATCTAGATGTGCCGGAAGCAGTGGTGGCAGACTATCGAACTGAGCTAGAGGAGCGAATTTTAGCGATTGGGCGAGAACTGGATGGCTTGAACGCGCGCATGATGAATCCGGCTTATGTGGAACGAGCGCCGGCGGCCTTAGTGAAAGAAACGCGCGATGCAATTTCTGAAAAAGAGGGGCTGATTAAGCGGCTAAAAAATCAAATTGAGGCGATTTAAGTTAAGAAGGTTTTAGGTCGGAGTTAGGTCGGAGTTAAAAAAGCTTAAAGCTACGAAGACACTAGGCTAAAAACGAGAAAATAAAGTCGCGAAGATGCTAGACTAGAGCCGAGAAAATAAGTGCTATTGACAGCACTTATTTTTTATGTTCTAATAATAAAATTATAGGGTGCGATTAGCTTTGAGTTATCGGTGATGTTGGTGGTGAGTCGATGGTCGACAGACAATTCCCTTTTAGCTGTCAACTTTCTCAAAACGGTAGCGCTGTTTGACGTTGGGATATTTTTGGCGATCAACGGGCGAAAGAAAAAATTCAACTGGACGGGCGTAGAGTTTATAGTTCCCTGCTCGATCTTTGCTATAGAGGGATTCATAAATAACCAACTCGGCGCGGGTTTCGGAGTGCGTAGCGAGACCGACGATGCGATAGCGGTAAAGGTTCGGAATACGGTTCAAATCGGTTTTATGCTGAAGTTCGCGCTTGAAATGTTGGACATGATCCCCTGGTTTGAAGAAGTCGTAAAAGTAGTTATTCATAAAATGGGGTTTAGCTCCAAAGTAAATTTTTACTGATTAAATAAAATTAGTTCTAAAGTAAAATCTTTGCTGATTAAATAAAGTTGGTTCTAAAGTAAATCTTTGCTGATTAAGTAGAGTTGGCTCTAGGAGGAGGTTTTTCTCCAAAAGCTAGTTTTTAGTTCAAAAACCATAGTTGAATGGCTTTAAATTCAATAATTCTTGTGAAAATGCTTGCGTTTTAAATTAGAAGATGGTCTTACATTAAAAATCTAAATGCTAGGAAAACTTAAGCACTTTCTTGTGAAATTAGTTGTGTGAAATAAGTATAAGTTTTATCGTGATTGACAAAACAAGCATAAGATGTTATGCCTTGTAACTTACCTCTGTTATTTTGGTAATTTTTGTTCCCCAATTATGCGAGTTTTGTGTCATGAGAGCGATCAGATTCTCTCAACCTTGCTGTATCATTTCCCAAATGCACAATTGTTATGGTTATTGTATAGCAAAGCGGGTTGCTAAGTCAAGTGCTTGCTAACATGATAGGGAAGAAGGGCAGGGAAAAGGCTGTGAATTTGTGGATAATGCTTGTGGTTTTTCGAATTTGGGTAGAAAATAAGGATTTTTAGAGGTAAAAATAGGTATTTTACCCCTTGGGCGCCTGCGGCGCCCAAATGAGAACCGAAGCTAAAATAGGGATTTTACCCCCTGGGCGCCTGCGGCGCCCAGGGGCACATTAAAGCTAAAAAGGTGATAGCGTGGAATGTGTTATAATTTTGATATGGCATATATTCGTAAATTCAAGACTGGATCGGATGCAACTGGGGTGCAAGTGTGTTATAAAGAGCGGGGCAAGGTGGTGAAAACGGTGCATGTGGGGTCGGCAAAAACAGAGAAGGGAATTACGAAACTTTTGAAAAAGGCGCAGGCGATTATTGATGAGGAGAAAACGCCAATGTTTAATTTAGATAAGTTTAATGGCTAAAACGTTGGATTAAAACTAATACATTTTAGCGATTGAGGTGACTAGGCTTTTAGCTTACGGATAAAACGATTGAGGCGACGGGCGAAATTATAGAGATGGTATTTTGGATAATTTAAGATGAGGTCATAGGTGCCAGCATAGGTGCGAGCAAAGCCACCGAAAGACTTTTTAAAGGCGGTGAAACCAGCCCAAGGGTGGTCTTTTGGTGCGTCATCAGGTGCGATGCCCCAGAAGTCAAAAGCTTTAAGGCCCTTTTCCTTAGCGTCAAAAATGGCGGAAACCAAAATAGCGACGGCACTGGGAAGCTTACGATAATCGTAATCGGAGGCGGACTGCATATAATAACGGACGCCATCGTAGTCAAAAAACAAGGAAGCAGCGATAATTTTATCGGTACCTTCGACTTGATAGTGCGCGAGATAGAGAGAGGCAAAAGGTTGTGCGAGCTCGGTGCGAAGATAATCTTCAGAGAAGGTATTGATGCCTTTTTCGCGGGCTAGCTTGTGTTGTAGCTGGACGAGAGGGTGAATATCATCGGGATTGTCGGAGACGGTGATGGTAATACCTTTTTTTTCACTCTGATTATAGCGAGTGCGAGTGCCTTGTGCGAAGTCAGAGATGATCTGCTCCTTTGGCTTCTCGAGGTCAAGTAGCCAGGTGTGAGCCGGGTTTAGGTCGGTAGATTTACGCAAATTGGGTAGTTTAAGCAAATAAGAGGCGTTTTTAAGGTCTTGCGGCTCAATCCTGATAAAGCTTACGTTATTTTCCTTGGCGAGGGCTAGAAGAGCCTTGTAAGCGGTTTTAGCGGCAGTTTTAGTGTTTAAAACTGGGCCATATGGCAAGTAGAGGTAATTTAAGAAACGAGTTTTTTTAAGAATGGCAAGAAAAGTAAAGTCGGCGGTTTGTTGAAAAAAAGTAGTTTCACCGAGTTGATTCTGGAGTTGCTCCCATTCTCTCGTTTGCTGAAGAGGAATACTCATAAGGATTATTATAGCATAAATGATGAAACGGGAAGAGATGTTAGTTGATGGCAGAGCGGGGAAGGATGTTGAGTTTGTAGGGGTCGGTAGGGGCGACGCCAGATTGGATTTCAAAAAAGGCAGCAGCGGCAACCATGGCGCCGTTGTCGCCGGAGAATTTTGGGGCAGGGAAATAAATTGAGCTAAAGCGAGCAGTAGCGGCTTCGCGGAGGAGGGAATTGGCGGAAACGCCACCAGCAATGACGAAGGATTTGGTGTCGGGATGGAGTTTTTGGGCGGCTTGAAGTTTATCTAATAGATAATCGACGGCGGTTTGTTCAAAACTGGCAGCAAAATCGGCAATTTGAGCTGGGGTGAGGTGATTTTTTAAATCATAACTAGGGTGACTAATGGGGAGATCAAGCTCAGATTGGACGGTTCTTAGAACGGCAGTTTTAAGGCCAGAAAAGCTAAAATCTAGACCATCGACTTTAGGACGGGGAAAGCGGTATTTAGTGCGATCGCCGGTGAGGGCGGCATGGGCGATAGCTGGTCCACCTGGATAAGGGAGACCGAGAATCTTGGCGACTTTATCAAAGCATTCACCAACGGCGTCGTCTCTTGTGGTGCCAATGATTTCAAAATGATTATGCGCGTCCATTTTAAGAATTTGAGTATGGCCACCGGAAATGACGAGAGAGAGAAGAGGGAAAGTCGGTAGGCTTGACCTGGGCTGTGAGGTGGATGAATTAGAGTCGAGCCAGTTAGCGTAGATGTGGGATTTTAGGTGATGAACGGCGTAAAGTGGTTTTTGATGTAGAATGGCGAGAGTGCGAGCAGTTAAGGTGCCGATGAGAAGTGAGCCAAGTAGTCCTGGCGTATGAGTGACAGCAATAGCGTCAATGTCAGACCAGGTTTTGTTGGCATCGGTGAGGGCTTTTTTGATGACTGGCATTATAACTTCAAGATGATTGCGAGCGGCGACCTCAGGAATCACGCCGCCGTATTCGGCAAAAATATCGATTTGGGAGACAACGACGTTGCTCAAAATATGACTGCCATTTTCGACGACAGCAGCAGCGGTTTCGTCACACGAAGTTTCAATTCCCAAGATTAACATAGAGATATTATAACATAATCTGAGCGGTTCAGGTCGACGTTGGAATAGCTATGGCTATGGCTATGGCTATGGCTATGAATAGGATGTTATGCATATGTTATGCGAGATGGGGCTAGTATGACTTAGTTAGATTTTAGAGAGTCAATTGGGTTGCGGCGGGCAGCTTTGATGGCTGGGTAGAGACCGAAAATGGTACCAACGGTAATGGAAATGACGAGCGAGATAAGACAGATGCGAAAATCGAGGTAGGGGCTAAATGGAGTAATAGTGCTGATAAGAAAGGCAAAAATATAGCCGAGAATGAGGCCAAAGCAGCCGCCAAGAAGACAGAGAATGAGGCTTTCAAACAGAAATTGCAAGAAAATGTTAAGGTTTGAAGCGCCAATGGCTTTTCGGATGCCGATTTCATGGGTGCGTTCGGCGATGGAAACGAGCATGATGTTCATAACCCCGATACCGCCGACGATGAGTGAAATGCCAGAGACGAGTGCGAGCATACCGGAGATGATATCGAAAAGGGAGCCGGCTGGATGTGAAATTTGGTCGCCATAGGCTACCGTGTAATTTTTTTCGCCGTGCTTTAAGTCGCGGAGGAGGCTGTCGATTTTAGCGGCAGTAGCTGGAGTTTTAGACTCACTGGCGACTTTAACATTGATTTGTTGGATTTGAAGATTTTGCTCAAGAGTTTTTAGGTGATTGATATTTACAATCATAGTGTCATCGAAATCAACGTTATTGAAATTGATAGGATCTTTTGATTCAGAAAGAATGCCGGCGATGATGAATTTTTCGCCAAGTAAGGTAAAGGTTTTGCCGACTGGCTCCATGGTGCCGAAAAGTTTAAGGCTAAGATTTTTGCCGACGACGGCAGTTTTTAGAGCTTGGTCACTTAAAAAGGTGCCAGTGCGGAGTTTTAGGTCGATAAGCGACTGAAGCTCCTTTGTGGTGCCGAGTACGCTGGCGGATTCGACAGTGCGATCGCCAATGAGAGTGTTGATACTGGTAGCGAGAGGGGCGACGGAGATGACTGGGAAGTCAGCGGTGGTAGATTGAGTGGGGTTGAGAGTTTGAATTTTTTGGGCATCAGTAATTGTGAGGTTGGATTTATTGAAATGGTTGGTTGAGGTGAGCTCAGTGAGGATGTTGTTGATGCGATCTTTTTTATCGCTTGGGCGAATAATAATAAGATTGCCACCGATGGCATTGACCTGAGTTTTAATAAGGTGGTTGATGCTGCCCATGAGACTGAGAATTAAGATGATGCTGGCTACACCGATGGCGATACCAAGACAGGTTAAAAAAGTGCGGCCACGACGTTCTTTGAGGGAGGTTTTTGCGAGGTCAAAATGAGTTTTTAGAAGTAGCGACATTATTTTTTCTCCTTTGAAACTAAGTCTTCAATTGAAGGGCGCTCTTTAATACGGAAGCCTGGATCGCCAGAGGCATAAAGTCCGGTGCGAACGGTTTTAGTGACTGGGTTTTTTTGAGCTGGAGTCTTCGGGGTCGGAGTTTTAGTGGCTGGCTTTTTTGGAGTTGAGGAGGTTGCTGGGGTTTTTGAGGCTGGGATTTTCGAATCTGGAACAGTCGTTGGAGTTTTTGGGGCTGGAGTGTTTGAATCTGGAGTAGTTGTTGAAACTTTTGGGACTGGAGTGTTTGATGGGGAAATTATATCATGGGATGAATAAATAATTTCAGAAGTTTTTATATCACCAGATGAATTTTTTTCAGATTTTTTCGGAATTTTAGTGGTTTTTGCGCTAGATTTATGCTTAGGATGAATATCTTCGTCTAAAATAACGCCAAGTTCGGTGCGATCGTGGATTGAAGCAGGAAGTTCTTCGTCCGAAACGGTTTTAATATCCTCGTCAATACCACCGTCAAGCATATGAATGACGCGAGTGGCGTAAGTGGTGAGATTTGGATTATGGGTAACCATAATAATAGTATTGCCTTCGCTGTGGATACGGCGGAGCTCTTCCATGACGATATGGGAGGAACGAGAATCGAGATTGCCAGTCGGCTCATCGGCTAAAATGATTTCAGGCTTAGAGACGAGTGAGCGGGCAATGGCGACGCGCTGTTTTTGGCCACCAGAAAGTTGATATGGATAATAATATTCTTTGGTTTGAAGATCGAAATTTTTTAGAGTTTCGGAAGCTTTAATGATAGCTTTAGTGTGGCTAACGCCAGCGTAGATAAGAGGTAGAGCGACATTCTCGAGAACGGTGAGTGTAGGAATGAGGTTGTATTCCTGGAAAATAATACCAATTTTTTGGGAACGAAGTTTGGCGAGACGACGACTGCTAAAATGAGAGGTCGGGGTTTGATTTAAGAAATATTGACCAGAGGTAGGGTGATCGAGAAAACCGAGAATATTAAGTAATGTAGTTTTACCACAACCGGACGGACCCATAATCATGATAAATTCGCCAGGTTTGACCTGCAAATAGAAATTTTGCAATGCGTAGGATTCCGCTTCGCCAAT
>ERZ772999.1851-NODE-1851-length-12009-cov-28.453321_pt1 | contig 12009 bp, 9 predicted proteins | sample MGYA00511467_ERZ772999 | MGnify/ENA primary metagenome ERZ772999 (study PRJEB29015, sample SAMEA2738064) | human oral metagenome | biome: human oral; feature: human-associated habitat; material: saliva | place: China | collected 2218 ...
GCGACTGGAACGTCGCTCCCCTGGACGAGGACGTGTGGGACATGAGCGTCTTCGAGGGCTGCACCCACGTCTCGATCCCCGAGCGCGAGGCCTTCGCCGCCTTCGCCGCGGACGGATGGGTCGAGGTCACGCGAGGCCGCGTCACGAACTACACCTACTGGGACTACCAGAAGCTGCGCTTCCCGAAGAACCAGGGGATGCGCATCGACTTCGCCTACTGCTCGCCCGCGCTGGCGGCGCGCGTGAGCGGCGCGCAGATCGACCGCGACGAGCGCAAGGGCAAGGGCGCCTCCGACCACGTGCCCGTCATCGTCGACGTCGACTAAGAGGCGAACGAGGCCGGGGCGCGGTCCCGGCGAGAGTCGAGGCCCGGGTGCGCGCCCAGGCCTCGTTCCCTCGCACTCAGGCTCGCTCGCGCGCGAGGCGCAGCAGCTGGGAGTTGAGGGCCGACCAGTTGTCGTGATGCCAGGGCCCGAAAGGCTCCGCGCCGACGAAGGCTGCACTGGCGCCGAGGTCGCGGTCCGCCCACACGAAGGAACCGGACTGGCCGAAGTGACCGATCGTGCGCGCCGAGGCGTCGGGCGCGGTCCAGTGCGGCGACTTCTCGCCGCGAATCTCCACGCCGAGGCCCCACGGGCAGGGCGTGAAACGCCCGTAACCGGGCACGACGCCCGCCAGGTCGGGGAACTGAGACAGGCCGGCGAGGGCGGCCAGCGGCGCACTCACCAGGGTCGGGCGCGCGAGCTCCGCGCCGAAAAGACTCACATCTGTCGCCGACGCGACACCCGCGTGCGCGGGACTGCCCGGAATATCCGCCGTCGTCATGCCGAGCGGCTCGAAGACGCTGCGCCGCACCCACTGCGCGACACCCATGCCGGTCGCCCCGGCCAGGACCTCGCCGAGGACGTCGAAGCCCTGGTTGGAATAGATCCGGCGTTTGCCCGGCGCCGCGACGGGGCGGCGCCCCTCAAAGGGCAGGCCCGAGGCGTGGGCGAGCAGGTGACGAACCGTCGACCCCTCGGGACCCGCCGGATCATCGACGCCCACGAGCCCCCGGTCGACGGCGACGAGTGCCGACCACGCGACAATCGGCTTGGTCACCGAGGCGAGCGGAAAGACACGATCGACGTCGCCGTGCGAATAGACGACGTCGCCCCCGACACGAAGGACGAGGGCGACATCGAAAGACGGCAGGGGGCCGATCACGCGGTGGCCTCCGGGGCGGGCGCAGCTTCCGCGGCCGCCGTGGTCTTTTCACTGATCTTGCGCAGCGTGCGCGCGTAGACTTCGGCAACCTCCTCGGGAACCGAGGCCCCGAGCTGGAGGACGTAGTGGGCGGGCAGATGCAGGAGCTGCACACACACGGCCAGGAAGTCCGCGACGAACTCGCGAGCATCGATGGGCTCGTCGTTGTAACGAGCCGACACGACGGAGCCGTACCAGTAACGAATCAGAATCTTCGCCAGCGTGCGAGGCGTGGTGCCGATGTCGGCGCCCTCCTCGTCGACGAAGTTCTGAATCATGACGGTCAGCGCTTCCTCCATCTGCTGCGTGCGGTACTTGTAGTGCGCGTGAGCGGGGTGCGCCTCCGAGGAGGACTCGGCCCACAGGACGCAGTCCAGGGCGATGGCCGCGTCGGCGCCGGGCTTCATGGCGAAGCGCATCTCGCCGACCGCCCACTCGACGAAGGAGCCGGCGGTGATGCCGCCCTCGTCGAAGCCGCCCTCCGCCTCGTCGTTGATGGTGACGTCGAAGAGCGCGTTCATCTCTTCGTGGCGTTGGATCGCGCTGCGCAGGATCGCTTCCTTGGAGGGGAAGTGATAGACGACGGCGGGGTGCGAAATACCGACTCGACGGCCGAGGTCGCGCAGAGAGAAGCCGTTGTAGCCTCGCTCTGCAATGAGAACCATCGCTGCCGAGAGGATGGATTCACGCGTCGCCTGTCCTACGGAATAGGCTCCACGGGCCTTCCTCTGGGTTGTCATATCATCTCCTGCTGTTGCGGACGTCACATACCGCTAGTCCGAAATACACACTGGTATTCAGTGTAGCGCGTAATCTCAGGGTTTATCAACATTCATGACAAGCCCGTCGAACGATCCGTTAATGTCAACTGTCACATTCTGACCATCCTGCACGTCTCCGCCGAGCAGCAGCACGGCCAGCCGATCGCCGATCTCGCGCTGAATCAAGCGGCGAAGCGGACGCGCGCCAAAAGCGGGATCGTAGCCCGTTCGGGCTAGCCAACCGCGAGCAGGTTCATTAACTGTCAAGTTTATCCTACGATCGCGCAGCCGCGCCTGGAGCGATGCAACCAGCAGGTCAACGATCTCTCCAAGATTTTCGCGGGACAAAGCGTCAAACATGACAGTCTCATCCAACCTATTGAGGAATTCAGGCCGGAAACTCGCCCTCACGACAGACATCACGGCATCCCTCTTACCCTCTGCTGTCAAATCAGGATCCGACAGGAATTGGGATCCCAGGTTCGACGTGAGGATCAGAATCGTATTCCGGAAGTCGACCGTGCGCCTCTGCCCATCGGTGAGACGCCCGTCGTCGAGAACCTGGAGCAGAATGTCGAAAATCTCAGGGTCAGCTTTCTCGACTTCGTCCAGGAGAACCACGGAATACGGCCGACGACGCACAGCCTCAGTCAGCTGTCCACCCTGCTCGTAGCCGACATACCCCGGAGGGGCACCCACCAAGCGGGCGACCGAGTGCTTCTCGGAGTACTCGGACATGTCGATACGCACCATGGCGCGCTCGTCGTCGAAGAGGAACTCCGCGAGCGACTTAGCCAGCTCGGTCTTACCCACGCCCGTGGGCCCCAGGAACAGGAAGGAACCGGTCGGACGGTTCGGATCCGACAGCCCCGCGCGGGAACGCCGAACGGCGTCCGACACGGCGCGCACGGCATCCTTCTGCCCGATCAGGCGCTTGCCCAGCTCGGCCTCCATGTGGAGAAGCTTGTCGGTCTCAGTTTGCAGGAGCTTACCCGTGGGAATTCCCGTCCACGCCTCAATGACCTCGGCGATCTCGGCGGGACCAACCTTCTCCGCGATCATGGGCTCTTCGTCGCTGCGAGCATCCTGGGCCTCCGCCTGCGTTTCCGCCTCGGCGATCTGGCGCTCGACGGCGGGAATCTCGCCGTTCTGCAGACGACCGGCTTCCTCCCAGCGCCCCTCGCGCACGGCGAGCTCGAGCTGAGTGCGCAGCGTATCGAGCTGGACACGCAGGTCGCCCACGCGGTTGTGGCCGGCCTTCTCGGCCTCCCACCGTGCGGTGAGGGCGCGCAGCTGCTCCTCGCGGTCCGCCAGGTCCGCGCGCAGCTTGCTCAGGCGATCCTGGGTCGCCTCGTCGAGGCTCTCCGGGTCAGACTCGGTCAGGTAGGACTCCTCCATGCGCAGGCGGTCCACGCTGCGGCGCAGCTCGTCGATCTCCACCGGGGAGGAGTCGAGCTCCATGCGCAGGCGCGAGGCGGCCTCGTCGATCAGGTCGATCGCCTTATCCGGCAGCTGACGCCCCGTGATGTAGCGATTCGACAGGGTCGCGGCGGCCACGAGCGCACCGTCCGAAATCGTCACCTTGTGGTGGGCCTCGTACTTCGGGGCGATGCCGCGCAGGATCGCGACTGTGTCCTCGACGGAAGGCTCACCGACGAAGACCTGCTGGAAGCGGCGCTCGAGCGCCGGATCCTTCTCGATGTTCTCGCGGTACTCGTCGAGCGTGGTGGCACCCACCATGCGCAGCTCACCGCGGGCGAGCATGGGCTTGAGCATGTTGCCCGCGTCCATCGCACCCTCGGAGCCGCCGCCCGCACCGACGACCGTGTGTAGCTCGTCGATGAAGGTGATGATCTGCCCGTCCGAGCGAGCGATCTCAGCGAGGACTGCCTTGAGGCGCTCTTCAAATTCGCCGCGGTACTTGGCTCCCGCGACCATCGAGGAGACGTCCAGCGAGATCAGGCGCTTGTCGCGCAGGGACTCGGGGACGTCACCGGCGACGATACGCTGGGCCAGTCCTTCGACGACGGCGGTCTTGCCGACGCCGGGTTCGCCGATGAGGACGGGGTTGTTCTTCGTGCGCCGGGACAGGACCTGAACGACGCGGCGAATCTCGTTGTCGCGCCCAATGACGGGGTCGAGCTTGCCTTCGCGCGCGACCTCGGTCAGGTCGCGGCCGTACTTCGACAGGGCCTCGAAGGAGCCTTCGGGGTCCGCCGAGGTGATCGGCTCGGGCCGCAGCTGGGCCAGGGCGGCGCTCAGCGCGTCGGCCGTGGCACCTCCCTGGGTCAGGATGCGCCCCGCCTCGGTGTCCGAGGCGGCCAGCGCGATGAGCAGGTGCTCGGTCGAGACGTACTGGTCGCCCGACTTCTCCGCGAGGCGGTCGGCCTCCTGGACGGCGGCGAGCAGCGCGCGCGAGGCCTGGGCGGAGCCGGCGGACGCGCCCTGGGTGCTCGGCAGGGCCACGAGGGCGTTGCGGGTGCGTGCGCCGATCGCGCGGGCGTCCGCGCCCACGGCCTCGAGCAGGGACAGGGCGATGCCTTCGCGCTGCTCGATGAGGGCCTGCAGCAGGTGGATGGGTTCGACCTGCGGGTTTCCAGCCGCCGAGGCGGACTGGAGCGCGGAAGCGACGGCTTCCTGCGCCTTCGTTGTCATCTCACGTGCCATGAGATCGTTCCTCCAAATGGTTCATACGTGTCGCGCCGACCGTTCTCGGCGCCTCTGGTGAACACAACGAACCCAAAGTTGAGTCTATTCCACTCAACTTAAAATTTGTGAACGAGGCCGCAGGTCAGTCCTCGGGAAGCCAGGCGGGACCGCCGAAGCCGCGCTGATGCCCATCCGCCGGACCAGAACCATCCGAATCCTCAACCCCATAGCGCTCCGCGAGCGCACGGAACAGCTGGAGCGTCGTCGCTAGCGCGCACATGACCTGCTGCACCAGCTGCGCATCCGTCGCACCGTACTCGTAGTCGCCATTCACCTCGGCGACGACGCGATCACCCTCGAGTTGCTCCGCCACGTAGGCCTTGGGCCACAGGAACTCACCGTGCCACGCCTGCAGGAAGTCGCGCAGGTCATCCCCGTACTCAAGGGGAATGAGCTGCTTCATGAACGCGACGATCGAGAGCACCTCGCGCGTGTCACCAAGGAAGCGGAAGCAGAACAGGTGCCCCTCCCACAGACCGCACAGGTCCCCATCGTTATCGATACGCCATGCCCAGCCCTCAGAATCAAAGAGGAGCCCCAGTCGCTCCTGCGTGATAGGCCGGACCATATCGAAACGATTGGCCTCAAACTCCGAGTTACCCGTGGCGATTCCTTCCGCCGACGTCGCGCTACTACCTTTCCATTGTCCCATATCAGAGCGGATATCGTCCGCCGATTCGGCGCGGCGCGGCGTCTCCTCGCCGTCGGTTCCGCCGTCGGCATCCGCCCGCCATAGCCAGCCCATGATGACTCCCCTACTCGTATCTGTCGTTCATGACGCGCCTCTGCGTCGATACTTCGGGGGCGTGAGCGCGTCGGCCGCTCCCGTGTCTGCTATACCTGCACACACCCATCGGCCTCCTTCCTCGCTCACCACGTCGTGTCCTCAGCGTGTGTATCACTACACCTTCACAGTAGCGCAGAATCCGCGAAATACCAATGGCCACGGGGCCTCGTAGGCCCCGCGGCCACGGCGCACACGCGCACCGAGCAACCATCGTTGCAGCTCATCCGGGGGGAGATTAAGACAACAGAAGCATCTGTATATTGCATCACATTTACGCGCTGCTCTTGCAAGACGAGTAACTTTGGGCTATTTATTCTCCCCTTGGGCGTCGCCCGGGCTCGCCTGCGACGCCGATTCGCCCGCTGACGCATCCGTCTGAGCGGAGGCAGGCGGCATCCACCTCGCCCCGGGATCGCGGGGAGCCGCGGGCGCCCCCATGGCGTTCGGGGCGCCGGGCGCAAGCGGAGCGCCGGGCACAAACGGAGCACCGGGCGCAAACGGGGCGCCGGGCGCGCTCGGCGCGGACCCAACGGCCGGAGGAAGCGGAGCACCGGGAGCACCCATAGCGTTCGGAGCGCCGGGCACAAACGGGGCACCGGGCATCCCCGAACCCGCGGGAGGCATCGGCCCCCACGGGCCCATGGGCGCCACGGGCAGCGCCGGAAGCGGCAGCGCCGACGCGGTGCGCGCCACCAGCCAGCGCAGCACGCGCTCGGCGGGACCACGCGTGGCACCCATGACATCCGAGACGACGCATCCGATCCCGATGACCGCCCACACGCCGAGCGCGATCAGCCCGGACACGGCGACGCCCACCGACCTCACGCCGACCAGGCCAAGCGTCAGGAAGACGGCCACGAAGACCAGCGTCTGCGAGAGGTAGGCGGTCATGGAGCGTCGGCCAATCGCACTCAGGAACGAGCGAACGGCCCCCAGTTCCTGCCTCGGGGCCTCGCCCACCTGCGCCGGAGCCTCGCCCACCTGCGCCACGGCCTCGCGCGGACCGCCCCCCACGAGGGCCAGCAGCGCCAGCCATCCGCAGGCCCCCGCAACGCCCGTCGCATGGTAGAGAACGAAGGTCCCCCCGATCGACCACACCTGCGCCCAGTCCAGCTGTCCCATCGCGTAAGGCAGCGCACCGAGCGCCCCGACGAGGAGCCCACCACCGGCAATCGCGCACAGGGCACCCCGGTGTCCCCTCGGATCCTGCAGCGCCCCCCAGCGCGCGACGCCCACGCCGATCATGACGCAGGGAACGACGAGGGACGTCAATGGCGTCAGGAGGGTGGAGACGATCCACGAGCCGAACGACGTGAGAGGGTAGGTGGCCGTCAGGACCGAGGGGCCGTGATACTCGAGGTTCATCAGACCGTAGCCCATGGCGTTCGCCATCGCACCGAGGGACAGGAGGCTGAGCGCCGCGAGGCACAGGCCCACCACGACTCGCAGCCACGAGCGCCGCATGACGATGAGCTCCGCGCACGTCACCGCGACCAGCCCGTAGGCTCCGATAATGTCGCCCGCGAACAACAAGCTATGAACGGCGCCGATCGCGATCATCCACCAGCCCCGGCGGCGGATCAGGCGCGAGGCAGCGCGGCGAGCGCGAGCTTCCACGGCCTCGTTGAAGATGTGCCACTGCATGGGAGTCCACCCGGCACTCAGCTCGCGGGGCAGGGGATCGAGTGCGGCGCGGCGCTCACGCTCGATCGTTCGCCGGGCCATGATGACCATGCCGAAGCCGAACAGAATCGAAAAGAGGGGGTATGCGCGGCGATCGACGAGCATGGCGCGCACGAGAAACCACCACTGGTCGGCGCTCGTCATCGCATCGAGCGCCGCAAAACCAGCCCTGGGATGCTCCGGGAAATAGCTCACCCAGAAGGGAACGTTCGCGAGGGCGATGAGGGCGAGCATGAAGCCTCGCGCGACGTCGGGCGCCGGGAAGCGCACCTGGCGCTCTCCGGTGAAGGACAGGGTGGACACTCGGTTTCCTTTCACTGCGTGCACGCGCCCTCTCGGGCACACGGAGGGGGCGAGGCCGGGGAACCTCCCAGGACTCGCCCCCTCGTCGATGCGTCGGTCAGCGGATCGCCGCCATCATGGCTTGTTGGGTCATGAGGCGCTGCTTCTTGCCGGCACGCACGATGAGGACGATGCCGACGATCACCGCGACGAGGCCAAGGACGCCAACGATAGTGGCCCACACGAATGGCATGATGAAGGACATCATCAGGTCGTCGACTCCCATGGGGAAGGCCATCAGTTGCGCGTGCGCCGGCATGCCCTCGCACGAGAGCTCATAGCGCCCCGCGGGCACCATATCCGTGGTGAACATGCTTCGGTCCGTCGCGTCGTAAGCCTTCAGCTGAAACTCGGCGCCGGTCGAGTCCTTGAAGGAACAGGACGAAGCCTCACCGCCGCTGATCATCACCGAGTACGGACCGGTTTCCTCCACCGTGACGGTGCTGCCGTTGTACAGGTTTGTACCCTCGGAGAACTTCTCAAACGAGCCTCCCAGCCCGTTGACCAGCGTCACGAACATAACGGTCGGGGCGACGAAAGCCATGACAATGATGCCGACGACGAGCGTGATCACGCCGGGGACTCGGCTGGGCATCTTCGGGAGCTGGACGGCGACGGGGCCGCCCCCATACCCGGCGCCCTGGTAGCCCGGCGAGGCGGCACCCGGGTAGCCCGCAGGTGCGGCACCCGGGTAGCCCGTGGTGGGGTCAGCAGCGTTTTCACCGTACTGTGGCCAGGGCGTGTTCTGATCGCCCGAGGCTCCATAGGGATTCGGATTCGACATGGACGTATGCCTTCCTCGTGGAATGTTGTTCCAGCATAGCAACGCGGCACGCGTCGTGAACAGCGCGGCGGCGTCGGTGACACGCATTGATGACTCTCGCCGGTCCCCGTTTCCTCCTTCGGAGCACAGCACGGGCGGACGACAAAGGGAACGAGGCCAGGCAGACTTTCCCCGGCCTCGTCCCCTCCTCGACAGGCGGCTCAGCGCGCGGCTCTCATCATGGCTTCACGCATGATGAGGCGACGCTTGCCGTTCACCTTGACCAGGAGCACGATGCCGACGATGAGGACGATCACGCCGACAACACCGACGATGCTTCCCCACAGGAACGGCATCGTAAAGGTGTCCCTCACGACCTCGGGAGTGGCGTTGTATGCGACGATGCTATCGGTGCTGGGGATAGCCGTGCAGTCCAGCCGGTAGGACCCCTCGGGAACGTCAGACGCCATGTACACGCCCTCTTCGCGTTCATAGGGCACGAGCTCGTAGCTCACGTTGGCACCGATGAGCGAGCAGGAAGGATTCTTGTCCGCGTCGCCCCTCACCATGAAATGGCCGTCAGCGGTCACGGTGACGACGCTGTCATTGGCGGTGGTGCCACCCTTGATCGACCCGCCTTCAGTACCGGCAAGAGCGGCGAACATCATGGCAAAGGTAACGATCGGCGCAATGACGACCATCAGTACGACGCCGAGGATGAGCGTGGTGACGGCGCGGCCGCGACCAGGCAGCGTCGGTGCGGCCACCGGCGCGGGAGCACCGTAGCCCTGCGGGACTGAACCACCCGCGCGGGGAGCGCCGTTCGGGGGCATCGCATGGGGCTCGTCCGAGGGACCGTAGGAGGGACTTGACATATCTATTCCTTTCCTGCGAAATACGCGACTCAGCACACTATACACCACAACCGAAACACCCTGCGCTCACGCAGTGCGTCGCAGAGCCCCACGGGGATCGGCGAGGGGTCAATGGGCCGACGGCGTCTCGACCGCCGGCTCGGGGAGCAGTTAGGACAACTGGACGCCCGCCAGTCGCTCGGCGCGCAGCTCGGCGACGCCGGGCACCTCGAGGGGTTCCAGCGCCACGCCGGTGGCACGCTGAAGCAGCAGGTCCGCCAGTTCGGGATTGCGGGCCAGCGCGGGGCCGTGCATGTAGGTGGCGATGACAGAACCCTGGACCGCTCCGTCGTAGGCGACCCGGTCCGGCTCGCGGCCCTGCGGCGTGCCGTTGCCGACGCCCGCGACGACGCGGCCGAGGGGGGCCGCGTCGGGCCCCAGGACGGTGCCGCCGCCGTGATTTTCGAAGCCGGTGAGAGGCTGGGTGAGGCCGTCGAGAAGGGGAACGGTCACGAGCTCGCCGATGGCCCGGTGCCCCTGCGGCTCGGTCGTAATGTCGAGGACGCCCATGCCGGGAACGCGCACGCCGCGCGCGTCCTCGTACCAGTGGCCCAGGACCTGCAGGGAGGCGCAGATCGCCAGGAGGGGACGGCCCGCGTCGAGGGCCCGGGACAGGCCCGAGGTCCCGCGGAACTTGTCGGCCGCCAGCGCCTGCGCGGTGTCCTCTCCCCCACCCAGCGTGTAGATGTCGAGGCTGTCGGGGATGTCCTCGGTCAGCCCGACGTGGACCACCTCGGCCTCGATGCCGCGCCTGCGGGCTCGCTCGGCCAAGATCAGGGCGTTGCCCGTGTCCCCGTAGGTGCCGAGCACCTCGGGCATGAGGACGCCGATTCGCAGGGTGGAAGCGCTCACCGCTTGCCTTCCTTTCGGTCGAGCACGATCTTGAAGTCGCGCATTGCCGTGTAGTTGAGGAGTACCTCGACGCGGCCGGGCTCGCACAGGGCCAGGGCGTCCATGGGCAGGGCGACGAGGTCGCAGTGGACCCCCTCGTATTCGAGGCGCACGGCCAGGTCGGCGCCGCGCTCGCCGCAGGCGATGACGCGCCTGCCGGGCCGGTTGACGCCGGAGAAGTCCACGTCCCACAGCCACGAGAGGTCCTGTCCGTCGGGGACCTGTCCGTTGACACCGATGACGACCTGGTCGACGCGGGGGTCGACCATCGTCATGGCTTCCTGCCAGCCTGCGGGGTTCTTCGCGAGCATGAGGCGCGCCTTGCGCCCATTCACGTCGTGGACGGAGTAGCGGCCCGCGACTTCGGTGACGGAGCTGACGGCTGCCGCGGCTGCTGCCGGGTCGATTCCCATGGCGACCGCGGCGGCGACGGCCTGGGCGGCGTTGCCGAGGTTGGCGCGTCCGGGGAGCTTCAGGTTAAGGGGGACGGCCACGTCGCCGGGCCCGTGCAGGAGGGCGCGCGGCCCCTCGGGGGCCAGTTCGACGTCGCTCAGCCACCAGTGGGGGGCGGGGCGGCTGACGAGGTCGGGCAGCTCCTCCCCGTCGAAGGCGGGGATCAGGTGCCAGTCCTCGCCGCTACGAACGACGCGGCCGCCGCGGGGGTAGGCGGCGGAGTCGCCGCCCCATCCGGCGCCTGCGGCGACCCACACGACGCGGGGGTTGTCCGCGGCAGCGGAGACGATGAGGGGGTCGTCGCAGTTGGCGACCACGACGGCGTTCGGGTGCGCGGCGGCGCCCGCGCGCAGGCGCTTTTCGACCGTGCCGATTTCGCCGACGCGGTCGAGTTGGTCGCGCGAGAGGTTGAGGTAGACGAAGACGTCGGGCGTGACGTCCGCAGCGACCGCGGGCACGTGCATTTCGTCGACTTCGAGGGCGGCGCGCGAGGCCCCCTTGCCCTGCATGAGGGCGGTGATGACGCCGGAGGTCATGTTGTCGCCATTGATGTTGGAGGCGACGGGTCCGGCGGTTTCGAGGGCGGCGCGGACCATGCGCGTCGTCGTGGACTTGCCGTTCGTTCCGGTGACGATGACGGAGGAGAAGGGGGCCGCCAGCTCGGCGAGGAACTTCGGGGAGATGCGCAGGGCGACCTCCCCGCCAATCATGCCTCCGGATCCGCGCCCGAGGGCCCGGGAGGCGAAGCGGGCGGCGGCGCCGGCCGCGTTGGCCACGCGCGAGCGGACCGAGAGGTGATGCGATGATGTCGTCATGCATCCAGGTTAGCGCCTGCAAGGGCCCGCTCGCGCCGTCGAGGCCCGTGCTACACGCCCCGTGGGACGAGGCCGGGGCGCAGCTGGGCGGAGCCGGCGAGTGCGCGACACGCCGAGTGGCACTTGACCTGCACAAATAGTGCCGCATTACATACCGACGTTATCCACGCCATGTCACTGTGAGCGCATCGATATGTCCCACCGGTTAATTCACGCCCGGCCCGAGACGACCCACGGTTCGGGCAGAGTCGACATTCTGCACGTTTCCAAGGAAAAACGCGCCCGGAGGCAAACGCGCAGGTCAGGGGCCATTTGGGGAAAAATGTTACGGATGAGACGCACGCAGTTTTCGGACCGCGTGCACATTTGTGCGAAGTGGCGGCGACGCTGATTATCGACTACCGAAACACGCCGTGACCTGGTAAAACTGTTCTCAGCAGGCGAGAGCCTGTCGCCTGTTCCAGGCTTCGATCGCGGATCCTGTGTGCCCCCGGATCCACGATCGAATTACGCTGCGGGACTCATCCTTCGGATGGGTCCCGCAGCTCCTTGTTACCTCACTGTCGAGGCGCCACCACAGTAGGCACTATCGGGTTAAGGGTCAAAATGTGTGTCTGGCTCGGCGTGTCGCGGGGGTTAGATTTGG
>ERZ772999.1852-NODE-1852-length-12008-cov-2.727098_pt1 | contig 12008 bp, 10 predicted proteins | sample MGYA00511467_ERZ772999 | MGnify/ENA primary metagenome ERZ772999 (study PRJEB29015, sample SAMEA2738064) | human oral metagenome | biome: human oral; feature: human-associated habitat; material: saliva | place: China | collected 2218 ...
GCGTGCATTTTTAGGCCTACTTGAGTCATTTAAGGCGCTTAAAAAAAGTGTCATAGTCGCTACTCACGATAGCATTTTTGACGAGCTGGACGCTACAGATAGAGTTGTTAGCCTGCAAAATGGAGAGATAGTATGAGTGTCTTTTTATCAAACTCCGTTATCGCCTTTTTGTTAGCGGAGTTTGTGCTGTTAGTTTTGATGGGCATTTCGCTATTTTATGTCGTTAGGATAGTAAGATCGTGGGACTATAACGCGCTAACATCGCTTCAATACTCACTTGAAAAGCAAAACTACCTTGTAAATACGATCTTGCTCTTTAGCGTCTGCACAAAGATCGTTTTGTTTATATTTTTCGCACTTTGTCTAAACGAGCTCTCTGACATCGTGCCAGGGGCTATGTGCTCAGCTGGCGTGATCGGCTCAAATAAATTTGGCGGCATCTTGATGCTCACTAAAATTTTGCTGATATTTGGGCTTGGTATCTGGCTGGTTATAAATAAACTCGACTTGCAGGCTCTAAATTTCCCATATCTAAAGAAAAAATATGCCATTTTTATCTGCCTTTTTGTGATGATATTGATTGAACTTGGCATAGAAATTTCGTTTTTTTATAACATCCCGCTAAAGGTGCCAGTCTTTTGCTGCTCGGTCACTTTTCAAGCTCCAAAGCTGCCATTTGGCTATACAAATTTTGGCTTAGTGAGTGCATTTTTCGTGCTATTTTTTGTCATCTTGGCGCTAAATTTCTTAAAGCAAAGCATGGCAAGTTTTGTGGCAAATTTGCTATTTTTGGTGCTTAGCTACTATGCTATCACCTACTTTTTTGGGCTTTACGTTTACGAGCAGCCAAATCACAAGTGCCCATACTGCATGCTAAGAAGCGACTATTTTTACGTTGGCTACCTAATCTGGGGCACTCTGCTTTTGGGTATTTTTTATGGTCTTATGCCATATCTTGTGGAGATCATCACAAAGACAAGCTACTCGCACAAGCTTAAATTTTCATCGATCTGGCTAAGTGTTTGCGTGCTGATCTGCTCGCTTTACGTGCTTAAATACTATTTGTTAAGAGGATTTTTATTTTGATAAAGCAAATTTTTTCTCTTTGTTTGTTAGCTCTAGTTTTAGTCGTGCTCGCCTATAATGCCGACATAAGCGACGATAAAATTTTGGTCTTAAATAACGGCAAGTCTGAGCCCATAGAGCAGCTAACGCCAAATAAATTTATATGTTATGAGAGCAGGACACTCATCGCTGACAACAACGACACGGCCCAGGCGATCATGCCAAATGGCGACATTTACTTCTTTAACGACATCACAAATTCTTTCATCTGGTATATGGCGCAAAAGAGCAAAGATAAGATCAAATTATACGTCTATTCAAGAGATACAAACCGCTACATCATAGCGCAAGATGCCTGGTACTCGAGGGTCGATATCACGCCGATGGGATACGGCATAGGGGCGTATGAGTTTCACACTTACGGCATAAACGACAACTATTTTAAAGAGGTCTTGCTCTATGCAGCACGCGGCGAAACACTTCTAAATCCATATATAAACATCCTACTTTCAGAAAATAGGATATAAATTTACGAAGTTAGTCGATTTGTTTTAGATTATTGATAGTTTTACTCATAGTTTTAAATATGACCTCAATCTTTTCATCATTGTTATCTGTAGCGTTGCTGTCGATCATTTTATTAAGATAGTCGCACCCATCTTGAAAACCTAGAGTGCAAGCTTTAAAAACATACCTTTTTGCCAAGCGATAGTCATGTTTTACTCCATTGCCTAGCGCATATAAAACCCCTAAGTTATGGCAAGCTTGAGCGACATCTCCGTCACAAGCCTTTTTGTATAGATTGATAGCCTTGATATAGTCTTGTCCTATGCCTTGATCTTTTATGTATAAAGCCCCCTAAATTTAGGCAGCTGCCAGCAAATCCGCCATCACATGATCGTTTATATAGCTCGGCTGCTTTGTGATAGTCTTGTTTTACACCTTTAGCGTCCTCGTATAAAATTCCTAAATTGTGACAAGCACGGGCGACATTATCGTCGCAAGCTTTTTGCCATTGTTTGGCAGCTTTATCAAACTCGCCTTTATTATAAGCTTCAAGCCCAAGCTCAAAAAGATCCTCGCAAAAGCTGGTAGTTAGTAAGATCACGGATAAAAGAATAATCTTTTTCATCTCTTCTTCATTTTTGTAAATTTAGCTTGTCTCTTTATTAGAGAAACAAGCTTGATGTTAGTATCTAATGTTATTAACTTTTAAAAAGTCTCTTAGGTCCTCGTATTCGCTATTTTCGAAGTAGCGCCATTTGCCAGGCTTTAGCATATCAAGGCTAACGCGTCCAAAGCTAACACGTTTTAGATCCATCACTTCAAGGTCAAAGTAGCCAAAGAATCGGCGTAGCTCTCTGTTTTGACCCTCGTTGATGATGACCTTTAGTTTTGTGTAACCACCGCTTGAGCCAAAGACTTTGTAGGCTAGAAATGGCTTAAATTCCATTGATTTTATAGTTGTTTTTGCGTGAGCGCCCTTGGTGGCGTCCTTGGCGAAAAAGCCATTTGTCATAGCTTCTATCACCTCTTTTGTCACCTCACCTTTTACCTTTAGGTAGTATTCGCGCTCTAAGTCGCTATTCATTAGCGCTGTGGCGATCGCTGGGGCGTCAGTTAGTAAAAGTAGCCCCTCGCTTGCGTAGTCTAAGCGTCCCACGCTAACAAATTTGGCAAATTTCTTATCTAACGTGTCATATATCGTCTTTCGTCCGCGGTCATCTTTTTTGCTAACTAGCTCGCCCTTTTGTTTGTGATAAACGATAACGGTAAATTCCTTTTTTAGCTTTATTAAACGGCCATTTATACGCACTTTGTCATCTTCATCCACGCTTGTAGCAAGGTCGCTAACCACACGTCCTGCTATGCTAACCTTGCCAGCTTTTATCAGCTCATCTGCCTCACGGCGTGAGTAGTTTGTGTTGTGTGAGATAAATTTATTTAGTCTTGTTTTTTCCATTTTATAGTCCTAAATTTGCAAGGTCGTGGATGTGTAAAACACCCACGGGCACGCCATTTTCTACGACGGCTAGAAGCTGAATTTTATACTTTTCTATTAAAGCTAACGCATCTACGGCTAACATCTCTTTGTCATTTATCTCTTTTGGATGCAAGGTTGCAAATTTCATCGCTGGCTCTTCTAGGTCAAAGTCCTCTCTCATAAGCGCGCGCCTAAGATCGCCATCACTTAAAAGAGCGTCTAGCACACCATCTTTATTGACTATTAAAACCGTGCCAAGCTTGCCATGCGTCATCGTATCGATCGCACTTTTTAGGGTTGCATTCCAGCGGACTATTGGTAAATTTTCGCTTCTCATCACATCTTTGACCTTTAAAAATAACCTCTTGCCAAGGCTGCCACCTGGGTGAAAATTTGCAAAGTCCTCTTTTTTAAAGCCTCTCTTTTGCATCAAACAAACAGCTAACGCATCGCCAAGAGCTAACGTTAGTGTGGTTGATGCCGTTGGAGCGGCATTTAGTGGGCACGCCTCTTTTTCTACATTTATGTCTATAAAAGCATCGCTAAATTTACCAAGCGAGCTTGTCTTGCTCCTTGCCATGGCGACGATTTTTACGCCAAAGCGCTTTACGTGAGGCAAAATTTTGACAAGCTCATCGCTCTCGCCACTAAAACTAATGGCTAACAAGACATCGTCCTTTTCTATCATGCCTAGATCTCCATGCATAGCCTCTGTTGGGTGTAAGAAAAAGCTTGGCGTGCCAGTGCTTGCAAGCGTAGCAGCGATCTTTGCTCCCACGTGACCGCTCTTGCCCACGCCTGTTACTATGACTTTTCCCTTTGCGTTATATATCAAATTTACAGCGTCTTCTATCTCTACGCTTTTAGCGTGTCTTAAAAGCTCGTTTGCTTCTATCTCTAAGACTTCAGCGGCGATTTGGTTGGCTTTTTGCATAAATTTTCCTTACATTAGATAGATGATCGGCACGATAGTTGGGTACTTTTTGACCTTTCTAAATATGTGCTTTCTGATCACTTGGCGCACTTGTGACTCAAGTAGTCTGCTATCTTTTAAAAGCTCCTCTTTGACGTTACTTAGATACTGCTCCAGCACGCCCTCCATCTCTTTTCTAAACTCAGCGTCTTGCTTGTCGCCCACAAGGCCGTAGCTGATGACGCGAGGCTTGTTGATGAGCTTTGCGCCGTGACGTGAAATTTGAGCGATTATCATGACGACCCCTGCTTCGGCGAGGTTTTGTCTGTCGATGACGACGTCGTCTGCGATTTGTTTATTTATTTGATTGTCTATGAAGACTTTGCCAGTTTTTACCGTTTTTACACGTTTTAGGTACTTTTGACAAACCTCCATCTGATCGCCGTCGCTCATTAGATAGATATTTCTCTCATCCACACCACAGCTAATGGCCGTCTCTTTGTGCTTTGCGATGTGGTTGTACTCGCCATGCACTGGCAAGAAAAATTTTGGTTTTATGAGGCGAAGCATCAGCTTTTGCTCTTCTTGCGCTGCGTGACCGCTGACGTGGATCTCGCTAAAGTCTTGGTAAGCGACGCTCGCACCTGATTTTAGTAAGAAATTTAGCACCGTTGAGACGCTGTTTTCGTTGCCTGGGATCGCTTTTGAGCTGATTATGATCTGATCGGTTGGCTTTATCTTTATATATTTGTGCTCGTCTGTCGCCATGCGGTAAAGCGCGCTCATAGTCTCGCCCTGAGAGCCAGTAGTGACGATAAGAACCTCGTCATCTTTAAATTTACCAACCTCGTTTGCATCGATAAAAATTTTCTTATCAAGTTTGATGTAGCCAAGCTCCATCGCGGTGTATAAATTTCTCTCCATCGATCTGCCGATGACACAGACTTTGCGGTTGTATTTTAAGCCCCACTCGATCGCTTGATAGACGCGGTGGATGTTTGAGCTAAATGTGCTCATTATGACGCGGCCTTTTGCCTTTGAAAATATCGCGTCAAAGGTCTTGCCAACGCTACTTTCGCTCTTTGTAAAGCCCTCTTTGTAGCTGTTTGTGCTATCGCTTAATAGACAAAGCACGCCACGCTCACCGTAATACGCTAGTCTGCCAAGGTCTGTTGGGTAGCCATCTATGGGCGTGTGGTCGATCTTAAAATCGCCCGTGTGGATGATCGTGCCAGCCTTTGTCGTGATCGCAAGTGCTGAGGCGTCGATGATAGAGTGGGTTATATGTATCCACTCGACCTCAAAGTCGCCTATGAGATATGGTTTTCTTTTTTCGACTGATCTAAAGAGTGAGCGCTCTTGTTTTAGTCCGTGCTCTTCAAATTTATTATTTATCATGCCAAGTGGTAAAGGTGTGGCGTAGATAGGAAATTTAAACTCTTTGTAAAAATAAGGCACCGCGCCGATGTGATCCTCGTGTGCGTGAGTGATGATGACACCTTTTATCTTATCTTTTATCTTGCGAACGTAGTCAAAGTCTGGGATGAGGATATCCACGCCGTGCATGCTCTCGCTTGGAAAGCTCATGCCGATATCAACGATTATGGCGCTAGTTTCTGTCTCAAAGACCGTCATATTGCCGCCGATCTCACCAAGGCCACCAAGTGGAGTTATGCGAATTTTATGTTCGCTTGAATTTAGATATTTTAGTGGCTCAAGTCTTAGCTCGTGAGTTGCTTTGTTTGCCTCCATCGCGCTTGCGATATCTTGTTGCCACTGCTCGTTGCCATTTAGCTTTGCGGGTAAATTTTTCTTTGGTTTTTTAGCCTTTTTTGGCTTTTCTTTTTGCTCTTTTACCTCGTTTTTAGCTTCAGCTTTTGGCTCTTGTTTTGGCTTTTCTTTTTGCTGTTTTTGCTCTTTTGGCTTATTGTTTTCGCCAGTTTTGTTTTGATTTTTGTTATTTCTTTGCTTTTTTGGGCGAGGATTTTGACTCTTTGGCTCGGCTTGGGCTTCAGCCTGCTCTGCTGCAAAAAAGTTATCTATCACACTTTTGCTTGCTAGCGAGGTTTGCTCGGTAGTTTCGCCCTCTTGTTTTGGCTTATTTTTTGGTCTAAATCTTCGTCTTTTGTTGTTTTTGCTTTGGTTAGTTACAACTTTCTCTTCGTTTTTGTCGTTCATTATCTTCCTTTAATCTTTCAAATACTTTTAGATAAGAATCGACATCTAGTTCGTGTGGACGTAAATTTTGAGCTAAGCCTAGGTCTTCAAAAATTTCTTCTAACGCCTTTTTGTCAAAATTTGTGGATAAATTTTTCAAAAGCGTCTTTCTTGGCGAAGCAAACGCAGCTCTTAAAAATGCTTTAAAAGCCTCGTATTGTTTTGCATCTTTGAAAATCCCGTCTTTGCCAAAAATCTTTTTTGTTTTTTGTAGTTTGATGACTGAAGATGTGACCTTTGGAGGTGGGTTGAAAAGCTTTGCATCCACGTCAAACAAAAGCTCACACCTGCCTTGAAGTGAAGCGAGGATCGATAAAGCGCTAAATTCTTTATCCTTGCTCTTTGCACTAAATTTAAGAGCAACCTCTTTTTGTATCATCACGATAAGCCCAAGGCATTTTTCGTCATCTATCGCATTTAGTATCATCTTCGTAGCAACGTAATAGGGCAAATTTGCGACCAAAAAGTAGTTCTGGCTACTTAGTCCGCCCTCTTCTTGCCACTGCTCTAAAGCATCTTTACAAAAAAGTTTTAATTGTCCATTTTGGATCTCATTTGCAAATTTGACCTTTAAAATTTGAAACAGCTCACAATCTATCTCAAAAGAGGTCGTCTTGTAAATTTGCAAAAGTCTAAATGTCAAATCACCTAAGCCAGGCCCAATCTCAACGACGTTTTCTACGTCATTGGGTATCGCTTGGATGATCTTATCTAGTGTCGCTTTGTCTTGTAAAAAATTCTGTCCAAAGTGCTTTTTTGCCTTTATCATAGCCGCGATATTAGCCAAAAATTACTTATACAATGATTACAAGTTTAGTTTAATCATATATAAAATGGACTATAATCACTAAATAACAACAAAATAAGGCACAAATTTGAGTAGGGCAAATACCTTAAAATACTTTTTATTATCACAATATTTAGAGCCAAAAACCTTAGACGAGCCAAAAAAAACAAATAGCAAATTTAAAAAATCAATGGACCTTGATATCGCAAATTTCGATGAGAAATTTATGCAAATTTTAAGAGCATTTGACAGGTCGCTTTTAAAAAATGGTGTAGAAATTTCGATTTATGGCGGTATTTTTGAGACTGATCTGCTCGCCCTTGCGATATCAAAGCTAGCAAAGGTGAAATTTGAAAAAGAGCAAATTTTAGAGGAGCTACGCTCTGAGCAAACGAGCTTTGAAAAGGCATTTTGTTATAAGCTTAAGCTCTCTGGCGATCTACTCTTTTGCAAAAATGAGCAAGATTTTGCTTTAAAAGATGCAAATTTAGATGATGAGCTAAGCGCATTTTTCACGCCAAGCTCATCAAATGAGCTCTTTATCCCAACGGCTCCTTGGGCGATGGTGCGCCTAAACCACCTAAAAGAGATCAGCCAAAACGACTTTAACAAAGAGTGCGAGCACATCAAGGATAAAATTTCTATCCATAAAGAGAAAATGAGGCTTAGCGAGTATGTAAAAGCGGTGCACGAGGAGCTAAAAAGCTCGCTAAAGACGCCATTTTGCAAAGATGTGATCAGGCTTGAAGTAAGGATCGCTGATCCAAATTTTAAAGAGAACGACGCCCTTTTAAATAGCTTTTTTATAGATGATATAAATTTACTTATCAAATTTTACGAGTCAGGCAGGACGCACGAGCTGACGGATCAGTTTTTAGACGAGGGCGGTGAGAATAAATTTGAGAGGATTGACGTTAGAGATGAGCTAAATCAAAGGACGGTGAGGGACTTTTTTAAGGCTGAACGCTATCCAAGATCAGCTTTTGCGAGTGATTTTGCCCTAAATTTCTCGCAGCAAATTGCGCTAAATAACATCATAGAGAAATTTAAAGAAGGTAACGGCGGGATTTATAGCGTAAATGGCGCTCCAGGCACTGGTAAAACGACACTTTTAAAGGACGTGATGGCTGAAGTAGTGACGCTTAGGGCGATGAAGCTCGCGCAAATGAGCAGACATGATATCTTTGAGCCAGTTTATGATAGCGACGAAAAGGCGCTTTATTTTAGGCTAAATGACGAGCTGCAAGGCTACGAGATGGTCGTTAGCTTTTGCAATAACGGCGCGGTTGAGATTTTGAGCAAGGAGCTAAGTCAGCTAAAGAGTATAGGGGATTATGCGGGCGAGATTGATTATTTTAAATTTATAGCCACAAGGCTGCTCTCGGCTGATGAAAAGAGCAAATTTGGCGAGAAGTCCTTTATCTCAAAGCCAGCTTGGGGGCTATTTTGCGTGGCGCTTGGCTCAAAGCAAAACAAGTCAAATTTTGTTTTTAACGCAATTAATGGCGTAAAGATCGAGGCTACTCACAGCCAGTATGACAAGATCACAAAAGAGTATGGCGAGTTTTTGGAGCAAGATGGCTTTTTGATGGGGCTTGGCAAATATCTGGCAGCGGGCGAAGGGGTCGATGACTTTGACGAGGCAAAGGAGAAATTTAACCTCGCACTTCACGAGGTAAATTTACTTTTTAGTGAGATCAGGATCAAAGAAGAGGAGCTAAAGAGCCTTAAAACAGAGCTAGCTGATGTTGATAGAAGGTTAGAGAGCTACTACTCGGCTAAGCAGATAGAGGAGCTTTTATCTCCGCTTGAGAGCGAATTTGCTAGCGTTAGCGGCGAGCTTGAAGATAAAAAGGCTGAATTTAGCGAGCTAACAAGAGTTGTTAGTCAAAATGAAGCGTTGCAGGAGTATCTAAGCACACCAGAAAAGCCGCCATTTTTTCTCTTTCAGCAAATTTTTAAGACAGAGGCCTTTGAAAAGTATAACGACGAAGCACTAAAGGTTGGTGAGATAAATCGCCAGATAGCTGAGCAAAATTTAAAAGCTAGCAAGCAAAATGGCGAGAGCAAAGAGAAAAACGAAGCAAGGCTAAATGAGTTAAAAGACGAGATAGCAGGGCTTGAGAGCAGGGCAGCAGAGCTAAATACTAAGATAAATCTTTACAAAAGGCTGCAAAGCGACTTTGCTAGACGCCAAAAAATACTTGGCAGGAGCGAGGAGCTAGATATCTTTCTAAACGGCAGCTTTAGCGAGAGCAACGAAGAGATGCAAAAGAGTATGCCATTTATGATGGAATTTGGCATAGACAAAAAATTTCACAAGACAAAGCTTTTTAAGGCTAGGATAGAGCTTTTCAAAGAGGCGCTAAATTTGCACAAAGCTGCCATTTTTGCTTGCAAAGAGGCTGTTAGGACAAATTTACGTGCCCTTAGCGTTATCTTTAACGATGAAAAGATGGCTGAGAAAAACGGCTTAGAGGCAAAGCATAGACGCGAGATCATCAAGGGGCTCTTCTTGCTAACGCCTATTGTTAGCTCGACTTTTGCCTCGTTTAATAACACCTTTAAAGACCTTTTAAATGGCGATATAGGCATGCTTTTGATAGACGAAGCAGGGCAGGCAAATTTAACTAACGCGTTAGGTGCCTTGCTTCGCTCAAAGATGGCCGTGGTAGTAGGTGATCCGCTTCAGCTTGAGCCTGTCGTAACGCTACCAGTTAGTTTAAATAGGGCGATACTTAGCTACTGCGAGGCAAAAGAGGAGTTTAACTTGCTTAAGTCCTCTGTGCAACTAAGAGCCGACAAAGCGCAGAATATCGGCACATATATAAAAGGTAGTGGCGAAAGTATCTGGGTCGGCTCGCCACTTATCGTGCATAGAAGGTGCGCTAACCCTATGTTTGAGATATCAAACGAGACTACATACGACGATATGATGATACTTGGCAGAAGTGCAGCTAGTAAATTTGCAAACACTAACGTGCAAACAAAGTGGATAGATGTTAGAAGCGAGGAGTGGATAGGCAACTACAACAAAGTCGAGGGCGAGGTGGTTAAAGAGCTCTTGGCAGGCGAGCTGGCTAGCCAGAAAAATAACATCAGGATAATAACGCCATTTAAAGATGTTTGTAGAAATTTAAAAGGTGCTGGCACTATCCACACTATGCAGGGCAAAGAGGCTGACATTATCGTGTTTGTGTTAGGTGGAGCGACAAAGGGTGCTAGAGCGTGGGCTGCTAGCAAGCCAAATTTGCTAAACGTGGCGCTAACAAGAGCAAAAGAGGTTATTTATATAGTTGGAAACCGAGAAAATTGGGCGAGTTTGCCATACTTTGAGGTGGCAGCTAAAAAGATAGACAAAGGATAAATTTGAATCATTTTGCAAAACGCATAATCCCATGCCTCGACGTAAAAGACGGCAGGGTAGTAAAAGGTGTAAATTTTGTTGGACTTGTCGATGCTGGTGACCCAGTCGAGATAGCTAAAAGATACAACGACGAGGGCGCTGACGAGCTTTGCTTTTTGGATATAACAGCCTCTCACCTTGGCCGTGATACGATAGTTGATGTAGTAAAAAAGGTCGCAAGCAAGCTTTTTATACCACTAACCGTTGGCGGAGGCATACGCACGATAGATGATATCTCTCGCCTTTTAAATGCGGGCTGCGACAAGGTGAGCCTAAACTCATCGGCGATAAAAGATCCAAATTTGATCGACGAAGCGGCTAAGAAATTTGGCTCGCAATGTGTCGTTGTGGCGATCGACGCTAAAAAGATCGAAAATGGTTATAGCGTTTTTATAAATGGCGGCAGGATCGATACCAAAAAAGATGCCTTTGCTTGGGCGAAAGAGGTCGAGTCGCGAGGAGCAGGGGAGATATTGCTAACGTCTATGGATAATGACGGCGTCAAGCAGGGCTTTAGTCTGGAGCTAACAAAGACCTTTAGCGCGCTTTCTATACCGACTATCGCAAGCGGTGGCGCTGGTAAGATGGAGCATTTTAAAGAGGCTTTTGAAGCCGGAGCTGATGCGTGTCTTGCTGCTTCGATATTTCACTTTGGCGAGATCGAGATAAAAAAACTAAAAGAGTATCTTAAAGCAAATGGCGTTGAGGTTAGGCTCTGATGTTAGTTATCTCAGCTGGAAAAAATGAAATTTTTGACTTTGCCTTGCCGATGGGGGTTGGGCTAGTCGATATGGCGATAAATTTGACAAAGTTTTTGCAAAAAAGATCGTGCGTAGGAGCATATGAAAAGAGCATAAATTTAAAAAATATTGATCCGCACTATCTTGCAAAGATCGAGGCTAAATTTGCAAACTCATCAAACCCAGAGCTGCAAAATCTAAGCCAAAATTTGTCAAAAAATCCTGATCAAAATTTATATCAGATGCCAGAAAAGATAGTTTTTGTTGGCTCGGCTGGTCTATATAAAGATGGTGAAATTTTGCAAATTTATGAAAGCTCAGTTGGGGCGAATGTTGAAATTTCTAGCATAGAAAATAGATCTTATTCGCCTATCGAGTGTGAAATTTCTTCTATCGTTTCACGTGGAACTATCAAAACAAATTCATCAAATTTCATAACGACAGACAAAAATTTGGCTCATAAAATGTTTGAAAATGGTTATTTTTTAGAAAATATGGAGTTTTTTTCTGTTCTAAAAGTGGCTCAAATTTTTAAAATTCCAGCTCACGGAATTTTTGTAGCGACAAATTTTTGTGATGAAAATGCACATGCTGATTTTATAAAAAATCACTCTGCGGCCAAAGAGCTACTAACAAAATATGTAAAGGAAAATATGTGAAAAATTTGCTTGATCTTAGCATCGAAGAGTTAAAAGAGCTAGTCTCTCCCTCTTTTAGAGCGACGCAAATTTATGAGTGGATATACAAAAAAAATGCGACTGAATTTAGCCAAATGCTAAATTCCTTTTTATATCTATTTTTTGTGAGCATTCCAGGTATCTTGTATTTGCTGAAGACGTGCAGTAGCTTCTTGCTCAAAAAGTTTAAATTGGTAAGCCAAATCCTGTGAAATGGAT
>ERZ772999.1853-NODE-1853-length-12003-cov-5.889940_pt1 | contig 12003 bp, 19 predicted proteins | sample MGYA00511467_ERZ772999 | MGnify/ENA primary metagenome ERZ772999 (study PRJEB29015, sample SAMEA2738064) | human oral metagenome | biome: human oral; feature: human-associated habitat; material: saliva | place: China | collected 2218 ...
ATTTAGAACGGAAGTAAAGAAATTACTCGCAAACGCTTATCAAAGAATGGTTAAGCATGTAGATAGTTTCTGTGATACAGATTACGAGGGATTTGATTCCTACAAAGAGGACGTTTCACAGATGGACTTCGTAAACGCTCTATTAAGCCTTGAAGTCCGCAACCATTCCCCAATCGGTTGCAGTGAAGGTGTTAAACGTAAATCAAAAAAACGTGTGGAAGATTACAAAACTTCAATCATCTACAACAGATAGCCAAACACAGCGCACATCTTAATGGGTGGGCGTTGTACAAATATTAATCAACGATTAGGAATTATGGAATATGTAAAAGTAAAAGACCTGCCTAAAAGATTGAAAGGCAAAAAGTACGCTTCAATCTCGTGTACTGGTTCTGTACGAGGAATGAAAAAGTTATATGGGTGGGATAAAGCCCAAGAGATTTTTAGAAGTGGTGATTTTATTTATGCCATTTGGTAGAATAGCCTTTTACTCTTATTGGTAACAATCATCAATAAGAGTACTATAAACCAAAACAATAAGATATGAAACAACTTACATTAGAGCAACAACAACGATTTAGCAGCGCAATAAAGCATGGCTTTATCACGAAAGATGTTCCAACCGACACGCACACATTTGTATGGACGTGGATAAAGAAGCATCCAAATAGGGTTACAACGCTTGTTCGTTTACGCAACATTCTCGGTCGTGACCCTCGATGGGAAGACCTTACAGATGATGTTATATCTGACTTGAAAGATGATATGGAGTTTGACCTTGCACCGAACTCAGTTCGCACAATCTGTGCTGAACTAAAAGCGGTGCTTAACAGGAACAAAGCCACAAAGCCTATCAGTTCAAAGACGTTTGGCAATCTTCTCAAAGCAAAGAAAGTACCTGTACAGAATATCTATCTAACAAGGCACGAATTGCAGAAAATACACGATTACAAACCGAAAAGTGAGCGTGAAAGATACGTTAAAAACATCTTTCTTATTGAAGCAATCACTGGCGCACGTAACGTTGACTGCCGAAGAATGAGCCTTGCGAATATTCAAAAATATGGCGAAGAAGAAGTACTTGTCTACGTTCCACAGAAGCACCCAGTAGAGGTAACTGTGCCCGTACACAAATGGCTTAAAGAATTACTTGTGCAAGATTATCCAGAACAAGTAAAAGACATCCGCATATCGTACTTCTGTAAGGTTCTCAAATGGATATGCTTTCAATGTGGAATACGCAACAAGGTGGTCGTGTTTCGTGGTGGTCGTTCCATTACTGACGAAAAGTGGAAACTTATTGGAAGTCACTGTGGTCGACGGACGTTTGCAACGTTACTTTCAACGAGCCACGTTGCCATAGAAGACATTTCTGATATGATGGGGCATAGTAACGCCAACAAGCCTAATATCGAAATGACAAGTGGCTACATCTGTGAGCGTAGGAAATTAGGAAAGAGTGTGTTTGCACTTTTCAAATAAAAACATTAACTTTGCAGCAAAAATCTGCAAATAACTAAAAAAATATAAGAAATATGACACCATTAAATGAGTTTGTAAACGAACTTCAGTCACTCGCAAAAAGCGAGGGACTTCCAATCAATGAGGTAAAGAAACGTCTTTTGTCACTTGCTGACAAAATGGATAGGGCAGGGGTTCCTAATTTGGAGAAATTTGCATACAGAATTATCGCACTTATTGACGAGCTGCCTATAAAGCTAAGCGACTTGTGTTATTACTTTATAGCTGTAGCTAAGGAAGACTGGCTTGAAGTAGAAAAATATACTAAGTCGCTTTTTGAAGCACAAGAGTTAAAAGACATACGAGAAATATCTGCAAATGCAGGTATGAAACCATCTATTTAATCTAAAAGAGGGGGTGAACGAAATAGAGACCCCCTCTTTTTTATTTATTAAGCTATGAAAAACGCAAAATAATCAAATCTTCGTAAATTTGCTACCTGCAAATTCTTCATTTACGCTAAACAGAAAGGCTTTGTCAAGCTCTTTGTTTGTTTCATAAAGGCTATTGACAATCCTCTCATTGATAGCCTCAGCATCACACGACACCTCATCAAAATAGCTTGTTATGTTGTTAACCACTTCTTCCAATTGACGTTTCAAGTCTAACAAGCGTCCTGTTTCCTCACTTAATTCTATCGTTCTTGCCATTATGCTGTCTCCTGTGCCTCTTTAAGATTAAACATATTGTGCAGGAACACACGTCCCTTCTCCGTCCAAACAGTCGTCGTGCTTGTACCGATACTGCCGTCATTACGTGTAAACTGATGCGTGCGTGGCTTTGTATATCCGTGTTCGCAATACTTTGCCGTGAGCATCCACTGCCCCGACTGCTTAAACATAACTCCCTTTTCTTTCAATATCTTGTGCAGCTGCTCCGCCTCACGCAAACCAAGTTCCTTACTCATCTGTGTGCTTGTATAGGTGTTTACACTTTGCAGCACATCGTCAACATACTTCACCTTTGGTGCTTGTAGTTTCAACTGCTCATTCTGGGTTGTAATAGTTTCTTGCGCAAACTCCAAAGCACGTTGTTTCTCGTCTACGCGTTTCTGCAATACTTGCATTGCGTGCAGGATTGTTGCATCATCGTCATTCACGGTTGTTACGCCTTGCGTCAAAAGTTCTTTAATACGGTCATTGCACCAAATTGCAAATGCAGGACTTAGCCAACGAGCAAATTCTAATGCTACATCTTCGTGCATCCATGTGCCTTGTTCAAATTCGTTGCTATTACCTTTTCTGACAACAACTAATTGTGATGGGCATATATGCCTAACACTCGCTAATTGTTCAACAAACTCTTTGCTTGGTGATGTTCGTAACCAATCTTTAGCTGTTTTCCCAAAAGTTTTTGCCATCTCTGTGGCATTTATCATCACGTCCTTTCCATTAAAGAAAGAAATACTGCTACCATTGTAGCTAAAAACAGAGGTTTCGTTCATTGTTACTGTGATTTTTGAACGATTAAACATTGTTGGGTTGGTACACAATGAAAGCGTATCGCTACCCTTTGTTCAATGCCTCACAGTGATTGGCACGGCTACATCATTACAATGTAACCAAGGGGCGATACGCTTGTATCGTTATCTCCTAAAATGAGCGAGCATAAAAAATGCCCCTCCATGCAAGTGGAAGAGCCGTTGCCTCGTCCACTGTGATTTATTGAACACTGCAAAGATACAACATAAATATTAAATGCACAAGTTTTCTGTTAATCTTTTCAAATAATTTAAGATTTGAAGTGTGTTAACGCTTGATAATAAGCAATTAGTTGTACTTTTGTATGACTAAAAATAAATTATTTGCTATAATAATTTTTAGTTTAATTGGTTTATGGTGGTTCGTTGTGAAACGCGCTGCCATTTTTACCGCAATGTTTAACCAAAAACTATTTTAAGAATTATGGTAAAGAAGTTAGTACAAGCATCCACATTACTGAGAGAAAAAGGTTACGTTGAAGAGAAGTTTGACCAAGAAGGATTCACGGAGTGCGTTTATAATTGGTTTAAAACTCATGACCTAAAGGACAAACTTCTCATCCGCCCCAAACGATTCATTGAAATGGATAATCCTCCAAAGGGAGGATGGAAAGACATGACAGTAGTAGAGGATTGGATAAATCAGTTTTCGTGGGAGGAACAACTTACACTTGTTCAGAAAGGGCAAGCCGTCCCATTTATCTTCATTGACAAACCATTTATTAAAAATGCAGTCTATATGCTTGAAATAATGAATGGATTTGTTGTCGAAAAAGGGAAGAAGGGTACTTATGAAGTTAGTATCGTGTAAGCCAAACAACCATATTCCTGACATCGGGAATATGGTGCAATTATTAACCAAACTATTTTTTATGGCATAAGTGACAAAAAGAGACCTAAAATGGGTTTATTTTTGTCATATAAGCCTTTTTATTTATAGTATCTCCAATATCTTGCCATAAACTACTATCCTTCCCTAAAACTACTTACATAATCAATCACCTTTCGCACAGCCTCATCAACACGCTTTCTGTCATAATTGATATAATGGTCTGTGACGTCTGCCCACGAATGACTAAGGCAAAGCGCAATCGTTTCTCTATCAATTCCTATTGAAGCCGCTATTGAAGCAAATGAATAACGAGCAACGTATGTTGTTATTTGAAAATCACTACCGAACAATGGATGATAAATAATCTTTCTCATTTTCCCCACCTTATCCTTTACTTTCTCCGAGTGTCCAATCTTTTTAAGATTATCATTCCATATACGCTCAAAAGAACGATAGTCGGCTCTCCCGTCCATCGGAGAAAGCAACCAGTCTTTTCCTTTGTACCTTTTTATAATATCCATAGCCTCAACCTCTACTGGAAGGTCTATTGGCGCACCTGTTTTTGCACGCTTACCAACAAATCTCCCATTTGTAAGCCTTTTACATAGAAGTAAGTCAACAGCGTTTATTCCGCACAGATAAAAGTCAAGCATAAACAAATCACGATAAATCTCCAACCACGGCTCAACCTCGCAATCTCTGAATTTTGCAATTTGTTCCGCTGTCAGATTACGTATTGCAACACGCTCAGATGCAATCTTAAACTTTCTGAATGGATAGTTTTTCGTAATCTCGTCGTCTATTGCTCTGTTAAAAACGGCACGAATATTTCGCAAATCAATAGCTATTGTATTCACTTTAAGGCTTTCAGAGTAGTAGTTCCTGTAATTTTCAAGCCATTCTCTATCCACGCTTTCAAAGGTAGCTGCCTTGTCAAACGTTCTAACGTGTCGCTCTGTACGAGCATATACCTCTTTCGTTCCAGCAGACACAACACTATCCATATATTTATGTACATAGTCAGCAAGCGTTTTATCAGAACACAAACCTTTTCCAAATACCTCTGTGCTAATCTTTGCTTTCAGTTTCTTGTTGTCAAGGTCGGTATAATTCAGGCAAATTTCCTCGATCTTTGTAATATACCTGTTTAATGCGCCATTCTTGGCTATTCTATTCTTCTCTGACTTCGGAAATTCACGACCAGTGAATTTCTCTGATGTGGTAAGCCCAGTGTTTACGAAAAACCTACCATTCTTATTTTTTACAGCAATGCTGACAGGTATATTTCCGTCCTTGTTACGTTTCGTGCCGTCGCAATATACATAAACATTCATACGATAGTCCTTTCTAAAATCTTTTGGGTACTGATTTGGGTACTGGTAAGTGTCATTTTACGCCTAAATATGCCTAAATATACCGCTTTCTATGCTTAATATCCGTAATTAAGTAGTTGATAAAATGGAAGATGAAATATTGTAATTCGTTGTTTTTCAGCATTTTAATTTGTTGAGCGGAATACGGGAATCGAACCCGCCTCCCAGGCTTGGGAAACCTTTTTGTAAATCTGTAAAGCACTGATAATCATTAACTTTGCATATTATTTCTTCTTATGGGTACTATTATTTGTACTGTCTTCGTTGATAAAACGATTACGGAGCATATCGCGATCATCAAGCAACATTTGCATTAATTGCTCTTTTATCTGTTGTGCTTTTGAGAACTGATGCTGATATTCTTCCATCTGGTCTTGCATTCTGTCGATTTGACGTTGCAACTTCTCTATTACGGCACGCTGGCTTTTGATAATATCAATCTGCCTTGGAACTTTCCCTTTGTAAAAATCCTCTGTACCATAATTATTAATAATGTCACGCCCAGCATTTCCTCTATTGTTTGAATCTCTAATTGCACTTCTGTCTGATGATACGGACTGTGCTAAAACTGTTTCATCTATCATTTTCTATTTTATTTTTTGACTAACAATCCTTTCTGCTTTCCATATACCTCTAATTTCCTTTCTGGCGACGTCTATCTGCCCATAGATAGGGTTATCTGCTTTTAGAGTAATTGTGTTGTTTATATATAAAGAGTTCTTCAAAACTCTTTTTATTGTCAGCGTTTTACCGTACGCCACAAATATAACGCCGTTGACCTCTTCCCATTTTGACGTATCAACCATTTGTGCAAGAACTTTTGAGCTGTCTGGGATGTTTGGAGACATGCTATCCCCTTTTATCTGAAATACTACGTATTTACCATTTGAAACATCCTCTCCTTCCTCCTGCATAACCCCGTAAAACTCTGTGAAAGAATTTTCGGTGTCTCCAAAATGCTCTATAAAAGAAGCTGCTGCATCCTGTTGAACAAAAGGCACGTTGATAAGTTCTTCTCTAAAATAAGAGCCGACAGACTTCGCTGTTGAAATCTTCGTGTTAGAACTTCCGTTGTTGTTAGAACCAATGATAGTGGAGTTTGATGTATTCATCATTATTGGACCACCATTACTATTGATGTTGTCGCCGCCTTTTCCAAGCAACACATACGTCTTATTAATACCATAGAGCCTTGCGCAATCTTCCAACATTTTCATGCTGACCCCTTGCCGTCCAAAGCGTATATTAGTGATTGACGCTCTCGATTTTATTACACCATCTTTCATCATTCGAGAAGAGGATATGTTTTTTAATTTCAATTGTTCTATGAACCGTTTAGAAATTGCATTAAATCTGTCTTCCATATCATCAATTGTTTATCTTTTCATATTAGTATGTACGTGTATCAAGGAAACGTGTATATATTATGTAAATATCAAAGACTGACACTATTATTACAATCGCTATATATGATTACCATTTACACATTGTACTTTTCTAAATTCATATTCATGTAACTGACTGATATTTTCTACTTAGAGAGTGCAACTTTATCTCTCTGAGAATCATTAATTTAGAACGTATAATTTGTCTCTTATTTTTTTACTGCGCCTTGTAAGCACTCCTTTTCATGCACTTTTTATCCATTAATATAAGTATATTATTAATAAACGTTAATATGTATATTTTTTCTGTATTTTGTTTGGAAGTATATAGTTTATATACTACCTTTGCAAACGTTAATGATATACGTTTGTCGCAAAGGTATATATAAAATATAAATAAAACAAGCAAAATGGCAAAAATCGCACATACGATAGTAAATGAGATTCCGAAAAGATGGCTTAATAGTCATGAAGCCGAAAGGTATCTTGGCTGCAAGGAAAGGTTTTTGAGAAACCTTCGCCAAACAGGTCAGTTGCGATTTTATAAGGTCGGAGGGCATATTCTTTATGAAGTTAACGACCTTGATAAGCTTGTTATTAAAAATAAAGTTGTGTAGTGTTTTTAGTTATAGAATTAGGTTTGTAGATTAAGTTTCAGGTGGTGGTTAACTCGTGATGAGCATTCCACCAATGGACGGAGCAAAGTTAGGGCTATTAAGGTTCGACCCCTTACCGTCCACGATTATTGAACGGTGCTCTTTGACATTATGAGAACAATAAAGTCGAAAGGTGCTATGAGTAGCAGAAATGCCGTGACCTCGTAGTGGACTGATTAGGCGGCTAATATGTGAATGATTTCTGAATGTGTAGTAATAGTGCGAAACGTCCATTAACGCAGTGAGTAGTCCGACTGGGCAACGGAAGTCGCTAAGCTATATATTCATAACAATAACGCACGCTACAACTGAAATACGGTTGTTTCTATTCGATTAGGGCGTGCGTGCTACTTTTACAAATACCTTTATTATGAATATCTTAGCCAGTTTGGTAGAGAGATGTAAAGAGGAAATCGAAGACGCTGCTTATGAAAGCTATTGCAGCGGAGATAATCCTTATTACTTCAATGGTTGTGCGTGTCGTTTCAATCTGAACGATGATATTCAGATTGAAATATCATTTCTCTGTAGCAGCGGATATGAGGTTGCTATATATGGGGATAATTTATACCCCAATATAGAGAAAGCGATAGAGGAATTCTTAGCGAAAAACGCTAACCCTTCGGCATGTTGGCAATCAGCCTACGATGATGACGAATGGCGAAACGTTGACGCAGGGTGTGACCCTGCTTTCCCACGCTATGGGGACTTTGAAAAATGGGCGTATTCTTAATAAGTAAGAAAATATGGTTGTACATGTATTTTTTGTGGTTGGTGCGGTTATCTGCACCGCCACTGTTGCCAATTACATTTGGCAGGCAAGAGATAGTTTTAAGGTAGTTTATAACGATATAAAGAAGGAATTGAAAATAGAACATAAATGAAGGAAAGAATTATTAAAGAAAGAAATTACACCTACCGCCAGCTATTTGATATGGTTGGTGGGAAAGGTAAGTATCTGCACATCAAAGCGGGCTTGTATGATTACAACGCTTTAGCAACCGAGAGAACAAGACAGAATGATATTGCACATTGCCAGCCTGGGAATGGAAAGTTTTTCCTTTCTTCGACAATAAAGGAAGGCTATGTGTCAATCGGACAAAGGTATTAATAATTAAAAGAATAAATAAAATAATGGAAAATCAAGTAACAACAACCCAGCAACCACAAACACTGCAAACCTTGATGGGTTCAAGTGCGGTAGCAAAAAAACTCAACGAGGTTCTCGGAAGCGAAAAGAAGGCATCCGCTTTTATTTCCAGTGTTATATCAGTGGCGAATGGAAATAAACAACTCCGAATGTGCCAGCCTATGTCTATCCTCTCATCGGCAATGATTGCAGCGACACTCGACCTTCCTGTCGTTCCAACGCTCGGTATGGCTTATATCCTTCCATACAAAGGCACGGCAACCTTTCAGATAGGTTACAAGGGCATTCTTGAACTTGCTATGCGAAGCGGAGAGTTTCAGAATATCATTGACGAGGTGGTGTACGAGGGACAGCTTGTGAGTAAAAATCGCTTTACTGGCGAATACGTATTCGATGAAGATGCAAAGAAGTCTGACAAGCCTATTGGTGTTATGGCTCGCTTTGACCTTGTTAATGGCTTCAGTAAGACAATCTTCTGGACTATTGAGGAGATTGAAGCGCACGCAAAAAAATTCTCCCAAGCATATCGCTCTGGTTACAATAGCCCATGGAAGACTGATTACCTTTCAATGGCAAAAAAGACAGTCGTCAAGGCTCTTCTTTCAAAGTATGCTCCTAAGTCGGTTGCAATGCAAACGGCTATTAAGTTTGACCAAGCGAAAGTTAAAACAAACTCAGATAATGTTGAGGAACTCAATATTGATGTATTCGATGCTGAGTATGTTGATAATGAAGCGCAACCTGTTGAAGCGGTGGCAGAAGAAGTTGATCCTTCAAAAGACTTATTCGGTGGAGAGAAAGAGGGAAAGACCGAGAAGAAAAAGGAGGATAAGAAATAATGAACGACCTCCAAAGAACATCAGATTGGTATCTTTCACGTAAAGGCAAGCTAACTGCATCTGAAATATATATCCTCCTTGCTAATCACAAGGAGGATATGACAGAGGAAGAACTTGAACAATTCAAAAAAGATAACCCAAAGTCAAGAGTACGCACAAAGGAAGTACCCTTTTCGCAAGGGACGTTCTCATATCTTGACGGAAAGATTGCCGAGCAGTTTATGCCCAACGATGCTTTCCTTGAATATATGGAGGATAGCGCACCACGTTCACGTGCTATGGATTGGGGAACGCTTATGGAGGATTCTGCTCGCACTCGTTATCAAGAGGAAACAGAAAACGAAGTATTTGATGCTCCGTTTGTTCCTCTTAAAGATTTTGAGAAATTTGCAGGTGGCAGTCCAGACGGCATAATCCGTTCGGGTGGGATAATTGAGATTAAGTGTCCGTTTAATCCTGCCGTCCATTTAACACATTTCTTATACGAAAAAGCGGAGGATTTGAAGGAGGATAACCTTCAATATTACTGTCAGATTCAATACAATATGATTTGTGTTGAACGTGAAACAGGTGTTATTGTTCCATTTGGAGATTTTATCTCCTATGACCCACGAACATCAAGAAGCAAGCAGTTAAAAGTTCTCCGCATACCAAAGGACGAAGAAATACAACGTCAATTACTCGAACGCACACATTTGGCGGTTGAGTATTTCAAAGAGAAAATCAATCAGATCAGTAATGCGAAAGCAATAATATAAAGCAAATGGATTTCAAAGGTGTAATAAAAAAAGTACTCCCTGCTAATTCTGGAACGAAAAATGGGAAGGATTGGGTTAGTCAAGACTTTGTTATTGAAGAAGTCGGGCAACGTTACAATCAATCAATAGTGTTTAATGTCTTTGGACAAGAGAGAATTGACTCGTTTCAGCTTGCAGAAGGACTTATGGTGACAGTTCAACTTGACTTCAACACGAACGAATGGCAAGGTAAGTTCTATAATCGTGTAACGTGTTTTAACGTAATACATGAAGGTGCAAAGACTACGCAACAAACGCAGCCTGCCAATACTGGTAGTCAGTCTACATCACAACAGGCGACTCCGCAACAAACAGTACCGCAACAACAAGGACAATCAGATGATTTGCCCTTTTAGTAGGTTATAATCGTAAAACAAATAAATATGGAAAATTCAGCAACAGGAATAGGGTTTACAGGAATCCTTGCGATAGTTTTCATTGTTCTTAAACTTACAAAGGTTATCACATGGTCGTGGTGGTGGGTTCTTTGCCCCATTTGGGGACCTGTAGCCTTTGTGTTAGTGGTTTTAATCATTAGCTTTATCATAAAGCTTGGTATGCGCAAATAGTAAAAATAAGCCCCTCGTATAAACCGCATACGAGGGGCGGTTAAACGGAAATACATTTGTAAACAGGTAAGAAATGAGAAGTAAAGCACATTCTCAGAAACTATAAACAAACAAAATTATGCAGAAAGTATTAGGACAGGACATCAAGGACTTGGATGAGCGCAAGCAGTTCCTCCTTGACAATGCAGACGAAGTAGTCGAAATGGATTACAGTAAGTCATTTGATGCCGACGAGTTGGCAAAGAAAAAGACTGAACTTGCCGAGAAGTCTATCAAAATCAACGACCTCAACGAAGCCATTAAAGACTACAAAGAAGAAGTGAACCTTGAACTGAAACCGCTCAAGGAAGAGGTCAAGGAACTTCTTGGCGACATCAAGGCAAAGAGCCGTGTCGTTACCGAGAAGTGTTACAAGATTGTGGATGAGGACGAGCGCATGGCTTGCTTCTACAACGCCGAGGGCGTGCTTGTATCAAGTCGCCCTGCGACGAAAGAAGAATTATCCCCAACAATCTTTAAGGAGATACGCAAGGCGGAGTAACAACTATTTAACAAAAAGCAATTATGCAGAACGAAAAAATGCAAATCAATTTAGGGCAAGGCACGACGAAAGCCGAGGTCATTGTCCGTGAAGTGAACAAAGTGAACGAGCTTCCGGTGCTTGAACCCGAAAAGGTCAACATTGCAGGAACCATCGACTCCATCCTCTCATTCCTCGAAAAGCGGTGGGGATGCGATGGGCAGATAGATCACCAGCACACCCACATCATCGTAGATAGGGACAATCTCTCCATGACGCTCGTCGCTAATGAGACCGACGCACGAAATAAAATGGTGGTTGTCGGAAAGCTCCAGCTATCCCGTCAGTTTATGGCGTTCCATATCAACGACGGTTACGCTTGGGAGCCTCTTGTGTTGAGCCAGTTCATCAAGATGAACCGCGCTTATTTTTCCAACCGTGACGAAAACATGAAGCTGGTGTCGGTCTTCAAGAACTTCAAAGCAAAGGTCAACACCGACTACGAGCGAGACCGCAAGGAGAATGGCTCTTTTACGGACAACTACTCGCAGATTGTGGATTCTAACATGCCCGACCGTTTCTCTGTTGTGCTGCCGATTTTCAAGGGTACAGCAGCAAAGACTATCGAGATAGAGACCTATGCCACCATCAACGGGCACGATGTTACTGTGCAGCTCGTATCGCCGAGTGCACAGCAGGTGGTCGATGAAACTCTGGACGTTATCATTGACGAGCAGATTGTAGCTATCAAGGAGATTGCTCCCGAGATTCCATTCATTGAGAAATGATTTTCAGTAAGGTTTTAATAGTTTAGAATGTGGGGAATCGTCCCCACACTTGCTTTGGTGGCGGAATTGGTAGACGCTAAACTTAAGTCGGTG
>ERZ772999.1857-NODE-1857-length-11985-cov-5.580218_pt1 | contig 11985 bp, 9 predicted proteins | sample MGYA00511467_ERZ772999 | MGnify/ENA primary metagenome ERZ772999 (study PRJEB29015, sample SAMEA2738064) | human oral metagenome | biome: human oral; feature: human-associated habitat; material: saliva | place: China | collected 2218 ...
CCTGCATGGCGGCCCCGGAGCAGGGGCATCACCTGCCTGTCGCGGCTTTTTCAATCCAGAGCATTTCCGCATCGTCATCATCGACCAACGCGGCTGCGGACGCTCCAAACCGTATGCCTGTATCGAAGACAACACCACATGGGATTTGGTTGCCGATATCGAAAAAGTACGCGAAATGCTCGGCATTCAAAAATGGCTGGTTTTCGGCGGCTCATGGGGCAGCACCTTGTCGCTGACTTATGCCGAAACTCATCCCGATCGCGTCAGCGGCTTAGTTTTGCGCGGTATTTTCCTGTGCAGGCCGTCTGAAATGGCATGGCTGAACGAAGCAGGCGGCGTCAGTCAAATTTATCCGGCTCAATGGCAAAAATTCATTGCCCCTGTAGCCGAAAACAAACGCCAAGTCCTAATCAAAGCCTACCATGAAATGCTGTTCAGCGAAGATGAAGCCACGCGCCTCAAAGCGGCCAAATCATGGGCAGACTGGGAAAGCTACCTTATTCAGTTTGAACCTAAAGACGTGGATGAAGACCCGCAAGCCTCCCTTGCCATCGCAAGAATGGAAAACCATTACTTCGTGAACGAAGGCTGGTTACAGGGCGATAAAGCCATCTTGGCAAACATCGACAAAATCCGCCATATCCCAACCATCATCGTCCAAGGCCGCTACGACCTATGCACCCCGATGCAAAGCGCATGGGAACTCTCGCAAGCCTTCCCTGAAGCAGAATTGAGAATCGTCCAAGCAGGCCACTCTTCTTTTGATCCTTCGCTTTCCGAGGCTTTAGTGAAAGCAGTGGAGGATATTAGAAGCAAGTTATAAAGGTTAATAAATGACAATGCCGTCTGAAAAAGTTTCAGACGGCATTTTTTCTATTTACATATTAAATTCAATATCATATTATCATTGCATGATATCAGTTTGAATTTTTTTAGAATTTCAATATGAAACCCCTAATTTACTACGCCCATTCCGCGCAAGATGAATTTGGCAATCTCTTGCCTTACGAACATTGGCAAACCTTGCAAAGCCATTCGGTAAATGTTGGCGAAATGGCGGCGGAGTTTGCTCAGGTATTTGGTGCGCAGAAAATTGCCTGTCAGACGGGACGGCTTCATGATTTGGGGAAATATTCGGAAGCCTTTAACCGCCGATTGCATGGTGGCCCATCAGTCGATCATGCTACCGCAGGAGCCAAGATTGCTGTCGAGCGTTGGGGAAATGTTATCGGCAAGCTGATGGCGTTTTGCATTGCAGGGCATCATGCGGGGCTAGCCAACGGGAGTGGTGAAGGTGATAACCGCCGTACGTTAAAGCAGCGTTTAGCCTTGCAATTTGGCGCAGATATTCCCGCCCTCGATAACCTGTGGCAACAAGAAATCAAGCTCCCTAAAAACCTGTCTGCACCGCCACTCAAAGCCGACGCGCATCATCCTTTTTTCTCCTACGCCTTCTTCACCCGAATGCTTTATTCCTGCTTGGTGGATGCCGATTATCTCGATACCGAAGCCTTTTATCTAAATCTAGAAAACAAAGCCAGCGAGCGCGGCGGCTATCCCGATTTAAACGCTTTACAACACAATTTCAATCAATTTATCAACGCTTTCAGACGACGTATCGCCCAAGCTCCAGAGCAAACCGAAGCCGAAAAACGCAACGCCGCCTTAAACCGCCTGCGTAGCGAAATTCTCGATCATGCCGTAGAACAAGCGGCACAACCGCAAGGGCTGTTCACGCTCACGGTACCTACCGGCGGCGGTAAAACCTTCACTTCCATGGCATTCGCATTGGAACACGCCAAACGGCACGGTATGCGACGTGTGATTTACGTCATCCCGTTCACCAGCATCATCGAACAAAATGCCGCCGAATTCCGCAAAGCCTTTGGCGAATTGGGCGAACAAGCCGTGTTGGAACACCACAGCACCTTCGACGACGGCAAACTGCAAAATGAGGCTACCAAAGACAAATTACGCCTTGCCTCGGAAAACTGGGACGCGCCGATTGTCGTGACCACCGCCGTGCAATTCTTCGAATCCCTCTTTGCCGACCGCTCCTCGCGCTGCCGCAAGCTGCACAATATCGCAGGCTCTGTCATCATTCTCGACGAAGCGCAAATGCTGCCGCTCAATCTTTTGCTGCCCATCATGCAAGCCATCAAAGAATTGGCGCAAAACTACCGCTGCAGCGTTGTCATGTGCACCGCCACCCAGCCAGCCGTGCAAGCCGAAAACGGCTTCTATCGCGGCTTTGAAAACGTGCGCGAAATAGCCCCAAAACCGACCGCACTTTTCGACAAACTGCGCCGCACCAGCGTGCAACACATTGGCACACAAACCGACGCCGACCTGCTCGCCAAACTTGGCGAACACCCGCAAATGCTCGTCATCGTCAATAACCGCCGCCACGCCCGCAGCCTCTACGACCAAGCCAAATACCTTGAGGGCACATTCCACCTGACTACCTTAATGTGCGCCAAACACCGTAGCCAAAAGCTCGATGAAATCCGAGGTCGTCTGAAAAACGGCAAACCCTGCCGCGTTATCGCCACCTCCTTAATCGAAGCCGGCGTTGATGTGGATTTTCCGCTGGTGATGCGCGCTGAGGCAGGCTTGGACAGCGTCGCCCAAGCCGCCGGACGCTGCAACCGCGAAGGCAAAAGGCCGTCTGAAAACAGTTTTGTCTGGATATTCGCGCCCGAAGAACAATGGAAAGCCCCTCCAGAACTTGCAGCCCAAGCAGCCGTCATGCGTCTGACCGCCGACAGCTTTTCAGACGATCTCTTATCTACCCAAGCCGTCGCCGCCTACTTCGCCGAGCTTTATCAATTAAAAGGCAGCGAACTGGACAATAAAAAAATCCTGAAAATGCACAACGATGCAGGGCAAAGCCTCGATTTCCCATTCCAAACCATCGCCGACAAGTTCCGCATGATCGAAAGCCATATGCAGCCGCTGATTATTCCGTTCGATGTTGATGCCGAAAACCTCATTAGCAGCCTGCACCACGCCGACCACATCGGCGGACTCTTACGCAAACTGCAACCCTACACCGTCCAAATCCCCGAAAAAGCCCTCGCCGCTTTGTATAAAGCGGGACGTATCGAACCGATTAACGAGAAAAACTTCGGCAAACAGTTTTATACGCTGATTGGACTTGATTTGTATGATGATGTGGCGGGGCTTTCTTGGGAGGATACAGCGTTTTTGAAGGGAGAGAGTTTGGTGTTTTGATTAACTTAACAGCTTTAGAAAAAAAATATTGCATTCTCCTAAAAGTAGGAAGATAATTGACTCGTAATGAAAATTACGAGTGATTGGTGGAGATAAGATAATGACTGAGAAATTTGATTTAAGTGAAGCAAAAGTTGAAAAAGTAATTGTTCATAAAATAGGGAATCAGTTCAGAGATGAAGGTATGCAGTTATCAGATGCTGAACTAGAAAGCCACTCAGCGTTAGATGAACTTTTATTAAAACATTTTCTTCTTCCTGTTTTAAGGAGTGAAAATGAATATACTCTAACTCATGAATCTAATATCAATCTTAATTTAGTTAAGCATTATACATCGCTGATATTTGAAGATAATGAAAATTTCTTTAATGCTTCTTTGGCTATAGCAAAACATTTATATATTTGCTCATCTCACCCAAATATTGGCGGAGGAGAATTTATTGAAATATTATTTACTGGAATAAAATATGCTGAACAATATATTCAGGCTATTGGCTTATTTAGAATTGAGACCAAAAACAGTTATTTAGATATTGAAAATCACAATGGAATCATTGAGATTATTAAACGAGATGGTATTGCTATCGATTCTATTCAAAAAGGCGCTGTAATTTTATCTATTGAAGATATTACTTTTATTATTGATAGCTTAGGAAAGAAAACCAAATATTGGTTAGAGTCATTTATAAAAGCAACTCCTAAAAATACTCCTAAAAAATATACACAAATAATCGGTGGCATTAGTGCTGCAATTTCCAAGAAAATTACGAATCCAGAAAATATTTTGAAATTTTCAGAATCTTTAGCAAATGAAGATTCATTCTCAATTAATCAGTTAAAAAAAATATCTAGTAATTTTCTTCGTGAAGAAGATATTAATTCTATTGTAGATGGATTTGGTATTAAACATGGGGTTGATTTAGATGTGGATTTTTCAGTTGATAAATCAAGACTATCAAAATATATCAAAGTAATATCAAAGAAAATTCCGTTATTAGATGGCATAGAAATTGTGATTTCAAATCCTAATACAAAAATTATGTCATTTGAAGTTCAAAAGACTGATTTTGGTTATAAAGCAATCGTTGATATTAAAGAAGGAAAATAATATGGCAGGTGAAATTTCAAAAAAATCTGGTGATATTGGTGAGAAGATTGCTGAAAAATTGTTAGAGAAAATAGGGTGGAAAGAACAAATTCATAATATTTCGATTGCATGCTCTGATGATAATCATGTAAATAGTTCAGGAAATCAAAAGAAAAGTCATGGAGAGGATATAATATATTTATATGATACTCCATTTCATGATGATACGACGGTTATAGCTCATATTTCTGTTAAACATAAAATGGAAGGATATGGAACTAGTGAGTCTGCTGTTACTAGCGAATTCAGGAGTCATATTAAAGGGCTTGAGGAAATTATTGCATGTGCAAAGTATGATGAAGAATTCAATTCATTGATTGGGCTGACTACCATCAAAAAGAATCGAAAAGATATTGGGATACTGATTTGGTTACATAGTAATAAAAATGAAATTGATCGAAGCATTTTGCCTATTATTGCAAAGTCTAGACCAGATTTAAAGGGCGATACCCCCTATTATATTATAGATAGCGCTAGAGCAAGCTTTCTTTTAAAAGTAATAAATGATTTAGAAAAACGATCTAATAAAGGAGAGTATCAATTTTATTATCCTAAGATCGGAACTTCTATTTCAGTTGAATCAGATAGAAAAGGTCATTTTTTACCTATAGAGTTAATTGTTTCAGATATTATACCAGTTATTGTTTCAGCAGATAGTCAAAATCAATTTTACTTATATAGTAGGGAAAGTTTCAGCGATATAGCGTATAAAAATCTTATGGCCTATGCTTTAAATTTTTCTGCTGGCTTAGTTGCAAAAATTTATATTGGATTTCCTGATTACAATTCGGTCATCAATAAAGATATGGCTAAAATGATTCGTTCTTTATTTAAAGATAGAAGAGAAGAGATCATTCCTTTTTCTTACAATAGTTCAATTTTAGATTTGCTTCAGGAGTAAACAATGGAAAATAAATTAGATCTAAAAGGTTTGATTCCATCTGGAAATGAATTACGAGTTCTTCTCAATAGCAAACATATTTCTGAAGGTGAAATAAATAATACCTTAAAAAATAAAGGTGTATTTTGTGGGAATGGTGATAAAATTTTTTCTGTTCCCCTTCTTGTCGCTACACTGTTAACATCAAATGAATACTCTAATATTATTGATAAATCAATTGCAAGAAATTTAAAGCCTAAAAGTAAAATTTCAAAATTAGAGTTGTCTAATGAAGATGCAAATTGGAAAGAACCTTTAAAAAATTTATTTTCTTCTGATTTTGATATTTTTCAAGATATTCCTAATATTGAAATAAATACTAAACCAAAACTTACATTTATTGGAGCTAATAAAGCTAAAATTCAATACGAGATAAAGAGAAAAGATTTTAGTAAAGATTTTTTGAATAGAGAGCTTGATTTTTCTGGAGAAATTATTATTGAAAAGCAAAATGATGGAATTAGCTTAGAATCTATTTATACTCATACATCTAGTGAGACCGAACTCATAAACCGTAGGCTTGGTATTGCGATCGCGAAAGAACTAAGACAATCAGGTGTTACTAACAGTGATGTAGAAGAGAGAATTACTTTTGATAGTTTTAAAGATATAGAAAGAGTTAAGTTTTTCAAAAGATTAACAGGTGGATTAGGAGAATATTTAAAATTAGATAATGTGAATGAAATAGTTATTAGTAGGGAAGGTTCGAAAACCCTACTACCTAATGATCCTAAAGTCTCTTGGATGAATAACACAGTTACATTAATGAAAATTGATGGAAATAGGCTACATGATATCTTTTTAATGTCAGATGAAATATATTATAAGTATTACTATATTCATAATATGCTTGTAACCTATAAGTATTCTGGTGCTTCAAACTCAGGAACCTTGAAAATATGTTTTTTCTTTAGTTCGTCGTCAAGAAAAAAATTATCATTTGATAAAGATGCTGAACTTACTTTTGTGATAGCAGGATCTAACTATGAAAATCAGCCAACTGCTTCGAGCAGAAAGAATATTGAAAATGATATATCAGAGAAAATTAGAACAATGATTAAAACTGAATATCAGAAGATATTAAGTGAAAGAACATAACTAAATTATAATCTTCTATTTTTTAACATTTAAATATGGTTTATCGAAAATAATTTATAGTATCGTATTCTTAAAATACGTGTATTGAAACTAAAGCTGATAGGTTATCAGTATTAAAAAAATCAGCCGCCTTCGGGCGGCTGTGTGTTAAGGAGTTTGTATGGCAAACCAAATCCGCCTACACATTTGGGGCGATTATGCCTGTTTTACCCGTCCGGAGATGAAGGTGGAGCGGGTGTCTTATGATGTCATCACACCGTCGGCGGCGCGCGGGATTTTGGCGGCGGTGCATTGGAAGCCGGCGATTCGGTGGGTGATAGACAAGATTTATGTGTTGAAGCCGATTCGGTTTGAGTCGGTGCGGCGCAATGAGTTGGGTGGCAAGATTTCGGCGGGTAAGGTCAGCGGCGCGATGAAGCGTAAGAGCGTTGCCGATTTATATACGCTGATTGAAGACGACCGCCAGCAGCGCGCGGCGACGGTGCTTAAAGATGTGGCTTATGTGATTGAAGCTCATGCGGTGCTGACGGCAAAAGCGGGGGCGGATGAGACTGTTACCAAGCATATTGAGATGTTCAAACGCCGTGCGAAAAAAGGGCAATGCTTTCAGCAGCCTTGTTTGGGCGTGCGTGAATTCCCTGCCGATTTTGCGTTGATTGACGAAGGCGAACCACTGCCGCCGTCAGCATTATCGGAAAGCGAGGCAAACCGTGATTTAGGTTGGATGCTGCACGATATTGATTTTGACCACGGTAACACGCCGCATTTTTTCCGCGCGGAAATGAAAGACGGCGTGATTGATGTGCCGTCGTTTTACGCCGAGGAGGTGAAAGCATGATTCTTGCGTCCCTTGCCCGCTATTACCGCCGCTTGGCAGCGGAAACCGATGAAATGGGCAACCCGAAAGTGCCGCCTTATGGCTTTAGCGAGGAGAAAATCGGCTGGATTTTGGTATTGGATAAAGAAGGCCGTCTGAAAACCGTTGTGCCGAATCTGACTGCCGATAAAAAGCTGCAGCCGAAGCTGATGAGCGTGCCACGCCCTGAAAAACGCACGTCGGGTATCAAGCCGAATTTTTTGTGGGACAAAACCGCCTACGCGCTTGGCGTAGAAGCCAATAAAAATAAAGCCGAAGCCAAAGAAAAACCGTTTACGTCGTCTGAAAAAACCTTTGAAGCCTTTAAGCAATACCATCTTGATTTACTGCAAAACAGCGAAGATGAAGGCTTGCAAGCCTTGTGCCGTTTTCTGCAAAACTGGCAGCCTGATAATTTCGCTACCGAAAATCTGCCTGCCGAAATGCTCGATGCCAACATCGCATTTTCTCTTGAAAAACCGACCGCACTTATCCATAAGCGTGAAGCTGCGCAAACCTTGTGGGCAGGCTGCCTGAAAAGCGACGAAGCGATTGAGGGCTTGTGCCTGATTAGCGGCGATACCGCCCCGATTGCACGGCTGCATCCAGCGATTAAAGGCGTGTTTGGTGGGCAAAGCTCCGGCGGTTCGATTATCTCGTTCAACAAAGAAGCCTTTGCCTCGTTCGGCAAGGAGCAAGGCGCAAATGCCCCAGTGTCCGAACAATCCGCCTTTGCCTACACCACTGCGCTGAACTATCTGTTGCGCCGCGAAAATAATCACTGCCTGACCATCGGAGACGCCAGCACGGTCTTTTGGGCGGAAGCGGACGATAACGCCACGGCGCAGGCTGCCGAAGGCTTTTTCGCGCAAGTGTTCACACCGCCGGATGATGAGCAAGAAAGTGCCAAAGTTTTCAACATATTGGAACAAATCGGCAAAGGTCGTCCGCTGCAAGAAATTGCGCCCGAGCTCTCTGCCAATACCCGTTTTTATATCTTAGGGCTTGCCCCCAATGCCGCGCGGATTTCTGTTCGGTTTTGGCTGGACACCACATTTGGGCAGTTGGCGGAAAATTTGGCGCAGCATTGGCAAGATTTAGCCCTTGAGCCTTGCGCGTGGAAAACGCCGCCATCTATTTGGCGACTCTTATTGCAAACTGCTGTACTGGGCAAAAGCGAAAATATCTCGCCCGTATTGGCAGGCGAAATGACCCGCTCCGTGATTTGCGGCACGCCGTATCCATTGAGTTTGCTGTCGCAACTGATTACCCGAATCCGCGCTGACGGCGACGTGAACGGTCTGCGCGTGGTAATGATGAAAGCCGTATTAGAGCGGCGTTTTAGAAAAGGTTTTATCGAAGAAGGAGTTCCTATGAGTTTGAACAATGAAAGCCCGAATCGCGCCTATCTTTTAGGGCGGCTGTTTGCCGTGTTGGAGCGCATTCAATATCAGGCGTTGGGCGAATTAAATGCCGGCATTGCCGACCGCTATTACGGCTCTGCATCTGCCGTGCCGTTTTCGGTTTTTCCGCGCCTTTTGTCGGGTGCAAAACACCATTTGTCGCGCTTGCGTAAAGACAAAGCCGGCATGGCGGTGAATTTGGATAAAGATTTGGGCGAAATCATTGCCAAACTGCCCGAAACCTTTCCGCGCCATTTGAGCATTGACGAGCAAGGCCGCTTCGCTATCGGCTATTACCATCAAAAACAAAGCTATTTTGCTAAAAAAGAAACCGCTGAAACTATTGAAAATTAAGGAGCCAGAAAATGTCTGCCATTCAAAACCGCTATGAATTTGTTTACTTTTTTGATGTTACCAACGGCAACCCCAACGGCGATCCCGATGCGGGCAATATGCCGCGCCTTGATCCCGAATCCAGCAAAGGTTTGGTAACCGATGTCTGCTTAAAACGCAAAATCCGTAATTTTGTAGAAATCAGCAGCGAAAACGAAGCCGGTTACGAAATCTACGTCAAAGAAAAAAGCGTGTTAAACCTGCAAAACAAACGCGCTTATGAAGCGCTCGGCATTGAATCTGAAGCCAAAAAATTGCCAAAAGACGAAGCCAAAGCCCGCGACATTACCGCTTGGATGTGCAAAAACTTCTTCGATATCCGCACCTTTGGCGCCGTGATGACCACCGAAGTCAACAGCGGACAAGTGCGTGGTCCGGTGCAACTGGCGTTTGCACAATCCATCGACCCGATTGTCCCGCTGGAAGTTTCTATCACCCGCATGGCGGTAACCAACGAAAAAGACTTGGAAAAAGAACGCACCATGGGGCGCAAATACATCGTCCCTTACGCACTCTACCGCGTGCACGGCTTTATCTCAGCCAACCTTGCCGCCAAAACCGGCTTTTCAGACGACGACTTAGTCAAACTCTGGCAAGCCCTGACGTTGATGTTTGAACACGACCGCTCCGCCGCCCGTGGCGAAATGGCGGCGCGCAAACTAATCGTTTTCAAACACGACAACGCACTCGGCAGCCAGCCTGCACATAAACTGTTTGACGCCGTGAAAGTCGAACGCGTAAACGGCGAATCAGGTACGCCTGCAAGCGGTTTTGGCGATTACAAAATCAGCGTGGTTTCAGACGACCTAAATGGTGTGAGAGTGAAAGAATATTTGTAAAAATGTCTGAAAAAAAGACCGCTTGTATCGCAGAAGCGGAAAAGGAAAATCAGGACATGCGCCTGATTCCCCTTTCCGCCCTGCAACACTATGCCTTCTGCCCGCGTCAATGCGCGTTGATTCACAACGAGCAGGCGTGGGCGGAGAACTATTTGACCGCGCAGGGCAAGGCGCTGCATGAGCGGGTGGATTCGGGCGAGCCGGAAACGCGCAAGGGCGTGCGCTTTGAGCGGACGGTGCATGTGTCGGCGGAGAAACTGGGCATCAGCGGCGTGTTGGATCTGGTGGAAGTAGAAACAAAGACAAGTCGTCTGAAACCTGTGGAATACAAACGCGGCAAGCCCAAACCCGACCCAATGGACGAAATCCAGCTTTGCGCCCAAGGCTTGTGCTTGGAAGAAATGACGGGGCAAACCGTCTCTGAGGGCGCGCTGTGGTATATGCAAACCCGCCACCGCGTCCCCGTCGTGTTTTCAGACGACCTGCGCGCCCAAACACTCGCTACCATCGCCGCCGTGCGCGAACTCTTAAACAGCGGCCAAACCCCGCCGCCCGACTACGGCAAACGCTGCAAAGCCTGCTCGTTGGTGGAAATTTGCCAGCCGGCATTATTGGGGAAACGGGATAGGAGTGTGGGGTATGTGATGGGATTATTTTTAAATGTCTAACATTGTATGGTGTGTGGAGATAATATGAATAATTTAAGTGAATATGCTTTATGTTTTACTGTTGAAGACTGGTTAATAATTCATTCAAAAGATGTTAATTCAAATGATGAGATTAATGAAGAAAATAAAAAAGCAATTAGTAATTGCCATATTTATATGATAAATACTAGACCTCAAATTTATTTTGTTGAGAATTCTATTTCATATAATGAAGAAAAAAAGATCTTACAAGGAAAAATTAGAGTCTCTTACCCAAATGGAAAAAGCAAGGAGTCAGTATTTTTACGAGATTTTATGTTTGTGGAAGACGCTGTGAGAATTAAATGTTTATATCCATATAAAGAGATAAATATTTATGATTGTAATGATAAGGTTATTAGATATATCCCAGTTTATTCTTTATTACAAGAAATAGATGATTCGGAGTTGAGAAATAGTTTATCAAATTTAAAGATAGAATACATTGGTCAGTCTTATGGTAATGGAAATAGAAATGCCTTGGAACGTTTGAAAAACCATTCTACTTTTCAAAAAATTTTGACCAAATTACAGTATGAGCGTCCAGACTTAGAAGTTTTTATTTCTATGATGAGTTTTCAGGCTCCTAGATTATTAACTAATATAGATGGGCGTAAGAATATCAAGTTTAATAAAAAGAAAGAAAATAAAAGATTAAGAGATATTATAAAGAAACCTCTAAAGCCTAAAGAATCAATCAATCTTATTGAAGCAGGCTTGATTAGATATTTTAAACCGGACTTCAATGAGAAATTAAAGGATAGTTTTCCATCAGTTAAGCAGAAAATGCTATCCAATTTATCTAACTTAGATATATCTGGACTAATAATTGAAATTCCTGATTCTGAATTAGATTTCAGATTATATACAAATTTTGTTCCCCCACATTCTATGCATTTTGCTAAATATGATCTAAGTACAGATAATGAAAGATGTGGTTTTTTTAATGGTTCTCTAAATCTATGCAACCCAAAAGAATTAATTAGAATGAAAGACAATAAGTAAAATATTATGTAATAGGAATATCAGTGAAAAAACTACAAAACACGCTCTACATCACCACCCAAGGCAGTTATCTGCATAAGGAGCGGGAAACACTGGTGGTGGAGCAGGAGCGTAAGAAAGTGGCGCAGTTGCCGGTACATTCCATCGGGCATATTTTCTGTTTTGGGAATGTGCTGGTGTCGCCATTTCTGCTAGGGTTTTGCGGCGAAAATAATGTGAATTTGGCGTTTTTTACCGAAAACGGGCGTTATTTGGGGCGGCTTCAGGGGCGGCAGAGCGGCAATGTTCTGCTGCGGCGGGCGCAGTATCGGGTGTCGGAGCAAAATCCCGTGCCGATTGCGCGCAATATCATTGCGGCGAAGATTCAGGCGAGTAAGCGGGTGC
>ERZ772999.1858-NODE-1858-length-11983-cov-32.512156_pt1 | contig 11983 bp, 12 predicted proteins | sample MGYA00511467_ERZ772999 | MGnify/ENA primary metagenome ERZ772999 (study PRJEB29015, sample SAMEA2738064) | human oral metagenome | biome: human oral; feature: human-associated habitat; material: saliva | place: China | collected 2218 ...
CGTTGCCCGTCAGCGACGCCCACACGGGCAGGACCACGTACGTGGGGAGCACCAGGATGAACCAGCTCGCGATCTGCGTGCCCGTGATCGACCAGCGGGCGCTCACGACGAGCACCGCGAACGCGACGCCTGCTCCGAGCGCGAGCCAGTGCATTGGCTCGAAGCCCTCGGTGACCCCCTCCAGGCCCATGGCCGCGACGTTCGTCGTGTCCGAGGGAGCCGCCGCGACCATCAGCGTGCCCGCCGCGACTGCCGCCGGAAGCGCGACCGTCGTGCCGAATCCGTGGCGGTGCACGCGGGCCAGAGGCACGCGCGTGCTCTTACCGGCGCGCACCCGCACAGACTTGATCGTCAGCGCGCACGCGCCGAGCATGAGCGACAGACACACCGGGTACAGACACCAGGACACGCCCGCGATGACATCCTCGGCACCCACGGACGACTTCATGAGAAAGGGAAGGCGCGCCACACCAAAGAACTGAGCTACTCCCACGACGATCGACCACACGAAGGTCACGACCATGCCCGCGCTCGACTCCTCGCAATTGAGGGCGATGAGGGCCAGCAGCAGTGACGCGAGCGCCATGCCGATGAGCCCCTCGACCGAGGCCAGGGGCTGGCCGACCGAGGCCAACGCCTGCACGTCGACCATCGAAGACCCCAGGAACACGAGGGCGATCGGGGCGAAAATAAACGCGAACAACCCCGAGCGCAGGCGCGCGGAGAGGTTTCGATGCTGCAAAAGCGTCATGCCCCTAGTGTAGAGGGGTGAGTATCGAAGCCCTCGTCGACCCCGCACCCGCCGTGTTGTCCGCGGCAGCAGCCCGACCCGACGTCACCTCCGCCATGAACGAGGCCCACGCGGCTCTCGCCGACCTGCGCTTCAGCGAGGGGCTGCGCCGAGGCTGGGAGGAGGCGCGCGCGGAGGCCGCCGTGCGCGAGGCCGCCGCCCTGTCCATCATCGAGGGTGCCCGCACGAGCGTCGACGACGTGCGAGCCCTGTCCATGGCCGACGATGGGGGAGCGGCCTCGGACCCGGGGGCCGCCCTCGCGCTGGGGATCTGGCGCTCGCAGTGGAACCTCGCCTCGCGCTTCCCAGCGCTCAACACCCGCTCCCAGGGCGGCGCGCGCGTCGCCCCCACACCCCTTCCCGCGCTGATCGCGGGACTGCATAGGGATGCCTGCTCGGGGCTCGTTGCCGCCGGCCTCGTCGAGTCGCAGTCCGTCGCCGTGCCCGCCGACCCGTCCCTGCTCGCGCCCGCCCTCGCCTACACGCGATGCGATGCCCCCGGCCTCGCCGTCGCAGCCGCCCTGACCGCCCACTTCCGTTTCCGGCGCGTCTTCGACCCGGCCTCGTCCGTCGTGGGCGGCGGACTGGCGCGGTGGATCCTCGTCACCCGGGGCGTTGACCCGACCGGCGTGTGTGTGCCGTCCGCCTACGACGCGCTTGACCCGGCGCGCGCGGGACGCGAACTCGCAGGCTGGGTGAGGGCCGACGAGGCCGGCCTGGCCCGGTGGATCATCCATTACTGCGCGGGAGTCGTCTACGGCACCCAGGTCGGGCGCGATGTCGCCCGCCACGTGCAGGCGGGCCGTCTCTCCTAGGGCTGTTTCTCAGCGGCGCAGCAGCGCGCAGGCCGCCGCGCCCACCGCGACGCCGGCGATGAAGGGCACCGCGACTTTCGCTGGCGTGGGGACCTCGCGCGGCAGGACGCGCACCGTGGACGTGAACGTGAGGGTGGGCCAGCCTTCGCGCTGTGCCATCTCGCGCAGGGCGCGGTCCGGATTGACCGCATAGGGGTGGCCGACGAGGCGCAGGAGCGGCGCGTCCGACACCGAATCCGAGTACGCCGAACACTCCGACAGATCCCAGCCGTGCGAGCGAGCCAGGGCCTCGCAGGCATCCGCCTTGCCCTGCGCTTGGTTGAAGTGCGTGATCTCGCCCGTGAAGCATCCGTCCTCGTCGACCGCAGCGCGCGAGGAGAGGACCTCGTCAGCCCCCAGCATCTTGGCGATCGGGCGCACCACCTGCTCGACCGACGCCGACGCGATGACGACGACGTCTCCCGCGCGCTTGTGCGCCTCGATGCGCGCGAGCGCCTGCGCGTAGCAGACGGGCTGGATCGTGCGTTCGAGCGCGTCTTCCACCGTCGCCTCAAGGAACGCGGCATTCCAGCCGCGCCCCATGCGCCCCAGCGCCTGCGCCATCTGCTCCATGCGGGACTCGTCCGCGCCCGCGAGCAGGTAGGGCAGTTGAACCAGGACCGAGGTCAGAGCGGTACGCCGGTTCATGAGGCCCGCCTCGATGAAGGGACCCGAGAGCGCCACGTTCGAGGACGTGTCGAGAATCGTCTTGTCCAGGTCGAAAAAGGCCGCGCGTACCATTGCGTCTACTCCAGCGTTGGCTCAATCCACAGGGGTCCTCCATCGGATCCCTCTATGCACAGCGTGGCACCTCGGATTCGCGTTGTCCACAGGGGCGCGCCCGCGGGTGGACGGGCCGCGCGCTGCGGGCGCATCGTCGTCCTATGAACACCCACGTCACCCCGCATCGGGGAACCGTTGCCCTCGTCGGCCTCGCCCCGCCCGACCTCGACGGCGCGCGGGATGCCGCTGTGCTCGCGGGGGCGCGCGTATGCTCGAACCCGGGCCAGGCCTCGTTGATTCTCGCCTCAGCATCGGCTCCCGTGCCCGAGGGAGTGCCCTGCGTGCGCGTCGGGCAGGGTGGTCAGGTGAGGCTGCCGGGGGACACCGCGCTCCTCGTGTCCCTCATCGCCGAGGCATCCTCCCGCACGCGCCGATCGGGTGCGGTGTGGGTGGTTGCTGGGATCGCCGGAGGGGTTGGGGTGACTCGCGTCGTTCGGCTGCTGGCCCGCGAGCGTGGGCGTCGTCGGGGCACCCGATGGGGTGGGCGGCGCGGGCTGCGCGGGGAGCGCCGAGCGGGGGCGGGAGACGCGGTCGTCGTCGACGCGTCCGGGTCCGTGCCCGGTGTTGCGCTCGCAGGTGACCACGATGTTCCCGGCGTGCGGTGGGCGGATCTGGACGCCTCCGAGGACTCCTACCTGCCGTCCCTGCGCGATCATCTGCCCGTCGTTGGGGGAGTGCGTGCCCTCGTCGGTGACTCCCGAGGCGGTGGCGCCGCCGACGATCCCCGCGTGGTTGCGGCGTGCCGTTCCCTCGACGCGCCCCTGGTTGTGGACGCGGGCCGATGGGACGAACGGGCCGCACGGTGCGCGTCCGCGATCTACGCCGACGCGCTCGTCTTGGTCACCCACGGGGACCTGGAGGGAGCCGCCGCGCTGTCGGCAACATGCGCGGCCCTTCCGCCTCCATGCCCCGCGATCACGCTTGTGTGCGCTGGTGAGCGATGGGGAGCCGGTGTGCGCGAGTGTGCCCCCGGGCCCATCCTCCGCGCCCCCACTCGCCCCGGTCGGAATCTGCGCGGCCTCATGCGCGCCCTCGATTCCGTTTCCTCCTCGAGTGCAAGCGGGGCTGCTTCATCAACGGGCGGGCTACTTGCGATCGAGGCCCGCCATGCGTGACGCGCTACGCCTGCTCGCCCGCGGTGAGGACCCAGCCCGGGCGGCCGCCGCGTGCGCGCAGCCCGGCTGCGGAGCCGTCGCGGTCGCCTCCACGTTAGAGATCCTGCGTGCACGCCAACGGGGCATGGACCCGCCCCTCGCGCGGCTCCTCGACGACCCAGCCGTCACCGACGTTCTCATCAACGGCACCCAGGCGTGGGTCGACCGAGGAGGCGGCCTCGTGCGCGTGGACGCCGGCATCCGAGACGAGGCCGATGCTCGCCGCGCCGCCATACGCCTCGCGAGCGCGTGCGGTGTGCGCCTGGACGATGCGCGCCCCATCGCGGACGGCACCCTGCCGGGGGGCGTGCGCTTGCACGCGGTCCTCGCCCCCGTATCTGGATCCGGCACGCTCATCTCCCTGCGCGTCCTTGGTACCCGTCAACTGGGTGTCCCGGATCTCGAGGCCTGCGGGACGCTGCCCGGCGTGGTGGGGACGCTCCTGCGCGCCCTTGTCGCGTCGCGTGCCAACGTCCTCGTCAGCGGGGCGACCGGAAGTGGGAAAACGACGCTCCTGAGCGCCGCGCTCTGCCTTGTTCCCACTGGTGAGCGAATCGTCTGCATCGAAGAGGTCTCCGAAATCGCACCCGCCCACCCCCACTGCGTGCACCTCATCGAGCGCGCCCCCAACGTTGAGGGGAGGGGCGCGGTCACCCTCGCCGACCTCGTGCGCGCGGCCATGCGTATGCGCCCCGACCGCCTCGTCCTCGGGGAGTGTCGTGGTCCCGAAGTGTGCGATGTCCTCACCGCCCTCAACACCGGGCACGACGGCGGATGGGCGACGATCCACGCCAACGGGGCGCGCGACGTGCCCGCGCGGCTTGCCGCCCTCGGAGCGCTCGCGGGCATGGGGGAGGGCGCTGTCGCCGCCCAGGCCGCCAGCGCCATCGATGCCGTCCTCCACATGCGGCGCGGCGCAGATGGGCACCGCTGGGTGTCCGAGGTCGGGGTCCTCACGCGCGCTCGCGGGCCGCTCGAGTGCGCGCTCGCGCTCAGCGCCACCGCCGATGGCTGCGTCACCACGCACGAGGCCTGGCCTTCCCTCGCCCGGAGGGTCGGGCTATGACGGCGGGCTGGGATGCGTTCGCGGATTACCTGGGCATCGGCGAGTTGGCGGCGGTCAGCGTGTTCGTTATATGCGTGTTTGTGTTGTGTTTACAGTGTTGTATTGCCGTGTGTCGGGGAGTGCGCGAGAAGCGTATCGTGCGCGCGTGGGCGCGGCCGACACGCGTGCATAGCCCGGACCGCGAGGCACGGGGGCGGTGGGGTCGGCTATGCCCCGGCACGCAACGATCTGCACGCCACCGAGGCCGCGCGCAGGGCCCGCCCACCCCGCGCGAGCTCTCCCTCCTCGTCGCCGAGGTTGCGACCCGCCTGCGCGCGGGAGCCCCCACTGCCGCCGCCTGGGGCCTCGCGTTGGCGCGCATCGATGCGGGAGGGAGCGTCGGCGTGGACGATTCCTACCCTGCCGTCCTCGACGAGTGGGCGCGCGCGCCAACGCGCTGGCGCTGTCTGCGTCGAGCAGAACGGGCACCGGGAGCGGCCGCATCCCGCGCGAGCGCCGCATCCGTCGCCCTCGCCTGCCGATTCAGTCACGGCCTCGGAGCTCCGCTCGCCGACGTGCTCGACGCGATCGGCAGCGCGATAGACGACGCGCAGGCGCTCGAGGAGGCGCGTCGCGTCGCCGCCGCCGGCCCGCTCATGTCCGCGCGCGTCCTTGCCGCCCTTCCCCTCGTTGGGGTTGCGTCTGCGCTCGCGCTCGGGGCCTCGCCCTGGCAGTTCTACGCGGGAGGAGCAGCGGGGCGGATGTGCGCCTTCGTCGGTGTGGCCGCGTGGGCGTCGGGGGTGGCCTCATGCCGACGGATCCTCGCGCGGTGTCGGCGCATCGAAGAGGGGATGGACGGCGCGCTCGCTTGCGACCTCGTCGCCTCCGCCCTGGCCTGCGGCGTGGCCATCCCCCGCGCCCTGGAAGCACTGGCCGAGGCCTGCGCCGCCGAAGCGCTGTCGTGGGCCGCCGCCTCGCTGCGGCTCGGAGCGACCTGGGCGGACGCCTGGGAGGAAACCCCAGAGTGGAGTCGTCCCCTGCGCGACGCGCTCGAGGCCTCGTGGACCAGCGGAACCGCCCCGGACACGCTGCTTGCCCGCAGCGCCGCGTGGGAGCGCCGCTCGCGTCTCGTCGACGCGAAGGCGCAGGCCGAGGAGCTGAGCGTTCGCCTCGTTGGTCCGCTCGGCGCCTTCTTCCTGCCCGCATTCCTGACCCTGGGCATCGCACCACTGCTCGCGCACCTCGTGGGAGGAATCGGTGTGTAGTCGGGTTATCCACAGGGGGTGTGGTGCCTCGTTGGTTATCCACAGGGGTTCGAATCCGCGTGGAAACGTGGGACGGCACCCGCGCACACTGGCCTTGCGCGCAACCGCGCGCGAAGGAAGAAAGGACAGATCAATGACGATCATCGACAGAATCGACTGCGCAGCCACGCGCGCCCAGCTCATCGCGATGGCGGCCGTTCGGGAGGGAGCTCGGACCCTGCGGCCCCGGACCACGGCCGATCCCACCGAGGGGCGCGATCCCGAGGAGGGTGCGACCACCGTCGAGTACGCAATCGGCACCATCGCAGCCGCAGGATTCGCGGGCCTGCTCATCGTGATCCTCAAATCGGACACCGTGCGAGCCGCCCTCGAATCCATCATCCAGGAGGCGCTCAGCACCCGATGAACAGCGACGAGCGCGGATACGTCACCGTCGAACACGCCATCGGTTTCGTCGCCGTCACCCTCGTCGTCGGCGTCATCGTCGCCGCCGCGCAGGCCGGGATGACCGGAGCATCCCTGTGTCAGGCGGTGCGCGAGGGCGCGCGGGCCGCCTCCATCGGAGCGGCCGACCCGCAGGGAGCGGCCTCGGCCGCCTATCCGCCCGGATCCTACGCGGTCGCGCGCTCCGGCGGGTGGGTGAGCGTCACCGGCACCGCCCCCTACCGCGGGGCGGCCGGCTGGGTCGGGGGCATCGCCCGATGCTCGGTGACCACCATCGACGAGGGGGACCTGCCGTGACGCTTGAACCGACAGCCCCGCGTGCGGCCGTGTCTCGAGGTGGGCCTGTCGCGGATGGGTATGCCGGCGAACGTTCCGACGAGGAAGGATCCGGGACCATCAATTCCGTGGGGCTCATTGTCGTGGCCGTCGCGCTCGCGGTGGCCATCGGCGGGGTCGGCGTCGCCCACCGCGAGCGGGTGCGCCTGCAGGCCGTCGCCGACCTGGCGGCCCTGGCTGGGGCAGAACAGTCGGCCACGGCTGACTGGGAGGACGTGGGAGACAGACCCTGCGGGGCGGCCTCCGCCGTCGCTGCAGCGAATGGCGCGGGTGTTCAGTCCTGCGAGGTGCGCGATCTCGACTGCCTGGTGGTCCTCACGCGGCCGGTCAGAATCGCGGGTATTTCAACGAATGTGAGTGCCTGGGCGCGCGCCGGGCCGGAGCGGTGAGAAATTCACAGGAAATTGCCAGGTTCGTTCAATGGTTCCCACAGGTGGGGTCCGTACATTAATAGTCATCAACCCAAGGGCGACACCCACAAAGGGTGAGCCGAGAAAGGGAGCGCATCGGAAGACTTGCACTGTGTTGATGGGATACTCGAAGGGGTCGGCCTTATGGCCGGCCCCTTCGAGTATGTGCTGACGCGTTCCGTGTGCCGCGGCGTGCGAGCTGCCTGCGCTCCTCGCCGCGCATGTGGGCCCGCTAATGCGCACGTGGGCCCGCTAATGCGAGCCTGGGCAGCCCCGCCCACGCTCAGATTAGAGGGTTAACGCGCCAATTAGCGGGTTTACGTGCGTATCAAGGGGCTGACGTGCATGTTCAGGGGTTCGCGTGCGACCAGCACACCGCGCCAGGCACCGTTGTGCCCAAAACGCAGACCACCTCAGCCGCAACCCCCCCATTTTCAATGTTTTTCACCGAGGTGGTCTGCGATTTGGGCACCTTACTACCCCGAACCGTGACATCACCGCCACCAAACGGGGGGATTTGCATCATTAGGGGCGCGACACGCCGGCGACACGCCGTCAGCCAGCTTCTAATGCTGCAAAACCCCCACCGCCGGAACGGAGGGCACCGGAGGAACCTGAGGGCCGGGCTGTGGGGCGCGCGGGCTGCGGCACCCGTGGGTGGCACCGACACCACCGCCAGATAGATTTCGCACGTAATTTATCGCGGTCATTTTTCGAGATGCCCCAAAAACGTTGCAATTCCAACGGTGCAAATTCGATGTTTGAATAAGTCATTGAGGAATTACGTGCGAAATTACTGGTTGACAGCCATAGCTGGGCATCAGGGCAATGTGCTGACCAACATCAGCCGCGAAGGCCCCACCGGTGCGGAGGGTGCTGGAGGGCCGCAGGGCCTGGCTGCGGGGCACGTGGGCCGCCCACGGCGCAGCCCGGCCCCACAGCCGGGCCTGGCGCCCAGACAACCCGTGGGTCCACAAGCAACAACCAGAGCCACACAGCAACACGTAGTGTCCTATAGCCCCGGATGCGCGGTGCCCGGCGCCCTTCGACGCCCGCCGACGCCCCGCACCCCGTCGGATTACTTTGCGTGGTAGCGCGGGCTGGTCCCCAGGTGAGTGGGGTAGGGGTTGCGCTCGTCGTCGACCACGCTCTCGTCGAAGCCGCGGTATGTGTAGGAGTTGTCGTAGGCGATCTCAAAGGGGGAGACGACCCCGTCCACGTACTGCTGGATCTCCTCGGGCGTGGGTTCTACATCCGTGCGTTTAGTCATCAGGGGGTTCTCGTCCGGGTACTGGCTTGGGTCGGTGTTGACCATGGCACCGGGGTCAGCGGGGCCGTAGCCCGTGCGATCGTTCCACGTATGATTCGGGTTGGTCCCGGTGTGGACGAGGAGCTGGAGTAGCTGGTTCGGGGTCGCCTGCGGCCACTGTTGGCGGGCCAGAGCCACGAAGCCCGAGACCAGGGCGGTGGACACCGAGGTGCCCGTCACCACCGTGTTTGCTCCCGTCGAATAGTCGCGCACGGTCGCGGTGCCCACGGCCGCCGACACGAGGCCATCGCCACTGGAAGACGAATCGATCACCTTGCCCTGGGTGTCGATCGCTCCGACGCCGGCGACGCCCGACCACCAGGACAGTGCAAATTGGTCAGAGTACCTGCCTGTGTTACCGGCTGCGGCAATGACAACGACGCCCTGGGAGATGGCGCGGGCCACCGCCCACTTCAGGAAGTATTGGTGGTTGTCGCTGGATACGGACATGTTGATGATCGTCGCCCCGTCGTTCATGGCGTGGTTCATGAGGGAGGCGTAAGTGTCCTTGTCGACGCCAAAGGGGTCGTCGCAGTCCTTCTCGGACGTGTCACCCTGGTTGGGAAAGAACATGCGATACGACAGGATCGTTGCGTCGGGGGCAACGCCGTAGGCATCCGAGGCAATGATCGAGGCCATCGCGGTGCCGTGCGTCTTGCTCTGCGTGCTGGAGGTGACGGTGCAGGGAGTCTTGTCGGTGATATTCGTTTTCGCCAGCTCGGGGGCTGTCGTGTCGACCTCGCCGTCGATGAGCGCGATCGTGACCCCTTTACCCCTCAAGCCCATGTTGCGGGCTTCGTTCAGGTAGTAGTAGGCAAAATACGACTGGTCAGCTGCCGTGATTGGGTCGGCGGCGTGCGCGGGGCCGGTCGGCAGAGCCGTCGCACCTGTGGCGAGCGCCAGGGCCGAGGCCGTGACGCCAAGCAGGCGCGCCGTGCTGATGTTGCGTGTCACCATTGGCGGGGATCCCATCCGTCGTCTTTGCGTGGTGCGGGCGAAAGGTCCTTGTCGGACCCGTAGGTCTGCGACAGGGGGTTCACGTAGCCCTCGGGCAGCTCGTCCTCATCGTCCTCAAAGCGGAACGCGGTGTACCTGTGCCGACGAGCCTTGCGGTCTTCCTTGCCCTTGCCACCTGCGCCGGCACCGGCACCCATGAAGCCGCCCATGCCGGGCCGCCCGGCCGCGCCGCCAGCACCAGCTGCGCCCGCGCCGCCCGCAACGCCCGCGCCGCCCACTCCGGCTCCAGCTGCTCCTGTGGTGGCGCTGTTGAGAGACAAGCTGCCGCGCATCCCCAGAGCGCCCGCGCCGAGGGCACCGGCGCCGAGAGCACCCGCGGCAAGGGCGCCGGCACCTAGGCGGGAGCCGCTTGCCGGGCCACCGTTCAGACGCCACAGCGGATGATTGCGGTCAATGGGCGAGGCCGGGGTGTGCCCGCCGATCACGCCGTTCGCGTGCCGGTCTCCGTTCACTCGAGAATGTAGCAGATCAATGTTCATCAGATCGTTCGGGTCTGTCACGGGGTTGAGACGAGAGCCGAGTTCGCCTTCGGGGACAAACGTGTTCGGGATCCGCTTCGACGACATGATGCGATCGCTGATTCGGCCGCCTTCGTCGTAGCCATCCGGATACACGCCAGACTTCGGGTCGCGCTGGTCGGAGCGTCCAAAATCAGTGTCGCGGTCCCCGCCGTAGACGCTTGGATCGTGGGGAGACACCGGCACGTTGCCCCGCTCGATTTGTTTGACGACGGGGGTGGGTGACGGCGGGGGAGGAACGGGGAACTGCGTGCCGTCCTTAGAGCCGGGGATCTTCTTCATCGCTTCTGTGCACTCACGCAGGGAAGAAGCAAGCGAGAGCGAGGCCGTTGTTATTTGGGCGAGAATCTCTTTGGATTTCTTCTCGCGTGCCGCATTCGCCTGCGCTTCGACGGCGTTGACGTAGGCCTCGCCCGTCGTCGCAAGGGAATTGAACGGAAAACCAAAAGGTCCCATGTACTTTGTGACCGGGATGACGACCTGCGCGAGGTCGCGCATCGCCGCGGTCTTCGAGTCGAGGAGGGCGGGTGGGAGGAGTCGTGCGTCCTCGGCGGCGTGCATGAGCATGCGGCGCGCTTCCACGTAGTGCGAGAAGCCGCTGACGTACCCCGCGAGTTCAGCGTCATAACGGGACAGTGAGGTCTCAAGCCACTTCTTGATAGCCTCACCAGTCAGGCCTTCAAACCCCTGATTCTCGCGAAAATGCTTCACGCAATCGACCATGTCTTTGAACCCGTGAATGGCCTGTTCATGGAGATGGTCGTACGTTTCGAGCTTGATCAAGCCTTCTTCGGCTGCTTGGGCGAACCGCATCAGCTGTTCGTATTTCGGGCTGTCAACCATGAAACTTCTCCTTGTTCCTGGAATCGCAGGGGGATATTACTGGCCGGTGATCGTGGGGCCGCCGGGCGCGGATTGGCCGAAGTGGGACGGACCCGAATACGCGGCATCCGCGCCAGTGGGTGCAGCGGTTGCCAACGTGTTGGATCCGTCAGTCTGGGCGGTGGCACCGCTTTCATCGGCCTCCTGAGCGGCGGGGGCACCCGCCTGCTGCCGTCCCTTTCCGAGCTTTTCTCTGATCTCAGGGTTGGTAATGCTGTCCTGGATGCTCTTTAGTTCATCGCCTGTGGATTGGTTGACGCGAGCGAATTCTACGATGGCGAGGTCGACGTTCCTGCCGAACTCGTCCAGAGTGTTTTTCTCCTGATCGAAGGCTTTGTAGCAGGCATCGAAGAACTCGGCGACGGCCGAGCGAAGATCCTGCGCCGCAGGTTCGGGCGTCCAGTACCGCTTGTCCTGTCTCTGGGATAGCCCTGTGACCGCTTGAGAGCTCTTCTCCAGGCCTTCCTCGCCCCGAGGAACGTCAGACTCCGTGCGCTTGTGATCTGAGGAGTTGAAAGCGACGTCAGCCATGGCTCACCTCCTGTGTGAAGAAACCGTCGAACGTGTGTCCGGCGAAACAAAGATGGGATGCCGCTCAGCATATGTCGAGCAACTGCTAAATACAAGTCATATTTGGGCCGCCGCATCACGCCCCCGGCGCGCGCTCCAGGAGGTAGGTAAGCAGCGTGATCGCGCCCTGCTTCGACAGGGGTTCGTTGCCGTTGCCGCACTTGGGGGACTGGACGCAGCGTGGGCACCCGGTCTCGCAGTCGCAGGAGGAGACGGCCTCGAGGGTGGCCGCAACCCACGACCGCGCGCTGCGAAAGCCGGCGAGCACGTGCCCCGCGCCGCCTCGGAATGCGTCGTGAATAAAGACGGTGGGTGCGCCCGTGTCGTCGTGCAGCTCGGTCGACAGGCCACCCAGGTCCCATCGGTCGCAGGTTGCGACGATGGGCAGGATCCCGATCATCGCGTGCTCGGTTGCGTGCAGGGTGCCCGCCAGGTCCGCGGCCTCGATCCCCATCGCGGCCAGCGCCGCGGGGGTGAGGGTGAACCACGTGGACTTCGTGGGCAGCGTCTGGGTGGGCAGGAACAGCTCGATGTTGCGGATGAACTCGAGCCCGGGCAGGCGCAGCAGGTCGTAGTCGGTGACCCGCGTCGACACGTTCGTCGGCC